>ERZ838577.706-NODE-706-length-50409-cov-36.408865_pt1 | contig 50409 bp, 43 predicted proteins | sample MGYA00519682_ERZ838577 | MGnify/ENA primary metagenome ERZ838577 (study PRJEB31850, sample SAMEA3708838) | human gut metagenome | biome: human gut; feature: human-associated habitat; material: faeces | place: China | collected 2014 ...
AAGACAACACCTCTAAGAAGAAGCTGGCCCGCAGGAAGAAGCAAGGCTTTCGTACCGTAACCAAAAGCACGACAGATCCGGACTGCGGCTTATTCGTAAAGGGCGAGCACAAGCGGCAGTTCGCCTATGAGGCGCATAGCGATCTGCCAGTTTCAGCAGTGCCATACAGGACTTGTAGCCCTGCTGCTCTACCTTGTGGGCAGAGAGGAATATCCGCACAATAGCAGCGGTGTGCTGACCGATCTGTTCTGCCCAGCGGATGAAACGCTCGCCATTCCACTGCAGGTAGGCCCGGTGGTCCGGCGGCATATGGCTCTCCACCGTGCTGTACTGGTTGGGACGGCCATGGAGACGTAGATGGGAGGCGATCCGGGTACCGGCGAAGAAGATCTCTACTGTGGTCTGGGTGAGATGCACATCCACCTGCTGCTTGATACGCTCCCCAAAAACCGGACAACGTGGAATACGGCAGCAATACGTATTGTCGAAATCATGAACCGATGATCCGCACGGAATATGTACATAATTCGCATTATGAAAATCCGCCTCAGTCTAATGAAACACCACATTTTGAAAATTTGTCGCTTGACATATACCGTATCTTGTGGTATATAAAAATCGTAATTGATTCTATGCCACTTTCCTCCTCGGAGGCGTAGGCTGTCTGGCCTATGTGCGGAGAGATCCGTCTGTGCACGTAGTTAGGTTTGTACGTTATGTAATTACTACGATAAGGGCTTGTTATGCCCTTTTGCGGAGCAGATCTGCTCTGTGTTTGTATGGATTTTGCCGAATGGCTTTGCAGCTGCTCGGCACATTGGAGAGACGAAGGGGCGCTTTGTGTCCGTTCGCCTTTTTGCTCACTATGGAAAAACTCCAACTATACAGCCCCCGAAGGCTCTGCTACAATAGCCTTGTATTAGGAGTCTCGCGGTGCACTGGGCAGGAAATATCTGCTTGCCGCGAAGCATCCTTTGGGCGAAGTAAGTTAGGGCGGAGTAAGTTAGGGAGGAACGGCGAAAACATAGTGCGTAGTGCGCCCTATCGTTCCGAAAAGAACGCAGAATATTTAGAAGACCCCCCAAATTAACAGGCGAAGAATGTATAAAGTGACAGGGCGTTTCTTTGCGCCTTGCCGAAGAAATGAAGAGACGAAGCAGACATCCGGTCTGCCGCGTCTCTTTTTGTGTTTTTGTATGGAGCCTCGCTCGTTGGAGCAGCCACCGGCTTTGCCAGCCGGTGGCCACGAGGCGGCAGGAAGGATGGAAGAATAGGCAGAAAACAGCATGGATTCCTCTCAGATCGGGGCGGTTTGAGATGCAGGAGAAGCGCCCCCGAGACCGCGGCAAAGGTCTCTCCCCTGCGCCCGGGCAGCGTGTCCGAACCGGCGGCGCAGGAACCGCACACTCCCGATCCGCAGCCGGTGCGGATCAAAGAACACCGGCAGCTGCTTCCGATTTGTCAGCAGCTGCAGCCGAGTTCAGCGGCCTGGTGTTCACCGCTGCCATCGCAGATGGCAGGGCGCACGCCCCACGCGGTATCGTACTGACCGAGGCAAAAGTAAAAAGAGACAGGTTCTTGGCCGCACCGCAAAACGGTAGACGCCGCAAGGCTTTTTCGCCATTCAAAACCTGACATTCCGCGGAAAGGAAGCGGAAACGGAATTTTTTGCCAACGGGTGAAGTGCGCCCATCTGAACACGATAACGACTTCTAAGGAGATCTACATATATGGCTACTATTCAAAGCAAAGGGATATTCCTCTCCCTTGTCGCCCAGCTGGACAAGCTGGCACGGCACAATCGACAAGGCAGCTTTCGTACCAAGGAGCGTTACTACGAAGCCTGCAAACGGTTCTGCGCCTACCTCGCCGCAGAATATCATCTGCAAAAGCTGGAGAACATCAGCGGCAAGCATCTGGTAAGCTATGTGTTGTACTTGCAGGATACCGGCAAGTCTGCCGGCACCGTAAAAACCGACCTTGCCGCCATTCGCTTCTTCCACGATAAGATGTCCCGCCCAAAATACTCGCTGCCAACGAACAGCGAGTTAGGCGTCGGGCTGGAGCGCCGCCGGTTCGGGCAGCTCGACCGGACATGGAGTGGGCCGGAGTTCAACCGTCTGCTCGGCAAGGCAATGGCGGAAAACCGTGATGACTTCATTCTTGCCCTCTACCTTGGGCGCTATGCAGGATTTCGTATCCACGAGTGCTTCCGCATTGACACAGCGGCAGCAGAACGGGCATTACGCGAAAACGCCCTCACCGTAAAAGGCAAGGGCGGCAAGGTGCGCACCGTCCCCATCGAGGACGAGCGTATCCTAATGATGTTGAAGAGAGTGTTGGCACAGACCGAGCGTGGCCACAAGCTGTTGGTGCCGGATGGCATGCCTACCGACCGCGCCATCAACGCCTTGGAGCTGTTCATCTACCGCTGCCGAAACGAGATCGGCGACGAGGGCTCCGACCGCCGCTTGACCTTTCACGGCCTACGACACACCTATGCCGCGGAGAAGTACACAAAGTTGACAGAGGGCGGCATGAGCGCCATCGACGCGCACTTTGCCGTTTCCCGTCTGCTGGGCCACGAGCGTGCCGATGTAACGAACATTTACCTCGCATCGGTCAGAAAGCAGGGCCGCGATGGAAAATAAGTACCGCTCTCTTGACGAATTGCCTGTGACGCTGCGCGTGGAGGAGCTGATGCCGATCCTCGGCATTGGACGCAACACAGCCTATGAGCTGGTGCGCAGCGGCAGGCTCCGCAGCATCCGCGTCGGCCGGCAGGTGCGTATCCCCAAGAACGCGCTGATCGAGTTCTTGGAGGATACCGAGAAATAGAGACCTAAGTCTCTCAAATAAAGCTTTGCATTTCTGCTGCGCAAGGCGTATCATATTATTTAGGTATGTCCTGCGCGGCGGAAAGGAGGATATATGTCGCGCAAGAATGAAAACAAAAAAGGCGCCAATGGCGCCGGTTCTATCCGAAAGATCACAACCACTCGCAACGGAAAAGAATACACTTACTGGCAGGGGCGCTATACCGAGGGGTACAACGCTTGTACCGGCAAGCAGATCCAGCGCAGCATCACGGGGAAAACGCAGAAGGAGGTCGCGCAGAAGCTTCGGCAGATCACAGCCGAAATTGATGCAAAGACCTATGTTGCTCCCTGTAAGCTCAGCATATCCGAATGGATGTCCATATGGGCACAGGATTACCTTGTCGGGGTCAAGGCTTCTACCGCATACCTTTACAGGCGCACCATTGAGTTATATATCGACCCGCATCTCGGTCACATCCGTCTCGACGCACTGAATGCTCACGCGGTGCAGCATTTCTACAACGAGCTTGCCAAGCCGTCAAAACCTGATGCTGCTCCTCTCTCCGCAAAGTCCATCAAGAACATTCACGGCGTGCTGCACAAGGCGTTGAAGCAATCTGTTCTGATTGGCTATCTTCGTACAAACCCGACCGAAGCGTGCATTCTCCCACGCATCATCAGAAAAGAGATACACCCCTTGGAGGAAGATCAGGTCGCTGTGTTTCTGCGCGAGGTGCAGGGGCATCCGCACGAATACCTCTATAAGATTGCTCTGTTCACTGGCCTGCGCGAGGGTGAAGTGCTCGGTCTCGGTTGGGAACACATTGACTTTCAGGCAGGTACTCTCACGGTAAAACGACAGCTTCGCAGGGAGCAGAAAAAGGGCGGAGAGTATTACTTCTCTCCGCCAAAGAATAACAAGAGCCGCTGTCTGACGCTGGCCCCCTCGGTGATTCAGTTGTTCCGACTTCAAAAGCTGGAGCAAAACAGTATGAGAATGGAGGCCGGCGATGCATGGGAAGAGCACGACCTCATATTCACCAACCAAACCGGCGGCTATCTGTCTTATCGAACTGTGTACGACTGCTTCAAGCGTATCGTCCGAAACATCGGCGCACCGGCCACGCGCTTCCACGATCTGCGTCACACCTTCGCCGTTGCCTCTATCAAGAGCGGCGACGACATTAAGACCGTGCAGGAAAATCTTGGACACGCAACCGCTGCGTTTACGCTGGATGTCTACGGACACGTCACGAAGCAGATGAAGCGGGACAGCGCACAGCGGATGGAACAGTTTATTCAAGCCGTATCTGCCGGATGATACAATAAGGGAAAAACGCAAGAAAGGCAAAAGAAAAAGTCTTGAAACCCTTGTGGCTTCAAGACTTTTCTGTGGTGCGCGGTACAGGACTCGAACCTGTGACCCCATGCACGTCAAGCATGTGCTCTACCAGCTGAGCTAACCGCGCGAACCGAACGTGACTATATTACCGCACTGCTGTTCATTTGTCAACACTTTTTTCGTGGAGCTGACAATTTTTTATTCTCGGTGCCGCTCCTTCCTCCGCAGGGGAGACTATTCATAGCATACGACGGCAAAAACAAATTGTAAAGATGGGAAAATAGCAGAAATTTGCGCCGCATTTTCTGCTATTTTTCTTTTTGCGCTTTCCTTGTCAAGCCGTGCGGGCTCGGGTATAATAAGTTGAATTTTGTGTAAAGAGGTATACTTTCGATGGGGAAGCTCGGTTTTGACAACGACAAATATCTATCCATGCAGTCCGAACACATCCGCGAGCGCATCTCGCTGTTCGGCGGCAAGTTGTATCTGGAATTCGGCGGCAAGCTCTTCGACGACTACCACGCCTCGCGCGTGCTGCCCGGCTTTCAGCCTGACAGCAAGATCCGTATGCTCCAGCAGCTGCGCGACGATGTGGAGATCGTGATCGCGGTCTGCGCGAACGACATTGAAAAGAACAAGCTGCGCGGCGACCTCGGCATCAGCTACGACGACGACTGCCTGCGCCTGATGGATGCCTTCCGCGCGCTCGGGCTGTACGTCGGCAGCATCGTGGTGACACAATACGCCGGTCAGAGCGCTGCGGACGCCTTCCTGAAGCGGCTCGACACGCTGGGCGTGAAGCACTACTGCCACTATCCCATTGCCGGCTATCCCTCCGACGTGGCGCACATCGTCAGCGATGAGGGCTTCGGCAAAAACGACTACATCGAGACCACCCACTCCCTTGTCGTCATGACCGCGCCCGGCCCGGGCAGCGGCAAAATGGCGACCTGTCTGAGCCAGCTCTATCACGAGCACAAGCACGGCGTCGCCGCGGGCTACGCCAAATTCGAGACCTTCCCCATCTGGAACCTGCCGCTCAAGCACCCCGTCAACCTCGCCTACGAGGCGGCGACCGCCGACCTCAACGATGTGAACATGATCGACCCGTTCCACCTCGAGGCCTACGGCAAAACGACCGTCAACTACAACCGCGACGTGGAGATCTTCCCCGTGCTGCGCGCGATGTTTGAGAAGATCCAGGGCAAGTGCCCCTATCAGTCCCCCACCGACATGGGCGTGAACATGGCGGGCAACTGCATCATCGACGACGAGGTCTGCCGCGAGGCGTCCCGTCTGGAGATCCTGCGCCGCTACTACACCGCGCAGGTCTCCTTCGTGCGCGGTGAGGCCGACGAATGTCAGCTGCGCAAGCTGGAGCTTGTGATGCAGCAAGCCGGCGTCACGCCGGATATCTGCCCCGCCGTCGCCGCCTCGCTGCAAAGGGCCGAGGAGACCGGCAAGCCCGCCGGCGCGATGGTCCTGCCCGACGGCCGCGTGGTCACCGGCAAGACGAGCTCGCTGCTGGGAGCCTCCGCCTCCCTGCTGCTCAATGCACTCAAGGCGCAGGGCGGTGTGAGCGACATGCTCGACCTTATTTCCGCACAGGTCATCGAGCCGATCTCAAAGCTCAAGATCGAAAGCCTCGGGCACCACAACCCGCGCCTGCACTCGGACGAGGTGCTTATCGCGCTGTGCATCTCGGCGCTGACGAACCCCATCGCCCAGCTCGCGCAGGAGCAGCTCGGCAGTCTGCGCGGCTGCGACGCGCACTTCTCCGTCATCATCTCGGAGGAGGACATCAAGCTCTACAAGCGGCTCGGCATCCATGTGACCTGCGAGCCGAGGTACGAGGTCAAAAAGCTGTACCATAAGTAACGCTGCGAAAAGGGGGAGCATATCCCTCTTTTCGTCACCCCAAAACCGAATCGACAAGGAGCCAATATCCATGACCATCATTGAACAGCTCGCACGCGAGCTGGACCGCCCCGTCGAGCACATTGAAAACGTCGTCAGACTGCTCGACGAGGGCAACACCATTCCGTTCATCGCCCGCTACCGCAAGGAGCTGCACGGCTCGATGGACGACACCGCCCTGCGCACGCTTGAGGAGCGTCTTGCCTATCTGCGCAATCTCACCGAACGCAAGGAGAGCGTTAAGGCGAGCATCGCCGAGCAGGAGAAGCTGACCGACGAGCTTGCCGCCGCCATCGACGCGGCGCAGACGCTCGCCGAGGTCGAGGACCTTTACCGTCCCTACAAGCCCAAGCGTCGCACCCGCGCGACCGTCGCCAAGGAAAAGGGGCTTGAGCCGCTCGCGGCGCTGCTCTTCGCGCAGGAGCGCGACTGCCCCCGACCGGAGGAAGCCGCCGCGGACTATCTCAGCGCGGAAAAGGGCGTGGAGACCGTCGCCGACGCGCTGCAGGGCGCAAACGACATTGTGGCCGAGTGGATCAGCGACGACGCCGCTATCCGCCGGTCGCTGCGCGAGCTGCTGGAAAAGCGCGGCACGCTCCGCTCCCTCGCCGCGACGGAGGAGGACAGCGTCTACCGCCTGTACTACGATTTCGAGCAGCCGCTCAGCCGTCTCCAGGGGCACCAGATCCTCGCCATCAACCGCGGCGAGAAGGAGAAAATGCTCAGCGCGACCGTCCTGCTTGACCGCGAGCTGGCGCTGCCGCTGCTGCGCCGCGCGGTCGTGAAGCCCGGCTCCGCCGCGATGGAGTTCGTTAAGGCCGCCGCCGAGGACGCTTACGACCGCCTGATCTACCCCTCGCTTGAGCGCGAGATGCGCGCGGCGCTGACGGACAAGGCCAGTGAGGGCGCGATCAAAATGTTCGCTCTCAACCTCAAGCCGCTTTTGATGCAGCCGCCGGTCAAGGGCCATGTGACGATGGGCCTCGACCCCGGCTATGCCCACGGCTGCAAGGTCGCGGTCATTGACGCGACCGGCAAGGTGCTCGACACCATGGTGGTCTACCCCACCTACGGCGAACGGCAGAAGAACGAAGCCATCACGAAGCTCGCGCAGCTCGTCAAAAAGCACGGCGTGGAGCACATCGCTATCGGCAACGGCACGGCGAGCCGCGAGACCGAGCAGATGACCGTCGAGCTCATTCACAAGGTCGGCGGAGGGCTCAGCTACATGATCGTGAGCGAGGCAGGTGCGTCGGTCTACTCCGCAAGCAAGCTCGCCGCGGAGGAATTTCCGCAGTTTGACGTCAACCTCCGCTCCGCCGTGTCCATCGCCAGAAGATTGCAGGACCCGCTGGCGGAGCTGGTGAAGATCGACCCCAAGGCCATCGGCGTGGGGCAGTATCAGCACGATATGCCGCAAAAGGAGCTGGACGCGAGCCTGAACGCCGTGGTCGAGGACTGCGTCAATGCCGTCGGCGTGGACCTCAACACCGCCTCACCCTCGCTGCTCACGCGCGTGGCGGGGCTCAACGGGACCATCGCCAAGAACATCGTCGCCTTCCGCGAGGAGAACGGCGTATTCACCACGCGCCGCCAGCTTCTGAAGGTCGCCAAGCTCGGCCCCAAGGCCTTTGAGCAGTGCGCGGGCTTCCTGCGCGTGCCGGAGAGCAAAAACGTGCTCGACAACACCGGCGTCCACCCCGAAAGCTACGATGCTGCCAAGGGACTGCTCGAGCTGCTGGGCGCAACGCCGAAGGACGCGCGCGACCTCCCCGCAAGGCTCAATGCCTACGGCGCGGAAAAGGCCGCCGTGGCGCTCGGCGTCGGCGTGCCGACGCTGCGCGATATTGCAAAAGAGCTTTCAAAGCCCGGGCGCGACCCGCGCGACGAACTGCCCGCGCCCATCCTGCGCACGGATGTGCTGGACATCAAGGACTTAAAGCCCGGCATGGTGCTCACCGGCACGGTGCGCAACGTCATCGACTTCGGCGTGTTCGTGGATATCGGCGTGCATCAGGACGGTCTGGTCCACATTTCGCAGGTGTGCAACAAGTTCATCAAGCACCCGAGCGAGGCCGTTGCCGTCGGTGACGTGGTGAAGGTCGTGGTGCTCGATGTGGACGAAAAGAAGCACCGCATTTCCCTCTCCATGAAGCAGGTCCCCGAAGAATAAAGGAAGCGCGCGGTACGGCCGCGCGCTTCCTTTATTCCTGCTCCAGCTCGTCCTTTCCGATCGCCATGTCCTTCCACTGCTCGGGCAGGGCGTGGGAGATGAGCGGAAAGACATTCTCCGTGTCCGCCGTCGGCTGGATGTTGTAAGTGCCGTACTTGTTCACCAGGTCGGCGCAGCTCTCCGGCTGACCGAACACCGGGTCGGCAAACGGCGCATCGGGAAAGGGATAGTGCGTGCGCTCCTTCTTTTCCTTGCTCATAAAAAAATCACCTCCGGGCTATCTTGCCCGCAGGTGATCCCTTTTATGCTTTATCCGTGCAGCGTCGGCGGGTACACGCCTGCGTCATGCAGCGCCTTGAGCGCCGCGGCGACCGCGTCCTTATCCTCGTGATAGGTCATGCCGAACCATTTCGCGTCGGAGTGCAGCACGCTGACGCGCAGCTCGCCCTTTTCGATCAGCTCGCCGACCATGCTCGGCAGCAGGCATTCCTTCTTGAGCTCGCCCGCCGGGAGCGCGTGGAGAAAGGCGTTGAAATACTCCTCCAGCTTCGTGAAGATCCACGGCGTGAAGCCCCAGAAATTCATAGACACCGGCGTATCGGGCGCGTAAACATCGCCCTCCGGGTTTTTGTCCACGTCGCGGATGGTGCCGTCTGGAAATACCGTGAGCTTGAAGGTCTCCACAACCCGGTCGAGTGTTCCGTCCGTCACATGGCATACGCCGCGCGTCACGCTGCCGTGTTCGCTGACGGTTTTATCCAGGCGGTAGCCGACCATGGTCGCCTCGCCCTCGGCCTTGAGCCTCCCAAGCTCCTCGTAGATCACACGGAAGGCGTCCACACCGTAGTAATCGTCGGCGTTGATGACGATAAACGGCTCGCCGACGCAGCTCCGCGCACAGAGCACGGCGTGCCCCGTGCCGAAGGGCTTGGTGCGCTCCGTCGGAATGGAATAGAATGCCGGCACGCTGGAAAAGTCCTGATAGGCATAGCAGACCTCGACCGGCGAGCCGTCCGCCGCCGTCATGCCGGCGACGCGCCTGCCGCAGAGCGTCTCCACCAGCTCGCGCATCTCGGGCTTGATGATGAACACCACCTTGGTAAAGCCCGCGCGGATCGCGTCGTAGATGGAGTATTCCATCAAAATTTCACCGTCGGGACCGATGCCGTCCACCTGCTTGCTGCCGCCGTAGCGCGAGCCCATGCCCGCCGCCATAATGACCAATGCCGCCTTCATCGCCGTTCCTCCTCGTGCGTTGAGATTTTCTTTATCATAGCCCATTTGTTCTCGGTTTTCAACTTCTTTTCCGTCGAAGCCTTGTTTTTTGGCGGCAAACTGCTATACTGTTTGCGTGAATAAATCTTTTTGAGGTACAGAGCGATGGAAACCTTTCTTCACGCCGTTGCATCCGTCACCATTATCCTGCTGCTGACGGCGACCGGCTACTTCTGCGCGGTCAAGGGCTGGATGACCGTGCAGGTCAAGACCTTCATCAGCCGCTATCTGATGACCGTCGGCATTCCCGTCATGCTGATCTACGGGATGCAGAACAATCTCACGCGCGCGGACGTGCTCGCCGCGCCGCGCCTGCTGCTCATCCCGCTGCTCGTCATCCCGAGCTGCGTTGTGATGAGCCTGCTGGCGGGCCGCCTGATGAGGCTGCCGCACCGCCAGCTCGGCGTTTTTGTGATGATGTCCGCCATGGGCAACACCATCTTTATCGGCCTTGCCATGTGCATAGAGCTGTTCGGCGACATTGCAACGCCGTATGTCATGCTCTTCTATCTTGTCAGCAGCTGCTTTACGCAGCTCATCGGCATCCCGCTGGTACGCTGGTCGGGCGAAGCGGGCGGCTTTTCCATGCAGATGGTGTGGAAATTCCTGCGCGCGCCGACGGTCGTTTCTGTCTTTCTCAGTCTCCTTCTGGTCGGACTGGACATTCATCTCCCGAGCCTTGTGATGAGCTACGCGAAATACATCAACAACACCGTCACACCGCTGGCGCTGCTGCTGACGGGCTGCATCATCCACGAGATCGGGCTGCGCAGCCTGCGCCTGACACCCACGCTCGGCGTGATGATGGTCTTCCGCTTTGTCATCTCACCGGCGCTGGGCGCTGCCCTCTGCGCGCTGCTCGGCATCGGCGGTCTGGTGCGCAGCGTATATGTCGTGGAGTTGGCCATGCCGGTCGTGACGCAGACGGTCGTCGCCGCGGCGGAATACGGCGCGGACGAGCAGCTGGCCGCGCAGGGCGCGGCGATCTCCACCCTTGCCTGCTTCGTGGTGACGCCGGTGCTGATGCTGCTGCTTTGAGTCCTGCACATAGCAAGAAAATGAGAGCCGGAAACCGCAGCTTCGCGGTTTTCGGCTCCCTCTTTTTTCAATTCTCCGCCTTCTCCGTCGATTTTTCCGACGCGCGCACGGGCAGCGCGATGAGCTCCGCCATCACCAGAATGGCAGCAAAGCCGAGAAGATCCTGCCACGCGAAGCTCGTGTGCAGCCAAAGCGCCGCGCACAGCGCTGCGCTGACCGGCTCGGTGCAGGCGAGCAGGCTTGCGCGCACGCCGCCGACGTCGCTCACGCCCTGCAGATAAAGCGTGAATGCAAGCGCCGTGCCGACAACGGAGATCTCCAGCGTGCCGAGTGCCACCGCGGCGTTGAGCGCGACCGGGATCCGCCACGCCTGTGTGAGCACGAGCAGCACCACGCCGCCGATAAACATCCCGCAGCCCGTGCAGACGCTCACGGGATAGCGCCGAAGCAGATCGCCCGGCAGGAGCGTATAGAGCATCAGCGACACCGCCGCGCACAGGCCCCAGAAGAGCGCCTGCGGCGAGAGCGCGAGCGCGGTCAGGCTGCCGTGGGTCGCAAGCAAAAAAGCGCCGAGGAGCGCGAGCACGAGCGCAGCGCCCTCGCGCCGCGTCGGCAGGCGGCGCGCACGCAGGCACACCCAAAGTAAAATGAGCGCCTGTCCCATATACTGCAGCACCGTGGCGGTCGCGCTGTTGGAGTAGCGGATGGCGGCGAGGTAGGTATATTGGCAGGTCATCAGTCCGCCGACGGAGAAGAGCACGAGCCGCAGCGCGTCGCGCCGGTCCGACCAGATGGCTCGAAGCTGCGGGCGGTGCCTTACGAGCGCGCCGCCAAGCAGCACCACGCCGGCCAGAAACATCCGCACCACGGTCAGCCATCCGCTGTCCACGCCCTGACAGGTGAAGAGATACTGTCCCACCGTGCCGGACGCGCCCCAGCACACGCCGCCGAGTGCCGCGCACAAAAAGCCGCGCAGTGTCCTCTTTTTTTCATCCATACACGCCCTCCCGCGATCATTTTTGCCCATTGTAGCAGACCGTGCGCCGCTTTTCAAGCGCCGTGCGCGTCTTTGCACATATTCGCTCCCCGCGGTGCATAGATTGAAGCAACTCGAATAGGGAGTGTTTCATTCATGAAGGGTATTATTGAAGAGCGGGCCTGCGATCTGGCAGTTTACATCATAGAAAACCGCACCACGGTGCGCGCCGCAGCCAAGAAGTTCGGTGTCAGTAAATCGACCGTCCACAAGGACATTCAGGACCGGCTTCCGCAGATCAACCACAGCCTCTACCTTCAGGTCAAGGAGATCCTTGAGATCAACAAAGCCCAGCGGCACATCCGCGGCGGCATCGCCACGAGAAAAAAATATAAGGGAGCTTGAAACTTTTTCCTCTGAATTTCGTCAAATAAAAGCAGAAACCGATCAAACACCGCACGGCCGGCCGGCCTTTTTCCTCCGCCGGCCGCGCAAGCTCTTTTTCCCTCTTGTAGTTTGTTGACATAATGAGTATAATGGCAGTATTCCCCTGTTTTCGACAATAACGGAAAGGACCGTATCCCGCCATGCAGAAAAAAAATCCCGCGAAGCGCCGCCCCGAGCGCCTTGCGGTCACACTGTTATCCCTGCTCTTTTTATCGACCGCCGTGTTTGCGACGGTCAAATATGTCTTTCGTGCGCCCGAACTTGACACGGACAAGCCCGTTGTAACGCCGGACGGCACGGCAAGCACGGACGTCGACCGGACCGACACGGACGAGCTCGACGCTCCGGGCCGCACACGCCGCGAATACTGCTACAACATTCTCGTCTCCGGGCTTGACGACGACAACGGCGGCAGCGACACGAACATCCTCGTCCGCTTCGACGTGCCGAACAAGCGCATCGACCTTGTGAGTCTCCCGCGCGATACGCTGCTGCACAATGAATACCGCAACAACAAGCTCAACTTCGCCTACGCCAAGGGCGGCACGGAGCTGCTGATGGAGCAGATCGAAAACCTGCTCGGCATACCGGTTGATTTCTATGTTACGGTCAATCTCAAGGGCTTCATCGCGCTGGTCGATCAGATCGACGGCGTGGACTTTGACATCCCCATCAACATGGATTACGACGACCCCTATCAGGACCTGCACATTCACTTCACCAAAGGCCCGCGTCATCTCAACGGGCAAGAGGCGATGGAGGTCGTCCGCTTCCGCCACAACAACGACGGCACCGGCTACGGCACGGAGGACATCGGCCGCATCGGCACCCAGCAGGCCTTCCTCAAGGCGGTCGCCAAGCAGCTGCTGCAGATCGGCAACGTCAAGAACATCCCCGCGCTGGTGGATATTTTCTACACCTACGTCAAGACCGACCTCACGACCGGCAACCTCGTCTGGCTCGGCAACGAGGCGCTGAACATCGGCACCGAAAACATCCACTTTGCCACCCTCCCCGGCGACGGCTCCGGTTATTACAACAAGCAGTCGGTCTATGTGCTCGACGCGCAGGCGACCTGCGACCTGGTCAACGAGGCCCTCAATCCCTACAATGAGGCGCTCACGCTGGAGGATATGGATATCCTCGTCCCCTGACGAGATAAGGAGTAAGCACCATGAAAAAGCGGCTTTTGCTTTTCCTCTGCATCTTTACCCTGCTGCTCTCCACCGCCGCGCAGGCGGAGGACGTGACAGCGGACGTCCCCGCGCCCGCTCCTTCGGCGGAGAAGGCGGACACGCTCTCCCCCTTTGCGCGCACGCGAAGCTACGACGGGCGCTTCGCGGATGTGGACGCCTCGGCGTGGTATCACGACGCCGTCGCTGCGCTGTACGAATACGGTCTGACCGATGGCGTGAGCGGCAGCGCTTACGCGCCAGAGGGGAGCGTCACCATTGCCGAGCTGGTGACCTTTGCCGCGCGGCTGCACGCGCTTGAGCGCGGCGCAGCGATCCCCGCGGCGGCAGCCGGCGAGGCTTGGTACCAGCCCTATGTGCGCTATCTCAAGGCTGAGAAATGCCTCGGCGACGAGCTTGACGGCCACTATCCGGAGGCCGCGACACGCGCGCAGACGGCAGGCGTGCTGGCCTCCGCGCTCAGCGCGGAGTGCTACGACGAGCGCAACGCCGAGGCCGTGACCGTCGGCTATGCCTCGCACCGCCGCATCACCGATGTGGACGATTACACGCCCTATCAGAGCGATATTCTCCGGCTCTACAAATGGGGCATCGTGGGCGGCGTGGACGAGGACGGCTCCTTCCATCCGAATGATACGCTCAAGCGCAGCGAGCTCGCGGCACTGGTCGTGCGCATGGTCGAGCCGTCCGCGCGCCTGACGCTCTCGTGGCAAAGTCTTTCCTATCGCTCCGCCGCCAGCACGACCTGGGGCGACCTGATTGCGGCGCCTGCCGAGGTCTCCAACGCGCCGGCAGCCGACGACGCCAACGCCATCGACGCGCTGATCCGAAAGATGCTCCACGACGGCGCCGACAGCATCACTCTGCAATACGACCGTACGCTGACCAACGAGGAGGTCGCAAAGCTCACCCGCGCTTTTACAGTCGGCGTCAAGCGCCATTGCGAGCAGATGTACAACTCCACCTCCTGCCGCAGCTATTCCTCCGGCAAGGTGCTGCTGACCTTCTCCTCCACAGCCTGCGACAGCGCGCAGCTCAAAAAATACCGTGAGGAGACGCTCGCCCGCGCGATCCTCGTCCACGACGCGCTGTGGGAGAGCGGCTATCTGACGGGCGACATGACGCAGTATGAGCTGGCGCGGGCCTACTATGTCTGGCTTTGCAACAACTGTGTCTACGATGAGGGGACCGTCTCCAGCAGCTCCCTGAGTCATCTGGCGTACAGCGCGCTGGTGGACGGCGTGGCCGTCTGCGACGGCTACACGGGAGCATACGACCTCCTGCTGCGGCTCGAGGGCATCGAGTGTACCGCGCTTATGAACGCCGACCACATCTGGACCGTCGCGAAGCTCGACGGCACAACCTACCACATTGACACGACCTGGGGCGATCAGGGCACGCGCGTGGATATGAGCTTCTTCGGCATGACCGAGGCACAATCCCGTGCCAAGCACGCATGGTAAAAGTCGACCGATAAAAAAGCAGCGGCTGCGATGCAGCCGCTGCTTTTTTGCTGTGTTGATGGGTTCTCAGCGCTGGCCCTTGTCGTAGGGGATGCCCTCCGCCTTGGGGGCACGGGAACGCTTGGAGGTGAACGCCAGCACGATGAGGGAGATGATATAAGGCATCATGTTGTACACCGGACTGGGAATGTTCATCGCCGTGAGGAAGCCAAAGCCCATGTAGACATTCGAGAGCGCGCGGAACAGACCGAAGAGGAGCGCCGCGAGCGCGATGCGCTGGGGCTTCCATTGACCGAAGATCATGACCGCGAGGGATAGGAAGCCGAAGCCTGCCACGCCGTACTCAAAGCGCCATTCGGAAACGCCGGCGGTGATGAACACGATGCCGCCGATGCCGCCAAGGAAGCCGGAGATCAGCACGCCCGCCCAGCGCATCTTGTAGACGTTGATGCCCACGCTGTCCGCCGCCTGCGGATGCTCGCCGCACGCCATCAGGCGCAAGCCGAAGCGGGTCTTATAGAGCAGGACATAGGACGCGGCGAGCAGCAGCGCGGTCACGAGCATGAACCAGCTGAACTCGAACGAGCCGAGATTGACGGTGAACGCCTTCTTCGCACCGGCATACTGCACGATGGAGGAAACGTCATCGGGATTCGCAGCGGTGTTGATGGCCTTGACGATGACCGTCGCACCCGCGGTGCCGAGCAGGTTCAGCGCGGTGCCGACAAGCGTCTGGTCCGCCTTGAAGTTGATGCAGGCCACGGCCAGCAGGCAGGAATAAATCATGCCGACCAACGCCGAAATAGCCAGAACGCCGAGGATCATCACGATGGCGGGCACATTGGGCGAAATGTAGCGCATCGCCAGCGCGCCGCCGAGGGCGCCCATGATCATGATGCCCTCAAGGCCGAGGTTGATGACGCCGGAGTGCTCCGCGAAGCAGCCGCCGAGGGCGACCAGGATCAGCACGGAAGCGAAAATCAGGGTGTATTGCAGCAGCAATACCATTACTGATCGCCTCCTTTCCCGGCTTCGGCCCGGGCCTGCGCTTCGGCTGCCCTGGCCTTCAATGCCGCCTTCTCCTCACGCTTGGCCGCGTAGGAATTCATCGCGTGCTTCATGAACAGCACGAAGCCGCAGAGATAGATGATGAGCGCCGAGATCAGATCGGAGATCTGCGCGCAGTACATGGACTTATCCACATACGCGCCGCCCGCCGTGATGTGCTGGATAAAGAACGAGGCGAGCACGGTGCCGATGGGGTGCAATCCGCCGAGGAAGGCCGCGGCGATGCCGTTGAAGCCCATCGCAGGGACGGAGGAGGTGGAGCACTGCCACTGCTCATATCCGGTGAGGTAGAGCATTGCCGCGCCCATGCCGGCGAGCGCGCCGGAGATCATGAGGCTGAGGATGATGTTGCGCTTTTCGGCCATGCCGCAGTATTTGGCGGCATTCTTGTTGTAGCCGGTGGCCTTGAGCTCATAGCCGAACTTCGTCTTTTCCAGCACGACCCACACGAGGATCGCCATCAGCACGGACAGCGGGATCGCGAGACCGACGTACTGGTTGTTGTTGAACAGCGCGCCGAGCCCCAGCGAGGGCAGCACGGCAGATTCGTTGATGTGTGCGAGCACCTTGGTGTAGGGGCTGGCGTCCTCCTTCACCGTGGTGAGAAGCATATTGGTCAGATACAGCACGATCCAGTTGAGCATGATGCCGGAAATGACCTCGTTGACGTTGCAGTAGGACTTGAGCAGGCCGGAAATGCTGCCGAGGATCGCGCCGCCGCAAATGGCGAGCAGCATACACGGAAGCCAACTCCAGCCGAGGCCGAGCGCCGCGTACAGGCTCAGCGCCACGCCGGCGCAGTACTGTCCGGCTGCACCGATGTTAAAGAGGCCCACCTTGTAGGCAAACAGGATCGCCAGCGCGCACATCAGCAGCGGCGCGGTCTTGACGAGCGTATTGCCGAAATATTTCAGCTGCGAGGCGGGGCGGTTGTAGGTCATAAAGTTCTTGATGACCGTAAGAATGGCCTCGCCCGCACCCGCGGGATTGATGAGCAGCAGCACGAGGTAGCCGAGGAACAGTCCCAGCACGATGCACAGGAGGGAGGCCAGCAGCGACTGGAAGCCGCCGCTTTTGAAAATATTCTTTTTCATGCCTTCACCTCATCTCTCTTCGCGCCTGCCATGTAGAGGCCCAGCTCCTCCTGCGTGGTCTTTTTCGGGTCGAGCTCACCGACGATCTCGCCCTCATACATCACGAGGATGCGGTCGGGCACGTCCATGACCTCGTCCAGCTCCAGACTCACGAGCAGGACCGCCTTGCCCTCGTCGCGCTGCGCGACGAGCTGGCGGTGGATGTATTCGATGGCGCCGACGTCCAGACCGCGGGTCGGCTGCACGGCGACGAGCAGCTCGGGATCCTTGTCGATCTCGCGGGCGACGATGGCCTTCTGCTGGTTGCCGCCGGACATGCTGCGGGCAATGGTGATGGGGCCCTGACCGGAACGGACATCGTACTGGTCGATGAGCTTTTCGGCGTAGGTGCGGATGTTCCTGCGGCGCAGGAAGCCCGCCTTGTCGGTGAACTCCGGCTCAAAGTAGCGCTGGAGCACCATGTTGTCCTCGAGCGAATAGTCGAGCACAAGGCCGTGCTTGTGCCGGTCCTCGGGGATGTGGCTCATGCCCATCACGCTGCGCTGGCGGATGGACGCATGGGTGATGTCCTTACCGCAGAGCTTGACGGAGCCGGAAACGAGCGGCTCCAGGCCGGTCAGGCCGTAGACGAACTCCGTCTGGCCGTTGCCGTCGATGCCGGCAAGGCAGACGATCTCGCCGCGGCGGACCTTGAGCGAAACGTTCTTGACGGCATTGTTCTTGTGGAGCTTGGAGGCCATGGTCATGCCCTCCACCTCGAGCACGACCTCGCCAAGCTCGGACGGCTTCTTGTCCACATGGAAGCTGACGCTGCGGCCGACCATCATGGCGGACAGCTCCTCCGCCGTGGTGCTGGCGGTCTCGACCGTGCCGATGTACTTGCCCTTGCGCAGCACCGAGCAGCGGTCGGCGACCGCCATAATCTCGGCGAGCTTGTGGGAGATGAAAAGAATGCTCTTGCCCTCGGCGGCGAGGTTGCGCATGATCTGCATGAGCTCGTCGATCTCCTGCGGGGTGAGGACGGCGGTCGGCTCGTCGAAGATCAGGATCTCGTTTTCGCGGTAGAGCATCTTGAGGATCTCGGTGCGCTGCTGCATACCGACGGTGATGTCCTCAATGAGCGCGTCGGGGTCAACGTGCAGGCCGTACTTCTCGCTCAGGGCGAGGACCTTTTCGCGGGCCTCGGCCTTTTGCAGAAAGCCGCGCTTCGTGGGCTCCACGCCCATGATGATGTTGTCGAGCACGGTGAAGCATTCCACCAGCTTGAAGTGCTGGTGGACCATGCCGATGCCGAGCGCGTTGGCATCGTTCGGGTCCTTGATGGACACGACCTCGCCGTCCTTCTTGATGGTGCCCTCCTCGGGCTGGTACAGACCGAAGAGCACGCTCATGAGCGTGGATTTGCCTGCGCCGTTTTCGCCCAGCAGGGCATGGATCTCGCCCTTTTTGAGCTGAAGCGTAATGTTGTCGTTGGCGATAATACCGGGGAATCGTTTGGTGATGTTGAGCATCTCAATGGCATACGGTGATCCCAAGATGTTTCGCCCTCCTTCCGTTTTGATGGCCCGCCGCGTTTGGGATGTGCGGGGACGGAAACCATGAATATCTTACAGTATACTATACCTGTGCCGATAAAGCAAAGTCAATTTGGCAAAATCGTATGATTTTTTCGTTTTCGGCAAAAAAAGAGAGACGGGCGGCTGCCCGTCTCTCCGTATGTACTTGCGATAAAGCGCTTAGCCCTTGATGGAGCCCTGATCGTCGACCGTGATGACGGTGGCGAAGTCGGCAGCACTAACATCGCTGCTGGTGTTGTTGCTGACGGTGATCTTGCCGTCGAACATATCCTTCACCATGGCCTTATAGTCGTCCTGCGTGAAGCTGTCGGACCACTGGGTGCCGTCGCCCATGGGGATCTGAACGTAGTTCGCCTCGGGATCGGTGCCGGAGACAAGACCCAGCGTCTCGATCTTGCCGACATACTTGTCCCAGTTGCCGTTGACGATAACGTCGGTGAGGGTGTCATAGGTCGCGGGATAGAGGCCCTTCATGGCGGAGGTGACGGTCATGCCGTCCACGCCGGCATACTTGGCGATGACACCCGCCTGATCGACGTCAACGCCGATGACCTTGGCGCCCACCTTCTTGGCAGCGTCAACCGCGGAGGTGTAGATGCCGCCGCCGCAGGCGAAGACGACCTCGGTGCCGCCCTGATACCAGGTATCCATCACAGCGGTGATGTCGGCGTCGCCGAAGAACTGGCCGCCGTAGATGTAGTTGACCTTGACATCGGTGAGACCCATGTCGGCCGCAGCGGCGTCAACGCCCTGCACGAAGCCGTAGCCGTAACGGACGACCGCGGGAACAGCCATGCCGCCGAGGAAGCCGAGGCTCTTGTAGCCGAGCTTTACAGCCGCGTAGCCCGCCATGTAGCCGCAGAGCTCTTCCTGATAAACCGCGCAGTAGACGTTGCTCATGTCAACGTACTTGCTGAGGTCCCAATTCTCGGGGGTGTAGTCGTAGGCTTCGCCCGCCTTGGCAACGGCGGTCTCGAGCAGATCGCCGGCGGCGACGTCGAGCGCGATGAACTTCACATCGGGGAACTCGGGAGCAGCCTCAACGATGGCGCCGCCGAAGGCATAGCCGGGCATGACGATGACGTTGAAGCCTTCGTCAACGGCCTTTTCGATCATGGCGACACGGTCGGCGGTGTTATCGCCGGCGGGCCTGAAGTAGCTGAACTCGATGCTGTTGTCCTCGGCAAACGCCTTGCAGGCCTCATAGGTGGTCTGGTTGAAGGACTGGTCGGTGATGTCACCGTAGTCGGTGATCATAGCGACCTTGTACTCGACCTTAGTCTGGGGATCGTCGGGCGTATCGGGCGTGTCGGGGGTGGGGTCCTTCTGACCGCAGGCTACGAGCGCGAGGACCATAGCCAGGGAGAGAAGAAGAGCAAAGAACTTCTTCATAGTGCAAACCTTCCTTACAATTTTTTGAAATCATATCATGGACATGACATCGAGCGTATTATAGCAAGATTTTTTCAAAAGGGCAAGTCATATTTGCTGAAAAGTGTGAATTTTTGGCAAATCCTTCATGGTAAAAACGCACAAAGAGAGACCGCAGACGCGGTCTCTCTTTGCTCAGTATTGGAAAATGCTGCCGCCGACGAACTCGCGCACGATGGAGTCGCGCGGGACGTAATCGGTTTTGAGCGGCGGAACGGAGTTGACGACCTCGAAGAGGTCGGTCAGCCCGTGCTCGTCGATGAAGGCGTCGTCAAGCTGGGTGTAGAACTCGGGGATCTCCTTGAGATAGCGCGCGAGGATGCACGGCTCGTAGTCGTGGAAGGTGTCGATGTGGATGCCCGCGTTGGGCTTATTGGGCATGATATAGTTCCGCTCGCCGCGGTCCACGCTCTCGGCGCGCTCGACCGTCTGGCGCAGGGAGTGCCCGCGGCCCTGATAGTCGCGGATCATGCGGCGCGCCACGCGCAGCTGCTCGGGACGGACGATCTTGTCGTGCGCGGTGATGATGCGCGTGCGGGGCGCGACGTAAACGCCGGTCGCCATGTCGCGCACGCGGTCGAAGATCAGCGGGTTGAGCATGTGGATGCCCTCGGCGATGATAACGGCGTCGCGGTCGCCCTGCATCCTGAACCAGCTGCCGGTGGTGCCGCTCTTGAAATCATAGATGGGCAGCTCGACCTCCTCGCCGTCGGACAGGCGGTGGATGCAGTCGATGAGCAGGTCGCGGTTCACGCACAGGGGGGATTCCCAGTCCGTCAGCTCCGGCGGACGGTCGGCGAGCGGCAGGAAGAAATTATCCATGCTCAGCAGGCACACCTTTACGCCGAGGTTTTCCAGGTACGCCTTCAGGCGCATGGCGGTGGTGGTCTTGCCGCTGCCGCTCGGGCCGGTCAGGCAGACGAGCGGCTTTTTGCTCTTGTTCATCAGGATGCTCGCCGCGGCGGCGCTGATCTTGTCGTGAAAGACCTCCTCGCAGCGCAGGACAAAGCGCGTGTCGTCGCGCATGGCCTCGGTGATGTTTTCAATGTCGATGACTCGCATGGGGAAAACGCTCCTTATTCTTTGTTCTCCATCTTGACCGCGACCTCGAGCGCGATCTTCATCATGTTGGTGAAGGTGGTCTGACGGTCATCGGCGGAAAGCTCCTCGCCGGTGACGAGGTTATCGGAGATGGAGCAGATGGCAAGCGCGCGCTTGCCGGCGTAGGCGGCGGTGCAGTAGAGACCGGCGGCCTCCATCTCGACCGCGAGAATGCCCATCTTGCCGAAACGGGCGTTGCGGCCCGCCGCGTCATAGAAGGTGTCGGAGGAATAGAGGTTGCCGACGGGCATCTTCACGCCCAGCTCGTTCGCGCTCTCGACTGCGGCGGCGAGCAGGTCATAATTGCAGATGGGGGCGAAGGTGCCGCCGAGCTCATACTGGCCGGCGAAGTCGGAATTGGTGCAGGCGCCCATGCCGGCGCACACGCTGCCAAGCTCCATATCCGCGCGCATCGCACCCGCGGAGCCGACGCGGATGATGTTCTCCACGCCGTACTGCGTGTAGAGCTCGTTGGAGTAGATGGCGATGGACGGGATGCCCATGCCGCTCGCCATTACGCTCACGCGCACACCCTTGTAGGTGCCGGTGTAGCCCTGCACACCGCGGACGTTGTTGACAAGCTGCGGATTTTCCAGAAAGGTCTCCGCGATGAACTTCGCGCGGAGGGGGTCGCCGGGCATGAGCACGGTCTTGGCGAAATCGCCGTTTTGGGCATTGTTATGAGGGGTGGGCATGGCTTATTCTCCTTTCTCCATCGCCTTGACGGCCTTAACGATGCGGGAGGTGCCGAGGCGGTCCGCGCCGAGCTTGAGGAAGTCCTCGGCGTCCTGCAGATTGGCGATGCCGCCGGCGGCCTTGATCTTCTTGCCGTTGGTCATGTGCGCGGCCATGAGGGCGACATCCTCGCGCGTCGCGCCGCCCCCGCCGAAGCCGGTGGAGGTCTTGATATAGTCCGCCGCGGAGTTGGACACGACCTCGCAGAGCTTGATCTTCTCCTCGTCCGTGAGCATACAGGTCTCGATGATGACCTTGAGGATGTTGCCGTGGCAGGAGATCTTCACGGAATTGATCTCCTGCAAGATTTTATCGTACTGGCCTTCCTTGACCCAGCCGAGGTTGATGACCATGTCGATCTCGGTCGCGCCGTCGGCAACGGCGGACTCGGCCTCCATGCACTTGATGCCGCTGGGAACGTAGCCGTTGGGGAAGCCGATGACCGTGCACACGGGCAGCTGACCGAAGCCGTAGTGCTGCTGCTCGGCGATGTAGTGCGCGGCGTGGGCGACGTAGGTCTGCGGGATGCAGACGCTCGCGCAGCCGTACTTGATGCCGTCGTCGCAGATCTGGCGGATCTCCTCCCAAGTGGCGGTGGGGGCAAGCAGGGTATGGTCAACGTGACGGAGAATTTCTTTCACATCCATAGTATATGGTATCCTTTCCAAGAAAAATAGATTCCGCAAAGGGGAATGATTTCCTGTTTATCAGTGTAGCACAGTGACTGCAAAAAAGCAAGCGCGCCGCATTCGGTCACATGGCCGCGTGTGTCGGGCCGCACGGTGCAGCGAGATAAGAAGGCGGCCCTTATGGGCGCAGAAGAAAAAGGAGACCTCAAAAGAGGTCCCCTTTTCATTTTCAGAAATCGGCAGGCGCTTCTCAGCACTTCTCGAACACGGTGGCAACGCCCTGGCCGCCGCCGATGCAGAGGGTAGCAAGACCCTTCTTGGCATCCTCGCGCTTGAGCATCTCGTGGAGCAGGGTGACGATGATGCGCGCGCCGGAGCAGCCGACGGGGTGGCCGATGGAGATGGCGCCGCCGTTGACGTTGACCTTGCTCATGTCGAAGTGCAGCTCACGCGCGACGGCGATGGACTGCGCGGCGAAGGCTTCGTTGGCCTCGACGAGGTCGATGTCGTCGATGGTCACACCGGCCTTGGCCATGGCCTGACGGGAGGCTGGAACGGGACCGACGCCCATGATCTTGGGATCGACGCCGCCCTGGCCCCAGCCGATGAGCTTCGCCATGGGCTTGAGGTTATACTTCTTGACGGCCTCGCCGGAAGCGAGAACGATGGCGGCAGCGCCGTCGTTGATGCCGGAGGCGTTGCCGGCGGTCACGCGCTGAACGTGCTTGCGGGTATCCGCCTCATGGATCTCGGTGGGCTGGAAGGTGTGGACGATCTGGTCCTCAACGCCCTCGGGGCCGACCGGGAACGCACCCTTGAGCTTGGCAAGGCCCTCGGGCGTGGAGCCGGCGCGGGGGAACTCATCCTTCTTGAACTCGACGATCTCCTTCTTGACCTTGACGGGAACGGGAACGATCTCGGCATCAAAGCGGCCGGAAGCCTGCGCGGCCTCGGTCTTCTGCTGGGAGGCAGCGCCGAAGGCGTCAAGCTCCTCGCGGGTGATGCCCCAAACGTCGCAGATGTTCTCGGCGGTGGTGCCCATGTGGTAGTTGTTGAACGCATCCCACAGGCCGTCCTTGATCATGGTGTCGACGAGCTTCTTGTCGCCCATGCGGGCGCCCCAGCGGGCGTCGGTAGAGGCATAGGGAGCGGCGCTCATGTTCTCGGTGCCGCCGCAGACGATGATGTCGGCGTCGCCGGCGAGGATGGCGCGGCCGGCCTCGATGACGGACTTCATGCCGGAGCCGCAGACCATGCCGACGGTGTAGGCGGGAACGGAGTAGGGCAGGCCCGCGCCCACGCCGACCTGACGGGCGACGTTCTGACCGAGGCCGGAGGTCAGGATGCAGCCGAACATCAGCTCATCGACGTTCTCGGGAGCGACGTTGGCACGCTTGAGGGCTTCCTTGACAACGATGGCGCCCAGCTCGGCGGCGGGGGTATTCTTCAGGGAACCGCCAAAGGAGCCGACCGCGGTACGGCAGCAATTCACGACATAGAGTTCTTTCATGGGATATCTCCTTTTTCATAAAAATTTTGGTATTCCGCAGAGGGAATCATTTTCGTCTTGATTATACAACAGGCGCGTATGAAAAATCAACTGCAAAATTTCATTTTCTCGCGCAAAAATTGACGCTTTTCCTGCATTTTGTTAAATTATTAACAGTTTTGCAGCATTTCCTGCGTCTTTCTCAGCTTTCGGCTGCTTCCTGCCCGTTTTCCGTCGCGGTGTCGTCTGCCGTATCGCCGTCCGCGTCGGTGTCCATCAGCAGCGAGAAGGCGTCATAAATATCGACGAGGTCCAGCGCCTCGACCACCGGATTCATCTCCACCGCGGCGTCCTCGATGCGGCTTTCGAGCAGGCCGCTGAAATAGGTCTCGCGCACCGCGTCCACAGCCTTCGCCTCATCGAGCGGCTTGCGGAGAATGATGTGGTAGCCGTAGTAGCTCTCCACGATCTCGCTGACCCCACCCTCGCCGAGCGCGGCGGCGGCGCTCTCAAACTCCTCGACCATCTGGCCGGAGCCGAAGGTGTAGCCCTCAGGGTTGCCCGCGCGGCCGGAGTCCTCGCTGTACTCGTCGGCAAGCTCGGTGAAGTAGTCGATCAGATCGTCGCCCGTGTAAGCGTCCAGCTTGGCCTTGAGCTCCTCCGCCAGCGCCTTCTTCTCCGCCTTGGTCTCGTCGTCCAGCTCCTGATAGGTGGACATGTCGCGCGTGAGCAGCAGAATGTGGTCGGCGGTCATGTAGCCCTGCTCGGCGGCATAGGCGATCAGCTGCTCGTCGGTGGCGTAAAGGCTGCTGCCCTCGGTCGCCGCCAGCTCCTCGAGCGCACTGTAGAGGTAGTCCGAGCGGCACATCCGGTCATAGGTCTCCTCGCTCAGGCCCAGCTTGGCGAGCTCGGCGCGGTAGCTCTCCTCGCCGCCGAGGCTCTCGACGGTCTCCGCACGTTCGGTCTCCAGCTCGCTGAGCGCAGCTTCGTCAAGGATGACGTTGTTCTCCTGCGCCAGCTTCTCGATGACGGCAAAGCTCTTCGTGTTCTCTAAAATGCTGTCCTTCGTCACGTCAAGCACCGTTTCGCCCTCCTGCAGCTCCATGCTCCAGTCAAGGTCCATGCCGTACATATTCATGTAGCTTTCCATGTAGGAGGCGGCATAGCAGAGGTTGTAAAAATACATATCCATCGGCACGTCGATACCGTCCACCCTCATCGCGACAGCGTCGGGAGCGATACCGGTCAGCTGATAGCAGACGCCCTCCTCGACCTTGCCCGCGTCAAAGCGGTCCTTGCCGCCGCAGGCGGCCAGCGAGACAAGCAGCGCCAGCGAAAGCGCCGCAGCCAAAATACGTTTCATCTTCGTTTCCTCTTTCTTCTGAGTTTTGTGGTATCGCACCCCGCCGCAGGGCGTGGCGCTGCGGGTTCAGGCGCCCTCTGCGGGCGCGATGCTCTCGACCAGCTCGAGCGCTGCAGGAAGCGGCTTCTCGCCCCCCTCGAGCCGCAGCGCAAGCTTCGGCTCGATGCCGGCGGAGAGCGTCAGCCGGCGCTTGTTCTTCCCCATCGTGCAAACGCGCATCACCGCCTCGACCGGCATCTCGCCGCCGAAGGTAAAGGTGATCGTGTCGCCGCGCTGGGAAATGTCGCGGATGCCCGCCGCGCACGCCTCACCGCGCAGCATGGCGACGTCGAGCAGAGCGAGCGTGCTCGCCGGCGGCTCGCCGTAGCGGTCAAGCATCTCGTCGAGCAGGTCCTGCGATTCCTCGCGCGTTCGCACCGCCGCGATGCGGCGGTAAATATCCATGCGCTGCTCGGGAGAGGGAATGTAGCTCTCCGGCAGGTTGGCCGAAACGGTCAGGTCCGCCGAGCAGTCCGTGCGGCTCGCCTTCTTCTCGCCGCGCTCCTCGAGCACGGCCTCCTCCAAAAGCTGCAGGTACATATCGTAGCCCACGCTCATCATATAGCCCGACTGCTCGGGGCCGAGCAGGTTGCCCGCGCCGCGGATCTCGAGGTCGCGCATCGCGATGCGGAAGCCCGAGCCGAACTCCGCGTATTCGCGGATGGCGGTCAGGCGCTTGGCGGCGACCTCGGTGAGGATCTTGCCCGGGCGGTAGGTCATATAGGCATAGGCGCGGCGCGCGCTGCGCCCGATGCGCCCGCGGATCTGGTGAAGCTGGGCGAGGCCCAGCCGGTCCGCGTCCTCGATGATGAGGGTGTTGACGTTCGGAATGTCGATGCCCGTCTCGATGATGGTCGTGCAGACGAGAATCTGCGCCTCACCGTCGGAAAACTGCTGCATCACATGGCTCAGGCCCTTTTCGTCCAGCTTGCCGTGTGCGACCGCAATGCTGACCTCCTCGCCGAGGAGCTTTTTGAGCTGCGCGGCGCAGCGGTCGATGGTCTCCACACGGTTGTGCAGGTAGTAGACCTGCCCGCCGCGCGAAAGCTCGCGCCGGATGGCTTCGGCGATCACGCCCCAATCGTGCTCGAGTACATAGGTCTGCACCGGCTGACGGTCCTGCGGCGGCATCTCGATGGTGGACATATCGCGGATGCCCGACAGCGCCATGTTCAGTGTGCGCGGAATGGGCGTCGCGGAGAGCGTGAGCGTGTCCACCTGCTTGGAAAGCTCCTTGAGCTTTTCCTTGTGCGTCACGCCGAAGCGCTGCTCCTCGTCGATGACGAGCAATCCGAGGTCCTTGAAGTGCAGCCCCTTTTGCAGCAGCGAGTGCGTGCCGATGAGCAGGTCGATCTTCCCCTCCGCCGCGCTTTGCAAAATCTTTTTCTTCTGCGCCGGCGTCTTGAAGCGCGAGAGCACCTCGATCGTCACCGGAAAGCTGCGGAAGCGGTTGATGGCGGTGGCGTAATGCTGCTGCGCCAGCACGGTGGTCGGCACCAGAATGGCCGCCTGCTTGCCGTCGAGCACGCATTTCATCACCGCGCGCAGCGCGACCTCCGTTTTTCCGTAGCCCACGTCGCCGCAGAGCAGGCGGTCCATCGGGCGCGAGCGCTCCATGTCGCTCTTGATCTCCGCGATGGCGCGAAGCTGATCGTCCGTCTCCTCATAGTCGAAGGCGTCCTCAAACTCGCGCTGCCAGGTGGAGTCCGGTGAAAAGGCGAAGCCGGGGCGGCGCTGCCGCTCGGCGTAGAGCTTGATGAGCCCTTTCGCAAGGTCTTTCGCCGCGGCCTTAGCGCGGGATTTGGCCTTCGTCCAGTCCGTGCCGCCGAGCTTGTTCAGCTTGACGTGCTCGCCCTCCTCCCCGCCGCCGTGGCTGCCGATGTACTTCGACACCATATCGAGCTGCGTCGCGGGAACGTACAGGCTGTCGCTGCCGGCGTAGGCGATCTTGATATAATCCTTGTCCGCGCCGTCCACACGGATGCGCTCCATGCCGACAAAGCGGCCGATGCCGTGGCGCTGGTGAACGACGAGGTCACCCGGTGTCAGGTCGGTGTAGGAGCGGAGCTTCTGACGGCTCGAATCCTTTTTCTGCCGCACCGCGCGCGGCGCTTTGCCGCTGACCGGCGCAAGAAGCTGCCCCTCGGTCAGAATGACAAGGCGGAGCTGCGGGTATTCGCAGCCCGCGCTCAGCGCGCCGAGGCCGATGACGGTCTCGCCCGCGGCGGGCAGCGTCTGATCGGAGAGATCGAGCCGCGCACGCACGCCGCGCTCCTCCAGAAGGCGGTGAAAATTCTTCGCGCGCGTTTCGTTGCCGCAGAGCACCAGCACGCCGCTGCCCGCGGCAAGATAGTGCTCCATGTCCGCGGCGGCGGTCTCAAGGCTGCCGCCGTAGGACGGCAGCTGCCGCGCGTTGATGCTGAACATCGCCCGCGGCGGGGCCAGATAGCGCGAGGTCGGCAGGCTGTCGCACAAAAGCAGCGGGAAGCTGCCCCGCAGCCGCCGCGTCAGGTCCTCAAGCTCGACCGCGAGCGAGGCGAACTGCCCCGCGAGCACGCCCTCCTCCAGCAGGATCTTCAGGTCCTCGCCCCATTCAAAGGCGCAGCCCTTCGCGCGCTCCATGACGCGGCTGCCCTCGCAGACGAGCACGATGCTCCCCTCCGGCAGGTAGTCCGCCGCGCAGACAGCGGTCGGGTAGGCGGCGGCGAGATAGCGGTCCATGCCGCCGAGCGGCAGGCCCTCACGCAGGCGGTCCATATCCGCGCGGATCGCTGCGGCGGTCTTTTCCGTCGTCTCCTTTTTTGCCAGCTGCGCCGCGGCGTGCTCCATACGCGCGAGCATCGCGTCCCGTCCGCCCTCGGCGGCAAAGGGCAGCACCTCGGCGGCGGGCAGAACGGTCAGCTCCTCAAGGTTTTTCGTGCGGCGCTGCGTGGCGACGTCAAACTCGCCCATCGCGTCGATCTCGGTATCAAAAAATTCGACGCGCACCGGTGCGCTCATCGGGGAATAGACGTCTAAAATGCCGCCGCGCACGGCGAACTGCCCCGCGCCCTCGACCTGCTCGCAGCGGACATAGCCCGCGGCGGTCAGGCGTTCGGCGAGCGCGCGCAGGTCGTGCTCCTCCCCGAGCCGGAGCGTGAGCACCGCATCGCGCAGCGCCGTCGGCGGCAGCGTGCGCTGCATCATGCCGTCCACCGTCGCCACGACGATACCCGTCCTGCCGAACGCCATGCGGCACAGCGCGTCCAGCCGCTCCTGCTCAAAGCTGTGGGAGGCAGAAACGCGGTCGCGCAGCTGCCATTCGCGGGCAAAGAGCGTCACACATTCCTCTCCCGTCAGGGCAGCGAGGTCCGCGGCCATGCGCCGCGCCTCCTGCTCGTCGGCGCAGAGGATGGCGAGGGGACGCTTGGTCTCCTGCCGCAGCGTCGCGCCAAGCATCGCGCGGTGTACGACGCTCACGCCGCTGACCGCCGCCGGCCCCGTGCCGAAGCGGATGATCTCCTCCAGCTCCCGCAGCTCCGGCAGCGCCATCATTTGCCGGTTCAGCTCCTGCATGAATGTCCCCCTCCTTTTTCGCCGCAACGCGCAAAAGGGCGCAGATCGTCCCCGGTCGGACGGTCTGTACCCACACACATCGTTTTCCATGTTCTCCTGAGATGTCCGAAAAGAACTTCTCCTCCGGCAGTATACTACGCCGGAGGAGAAAAGTAAATGAACGAATGATAAACTTTTCGCGCAGGCGGCGTTCTCTCAGTTGAAGCGGTTCTGCGCTTCGGTCACGCCGCGGGAGATGATGCACTCCGCCGCGTCGAGCGCGCGGTCGAGCGCCTCGTCCACGATCTTCTTCTCCTGCGCGGAGAAGCTGCCGATCACCCAGTCCACCATGTCGTAGTCCGGATGGCTCGGCGCGCCGACGCCGACCTTCACGCGCGGGAACACATCGGTGCCGAGGTGGGCGATGATGTTCTTGATGCCGTTGTGCCCGCCGGCGGAGCCCTTGTCGCGGATGCGCAGCTTGCCGAGCGGCAGCGAAACGTCGTCGTAGATAACGAGCACATGGTCGCTCGGGATCTTATAGAACCGCGCCGCCTCGCCCACCGCCTCGCCGGAGAGGTTCATATAGGTCTGCGGCATCATCAGCAGCACGTGCGCCCCGCCGAATTCGATCAGCTCCGTCAGCGCGCGGAAGCGCAGGCGGTTGCAGCGCAGGTCCCGCTTGTCAATGAGCCGCTCGGCGGCCATGAAGCCGATGTTGTGGCGCGTGTTCTCATACTGCTTGCCGTAGTTCCCCAGACAGACGAGCAGCCACTCCGCGGGACCGGTGACTTTCTTTCCAAAAAACATGACGATAACCCTCGTATAAAAAAGAGCGGCCTTCCGCCGCTCTTTTTTTGAAATGCCCTTAGTTGAACAGCTTTGCGATGGAGATCTCCTGATAGGTGCGCTCGATCGCCTCGGCGAACATGGGCGCGACGGTCAGGTACTTGATGCGGGCCTTGGCCAACTCCGCTTCGCCGACGGGAGCGGGAATGGTATCGAGCAGGGCCAGCTCCTCGATGCAGCTCGCCTCAAGGCGCTCAAGCGCGGGACCGGAGAGAACGCCGTGGCTCGCGCAGGCGTAGACCTTCTTCGCGCCGCCGACTTCAACGACCGCCTTGGCGGCGTTGCAGAGGGAGCCGGCGGTATCGACCATGTCGTCGAAGAGGATGCACTCCTTGCCCTCAACGTCGCCGATGACGTTCATGACCTCGCACTGGTTGGCCTTCTGGCGGCGCTTATCGACGATGGCAAGGTTCATGTGCAGCTTCTGGGCAAAGGTGCGGGCGCGGGCAACGGAGCCGACGTCGGGGCTGACGACGACCATGTCCTCGCAGACAGCGCCGAACTTCTTGGCGTAGTAATCAACGAAGATGGGGTTGCCGAACAGGTTATCCACCGGAATATCGAAGAAGCCCTGGATCTGGTTGGCGTGCAGGTCCATGGTCAGCACGCGGTCAACGCCCGCGGCGACGAGCATATTGGCAACGAGCTTGGCGGAGATGGGATCGCGGCTCTTGGCCTTGCGGTCCTGACGGGCATAGCCGAAGTAGGGCATGACCGCGGTGATGCGGCCCGCGCTGGCGCGGCGGCAGGCGTCGACCATGATGAGCAGCTCCATGAGGCTGTCGTTGACGGGCTTGCAGGTGGACTGGATGAGGAACACGTCGCTGCCGCGCACGGTCTCATACAGAGAGACGGAGGCCTCGCCGTCCGCGAAGCTCTTGACCTCGCTCTCGCCGAGCTTGGTGCCGATGATCTTGCAGATGTCCGCTGCGAGCTTGGGGTTGGCGTTGCCGGTGAAGATCTTGATGTCCTTGCCGTGAGAAATCATTGTTTCCACTCTCCCTTGGTAATTTTTTTATGTAAAAGTTTTTACTTTTCCTTCTTGCCGAGCAGGGCGCGGCGGCGGGCCGCCCACCCCTCCTTGACCGTCTGCTTCGTGCGGGCGAGCGCCAGCGCGTCGGCGGGCACATCGTCCGTGATGGTGGAGCCGGCGGCGATGTAGCTGCCCTCGCCCACCTTGACCGGCGCGACCAGATTGGTGTTGCAGCCGATGAAGCTGTCATCCCCGATGGTGCAGCGGTATTTTTTGAAGCCGTCGTAATTCGTCGTGACCGTACCGCAGCCAAAATTCACGCGCTCGCCGCAGTCGCTGTCGCCGACGTAGGTGAGGTGCGAGATCTTCGTGCCGTTACCGATGACGGAGTTCTTGATCTCCACGAAGTCGCCAACCTTGACGTGGTCGCCGATGGTCGAATTGGGCCGCACATAGGCGAACGGTCCCACGGTCGTATGGCTGCCGATGGCGCTCTCGTTCGTCTGCGAGGCGTTGATCTCCGTAAAGTCGCCCACGGTGCAGTCGCGCACCATGGCGTTCGGGCCGATCGTGCAGTGCTCGCCGATGACCGTCTCGCCGCGCAGGATGGTCCCGGGCAGGAGCGTCGTTCCCACACCGATCTTCACGCGCGGGTCGATGTAGACGCTGTTCGTGTCCATGACAATCACGCCGTTCGCCAGATGCTTTTCCATGATCTTCTGGCGGCACATCGGCTGCGCGGCGCGCAGCTCCTCGGTGTCGCCCACCGGCAGGAAGCCCTTGGAGATCTCACAGCCCTTGGGGAACGCGGCAAACGCGCCGTGCTCGCGCAGCACGTCGCAGCAGGCGTCCGCCGGAGCGGAATACACCGCGCCGCCGGAGAACACGCCCACCGGCAGCACCACGCCGTTGACGATCAGAACGCTGCCCGTTTCGCCCTCAAGGAGCTTCAAAAGCTCCTCCGCGTGCTTCGCGCCGTCAACAAAGGTGACGTCCGCCTCCTTGGGCAGATAAGGCTTCATCCGCTCCTGCGCGGAGACGTCGGAGACAATAAAAAGCCGCTCAATGCCGCGCCCGCACAGCTCCGCGCACATCCACGTCAGGACGGGGCAGAACAAAATGGGCTGCAGCATCAGCGGCGTCTTCTCTTCGGTACAGGCGATGTTGTCCGGCATGAAAAGCACGGCGATCTTCTGGTCCATCGGATAGTCTCCTCCTTTGCGTCCACTTCTATTTTTATCTGTATTATACCAAACCTTTTTGAAAAATCCACCTTTTCCTGCAATTTTCCCAAAAAGTTTTTCATGCTCTGCATGAATTCATGCAATGCGCAAAATAATGTTAAAGAAAGTAAGTTTTATGGTTGATTTCGTAAACTTTAAGAGGTATAATAAGCAGACTTTCGGAAAAAGGTGGGATGGTTCCGTGCTGAATATCGTGCTCGTTGAGCCGGAGATCCCGCAGAATTGCGGCAACATCGCGCGCACCTGCGCCGCGACCGGTTCGCGGCTGCACCTCGTCAAACCGCTCGGTTTCGACATTTCCGACCGCGCCGTCAAGCGCGCGGGGCTGGACTACTGGCATCTGGTCGAGGTCAGCACCTACGAAAACCTCGCCGACCTCTTTGAACAGCACCCCGAGGCCGCCGCGGACTGCTGGCTCGCCACGACCAAGGCGCCGCAGGACTACTGCGAGGCGGAATTTCACGACGGCTGCTGGCTCTTCTTCGGCAAGGAGACCGCCGGCCTGCCCGAGGACTTCCGTCTGGCGCATTATGAACGCTGCATCCGCCTTCCCATGCGCGCCGAGGCGCGCAGCCTGAACCTGAGCAATTCCGTCGCCATTCTGACCTACGAGGCTCTCAAGCAGCTCGGCTTCCCCGGGCTCAAGGGCACCGGCGAGATGGCGGAGCAACCGGGCTGATCCGTAAACATTCACATAGAAGGAGCGTCATCATGAACTACAACAAGAAAACTGTGTACGACATCGACGTGGCGGGCAAGAAGGTCCTGCTGCGCTGCGACTTCAACGTCCCCCAGGACAAGGCCACCGGCGCGATCACCTCGGATAAGCGCATCGTCGCCGCTCTGCCGACCATCCGCTACCTGCTCGGGCAGGGCGCGGCGGTCATCGCCTGCTCACACCTCGGCAAGCCCGAGCCGAGCTTTGAAAAATGGGTGAAGAAGCAGACGGAAAAGGGCAAGGACCCCGCCGAGCTGACGGAGGAGAAGTGGCAGAAGTCCTTAAAGAAGCTCACCCTTGCTCCTGTCGCCGAGCGTCTTTCCGAGCTTCTCGGCAAGACGGTCGTCTTCGCGCATGACGTCGTCGGTCCCGACGCCAAAGCCAAGGCCGCGGCGCTCCGCGGCGGCGAGATCATGCTGCTCGAGAACACCCGCTTTGAAAAGGGCGAAACCAAGAACGATCCGGCGCTTGCCAAGGAGCTTGCCTCCATGGCCGAGGTCTACGTTTCCGACGCTTTCGGCTCCGTCCACCGCGCGCACGCCTCCACCGCCGGCGTGGCGGCGTACCTGCCCGCCGTCTCCGGCCTGCTGGTCGCCAAGGAGCTGGAGGTCATGGGCAAGGCGCTCGACGATCCCAAGCGCCCATTCGTCGCGGTGCTCGGCGGCGCAAAGGTCAGCGATAAGATCGCCGTCATCAACAACCTGCTCGAAAAGGCCGACACCGTCATCATCGGCGGCGGCATGGCCTACACCTTCGCCAAGGCGCAGGGCGGCGAGATCGGCAAGTCCCTGCTCGAGGAGGACAAGTGCGCCTACGCGCTCGAGATGATCGAGAAGGCCAAGGCAAAGGGCGTCAAGCTCCTGCTGCCGGTGGATACCGTGGCGGCGACGGAGTTCGCCGCTGACGCCGAGCCGGTCGTGGTGGACGCGATGCACATTCCCGCCGACATGATGGGCATGGACATCGGTCCCAAGACCATTGAGCTCTTCTGCGCGGCGACGCGCGGCGCGGGTACCATCGTCTGGAACGGCCCCATGGGCGTTTTCGAGTTCCCCGCCTTTGCCAACGGCACTAAGGCCATGGCCAAGGCGCTCGCCGAGAGCGGCGCCGTGACCATCATCGGCGGCGGCGACAGCGCGGCGGCCGCCGAGCAGCTCGGCTTCGCCGACAAGATCACGCACATCTCCACCGGCGGCGGCGCGTCGCTTGAGTTCCTGGAGGGCAAGGAGCTGCCGGGCGTCGCCTGCCTGCTGGATAAGTAACGGCATCGTTTCGCCCGTGCAGCGACGCGACCGAGCGTCGGCGCAGGGAGCCGCGCGTCAGCGCGTGTTCCGATCAGGGGCATCCCCACGGGGGATGCTGCCGGGCGTCGCCTGCCTGTTGGATAAGTAAGGTTTTCAGAAAACATTTTTATATATTTAGGAGAGCATTTACCATGAATCGCAGATATCGCAAAACCATCATTGCCGGAAACTGGAAAATGAACAAGACCGCCACCGAGGCCAAAAAGTTCGCGGACGATTTCAAGGCTCTGCTGCCCAAGACCAAGTGGTGCGACGTGGTCGTGTGCGTGCCGAGCGTGGATATTTCCGCCGCCGTGCGCGCCTTTAAGGACAGCCGCGTGGCCGTCGGCGCACAGAATCTTTTCTATGAGGATCACGGCGCTTACACCGGCGAGGTCAGCGCCGCCATGCTGTGCGACCTCGGCGTGAAGTACGTCATCGTCGGCCACAGCGAGCGCCGCGCCATGTTCGGCGAGACCGATGCCATCGTCAACAAGAAGGTCCACGCCGCGCTGAACGCCGGCCTCAACCCCATTATCTGCGTGGGCGAAAGCCTTGACCAGCGCGAGATGGACGTGACGATGGAGCTCATCGCCCTGCAGGTCAAGTCCGCGCTCGCGGGCGTGGCCGCGGAGAATATCCGCCGCTGCGTCATCGCCTACGAGCCCATCTGGGCCATCGGCACCGGCAAGACCGCCACCGGCGAGCAGGCCGCCGAGGTCTGCGGCTTCATCCGCGCCACCATCCGCGCCATGTACGGCGCGCGCATCGCCCGCTCCGTCACCATTCAGTACGGCGGCTCGATGAATCCCGCCAACGCTGCCGAGCTGCTCGGCCACGAGGACATCGACGGCGGTCTGATCGGCGGCGCGTCTCTCGACGCCGGCAAGTTCATGGACATCGTCAACGCAGCCAATCAGGGCTGAGCGAAAGGAGTCCTTGCGATGAATAAAACCCCCACCACCCTTATCATTATGGACGGCTTCGGTCTGAGCGATGAGGTCAAGGGCAACGCCGTGCGCGGTGCGAACACGCCTGTGCTTGACCGTCTGAACGGCGAGTACGCGCATACGCAGCTCTCCGCCTCCGGTCTGGACGTGGGTCTGCCCGCCGGTCAGATGGGCAACAGCGAGGTCGGCCACACCAACATCGGCGGCGGCCGCGTGGTCTTCCAGGACCTGCCGCGCATCTCCCGCGCCATTGAGGACGGCACCTTCTTTGAAAATCCCGCCTACAACGCCGCGATGGACGCCTGTCTGGAAAAGGGCACGGCGCTGCACCTCTACGGACTGCTCTCCAACGGCGGCGTACACTCCACCGTGGAGCACGTCTGGGCGCTTTTGAAGATGGCCGGCATCAAGGGCCTCAAGCGCGTGTACCTGCACTGCTTCCTCGACGGGCGCGACGTCTCCCCCACCTCCGGCGCGGACTTCGTCGCCGAGGCGCAGAAAAAGTGCGCCGAGCTCGGCGTCGGCAAGATCGCGACCGTCATGGGCCGCTACTACGCCATGGACCGCGACAAACGCTGGGACCGTCTTGAGCGCGCCTACGACGCGATGGTCTACGGCGAGGGCATCCAGAACCCGGATCCCGTCGCCGCCATCCGGGAATCCTATCAGAACGGCGTGACCGATGAATTTGTGGAGCCCGTCGTCTGCGACAAGGAGGGCACCATCTCCGACAACGACGCCATCATCTTCTTCAACTACCGCCCCGACCGCGCCCGCGAGATCACCCGCGCGTTCGTCGATCCCGCGTTCGACGGCTTCCAGCGCGAGTATTTCCCCGTCACCTACGTCTGCAACACCGAGTACGACGCCACGATGCCGAACGTGCTCGTCGCGTTCCCGCGCATCACGATCCATAACGGCCTCGGCGAATACCTCAGCAAGCTCGGCCTGACGCAGCTGCGCATCGCGGAGACCGAGAAGTACGCCCATGTCACGTTCTTCTTCAACGGCGGCGTTGAAGCGCCCTACCCCGGCGAGGACCGTGTGCTCGTTGCCTCTCCCAAGGTCGCGACCTACGACCTCCAGCCCGAGATGAGCGCCTACGAGGTCACGGAAAAGTGCGTCGAGCGCATTGAGTCCGGCGCGTATGACGTCATCATCCTCAACTTTGCCAACTGCGACATGGTCGGTCACACCGGCAACTACGACGCCGCCGTCAAGGCCGTCGAGACCGTGGATGAGTGCGTCGGCAAGGTCGTGGACGCGACGCTCAAGATGGGCGGCATCGCCATGATCACCGCCGACCACGGCAACGCCGAGCAGATGCTGCAAAGCGACGGCGTGAGTCCCATGACCGCGCACACCACGAATCCCGTGCCCTTTATCCTCTGCGGCGCGGGCAACGAGCTGCGCGAGGGCCGCCTTGCCGACATCGCCCCCACCATTCTCGACGTGATGGGGCTCGAAAAGCCCGAGGAGATGGACGGTCAGAGCCTTATCCTCCGCTGAGCGCATAAGTCTTCTCAAAATCAGCCATACTTCGGTATGGCTGATTTTTTATTTTTCAGGAGGTCATGCGATGAACCGCTCCATCGTACACATTCACGCTCGCGAGATCCTGGATTCCCGCGGCAACCCCACGCTGGAAACGCAGGTAAGGCTGGAGGACGGCTCGCTCGGCGTCGCCGCCGTGCCGTCCGGTGCCTCGACCGGCGCACACGAGGCCGTCGAGCTGCGCGACGGCGACCGTGCGCGCTACGGCGGCAAGGGCGTCCTGCACGCGCAGGCGCACGTCAACAACGAGATATTCGAGCTGCTGCGGGGCTTTGACGCGCGGCAGCAGGGCCCGCTCGACCAGGCCATGCGCGAGCTGGACGGCACGGAAAACAAATCGAGGCTCGGCGCAAACGCCATCCTCTCCGTCTCGCTCGCGGCGGCCCGCGCCGCGGCGGTGAGCGAGGGGCAGCCCCTCTGGCGGTATCTCGGCGGTCAGAACGCCTGCACGCTCCCTGTGCCGCTGATGAACGTGCTCAACGGCGGCGCACACGCGGGCAACCTGCTCGACATTCAGGAGTTCATGCTCGTCCCCGTCGGCGTGGACACCTTCCGCGACGCGCTGCGCATGGGCGCGGAAATTTACCATGCGCTCGGCTCGCTCGTTGGCCATTGCGGCGTGGGCGACGAGGGCGGTTACGCCCCCTCACTTGCAAGCCACGAGGAGGCGCTCGACCTGCTCTGCCGCGCCATTGAGGCGGCGGGCTATCGCCCCGGCGCGGACGTGTACCTCGCGCTCGACGCCGCCGTTTCCGCGTGGTACGACGCAGGCTCCGACCGCTACCGGCTGCCAAAAAGCGGCAAAACGCTTACGCGTGAGGAGCTGCTGACCTACTGGCAGGAGCTTGCGCGGCGCTATCCGCTCCTCTCGCTTGAGGACGGTATGGGCGAGGACGACGAATCGGGCTGGCAGGCGCTGAGCGGTTCCCTTGGCGAAAGGGTGCAGCTCGTCGGCGACGATCTCTTTGTCACGAACCCCGCGCGCATCGCCCGCGGGGTGGAGCAGAGGCTTGCCAACGCCGTACTCATCAAGCCGAATCAGATCGGCACGCTCACGGAGACCGTCGAGGCCGTCCGCGCGACGCAGGCCGCAGGCTGGGCGGCGGTCCTATCCCACCGCTCGGGCGAAACGGAGGACAGCACCATCGCCGACCTCGCGGTCGCGCTCGGCCGCACGCAGATCAAGGCCGGTGCTCCCTGCCGCGGCGAGCGCACGGCAAAGTACAACCGTCTGCTCGCCATTGAACAGGCGCTCGGCGGGAACGCCCGCTATGCGGGCCGCGCGGCCTTCACGTTATTGCCTTAAAATTTCCCGAGAAATATGGTTTAGAAAAGGCTCCGACGGCGCACAATACCGTCAGAGCCTCTTCTATTTCGCAGCGCCCGCCACGCGGGCAGAAAGGACACGCTTATGAATGAACCGAAACGCCGCGCCGCGCGGCATTCCCTGACCGGGACGGGCTTATACATAGCCCTGTTCCTCGGATTGACGGCACTCGCCGTCGCGGGCTATTGGATGCTGCTCCCCTCTTCCGCTGACAAAACACCGACCAATGTGACCGAGCCGCCGGTCACGACTCCCATCACCGCAGAGCCGGTCACCCCGGACGTTCCCGAGGTCAAGCCGGAGGAGCCGGCCGAGCCGGTGCAGTCCGTTGTGGAGGTCACGGTCTCGGAAAAGGAGCCGGAGGCCACCGAGCCGGTCACGCCCGTCGCGCCGCGGCTCATCGTCTCTCCCCTGAGCGGTGAGACCGTCGCCGCCTTCAGCATGGACGAGCTCGCTTACAGCGAAACGCTCGCCGACTGGCGCACGCACGACGGCATCGATATCAAGGCAGACGCCGGCACGCAGGTGCTCGCCGCCAGCTCCGGCACGGTGCTCTCCGTCGCGGACGACGACCTGATGGGCACCACCGTCGTCATCGCGCACGACGGCGGCTACGAGACCACCTACTCCAACCTTCAGAGCGTCCCGACCGTCGCGCCGGAGCAGTACGTCTCCGCCGGACAGGTCATCGGCGCGGTCGGCACGACCTCGCTCGCCGAGGCTTCCATGTCGCCGCACCTGCACTTCTCCGTCACAAAGGACGGCGAGATCATCGACCCGCAGGAATTTCTCAAATCCTGACAAAAGAGCCGATCCAACGGATCGGCTCTTTTCTTATATTCGCTTATCGGTACGCCGTCAGCTGATCGCTTCACTCAGTCCGCGTCGGGCTTCGTAGCCTCCTCAAAGATCGCAACAGCCTCCGCGTTCGGGGCCTCGGTGAATCTCGCCACGAGATAGGCCGCGAGGAAGCTGACGATAAAGCCGGGAACGATCTCATACACACCCGTCGAGGCGGTGAGACCGCTCAGCAGCCAGCCGAGATCCACCACGAAGCCGGACACCACGCCCGCGACCGCGCCCTTGTAGTTGAAGCGCTTCCAGAAGAGGGAGAGCAGAATGGTGGGGCCGAAGGAGGAGCCGAAGGCGCCCCAGGCGTTCTCCACCATGTCCATGATGGCCTGTGCGCCGCTGCCCTTGGAGTTGGCGATGGCAAAGGCGATCAGGGAGAGGACGAGCACCAGCACACGGCCGATGAACAGCGTTTCCTTCTCGCTCGCACCCTTGCGGAAGAAGGGCTTATAGAGGTCCGCCGTGAAGGAGCTGGAGGCGACGAGCAGCTGAGAATCCGCCGTGGAGATGGACGCGGCGATGATGGCTGCGAGCAGCAGGCCGCAGATGCCCGCCGGGAAGAACTTGCGGGACATGGCGATGAAAACGAGCTTCTGGTCGCCGTGGGTGAGCAGCTCCTCGCCCATGATCATGCGCCCGAAATAGGCGATCATAACGGCGGAGAAGAGGGAAATGACGACCCAGATGATGGCCACAATAGAGGACTTCTTGATCATCGAGGGCTTCTCGATGGACATAAAGCGCACAAGGATGTGCGGCATACCGAAGTAACCGAGACCCCAGCCGAGGCCGCTGACGATGTCCTGCCAGCTCGCGTTGAAGATGCCGCCGCCGAAGGCGCACTGCGTCACCGCGCCGGTCGCGGCGTCGGTATACTCATAGACCGTCTCCAGCGCCGTGGGATCGAGCAGCTCGCTGTGGCCGAAATAGACGACGATAGGCACCAGCATCAGCGCCGCCATCATCAGAAGGCCCTGGAAGAAATCCGTCCAGCACACGGCGGCGAAGCCACCGAAGAAGGTGTAGGCCACGATGATGAGCAGGAAGGCGAACATGGCGATTTTCGGGGAAATATCCGGGAAGAGCGTGGTAAACACGGAGGTGCCCGCCACCAGCGCGGAGGCCACATAGATCGTGTAGGCAAAGAGGAAGATGAGCGCGCACACGAGCTGCAGCGCGCGGGAATCGACCGCGAAGCGGTTCGTCAGGTACTGCGGGAGCGTGATGGAATCGTTCGCCGCCTTGGAGAAGGTGCGAAGGCGCTTGGCGCACAGGATCCAGTTGGCCGCCGTACCGATGGCAAGGCCGATGCCGATCCACATCTGGCCGAAGCCGAAGGCGAGGATCGAGCCGGGCAGGCCCATCAGCAGCCACGCGGACATATCGGACGCCTGCGCGGACAAGGCGGTGACCCAGGGGCCCATGGAGCGCCCGCCGAGGAAGAAGTCCTCCGAATTTTTGTTCGTGCCGTTGAAGTAGAACACCAGCGCCACGCCGAGCAGGATAACAAAGTACGCGATAAATGTTGTGATCTCCCAGTTCATAAGCTTTTGTCCTTCCGTCTTTCTGTTTGAGGCAGATACCTTACGGAAAAGCCGCACGAGGCAAAATAAAGCAAGAGGGGCACAACGAATGTCGTGTCTCTCTTGTGCTCCCGGTCGGTCCATGATCCGTCCGCCGACAGCCGCCGGCAGATAAACATACAGCTTTTCACGACAATATCAATATGATATTAAATGCTAAATGGCGTGATTTGTCAAGGGATGTTCCGGAAAATTGTTGCGTTTCTGCACGCCAGGGCTAAAGCTGCACTCATCCAGCCATCGGGCCTGGCGGGCCGCGAACCGCCGCAGGGCAATGGGGACGATCTGCGAGAGCCGCAGGGGTGTGAGGCTCCCGTGCAGGCGGTGCCAGCCATCGTCCGGTCTGTTCCTGAAACCACATCCGTATTTAGCGTTGGACAAAGCGGATGGCATAGCTATCCTCACGCTTGGAACGGTCGAACCACCGCCCTGGGCACGCAACAGAGACACCAAGTCGGTATTCTGCGCCCGCGCCTTTTCCTCCGGCGTGAAATAAACAAATTTAGCCATCCTTTTTTCTCCGTATGGATCGATGTGGTCCCTCTTGCCGCCAGAGGGACGCTGTGGTACAATTTCTCTCCGTGATATTCTGTAAGAGAAGGAAGAAGGAAATGAACCAGAAAGAACTCAACGAAATTCGCCGGCGTTTCCGGCTCGATAAAAATAACTTCAGCCGCATCTTCGGCTGCTATGTCAATTCCAACCGCGAGGTCATCTCTTGGATCGACACCTCCCTCGGCCTCATGCGTCAGGAGGAGCAGGAGATGTATCTGGGGCTGCTCAAAAAGACGCTCTCCGGCACGCTGGGGCGCAACCTCATCGACATCGAATTTTCCACCGCGCAGGTCGCGGACAGCGACGAGCACCGCCTGCTCCAAACCCTGCGCCAGACGGAGTGCAAGGATGCGAACGCCCGCGAAACGCTCTGCCGCAAAATTATTGAATCTCTCAATATGGGCGAGACGAACTGCCTCATTCTCCTCGCCGCCGACGCCTATGATGTTCCTTACCGCGGCAAGGATGACGAGCTGCAGGCGGACGCCTCCGGCGACGTCTACAAGTATTTTGTCTGCGCCATTTGTCCTGTGAAGGCACCGACGCTCGAGCTGCGCTACGATACCAACGAGAACTTCTTCCACCCCAGCTCCACCGGACATATTGCCCTTGCGCCCGAGCTTGGCTTCCTCTTCCCCGCCTTCGACGACCGCGCGGCGAACATCTACAACGCGCTTTTTTACAGCAAGAATGTCGAGCTCATCCACGAGGAGATCATTGACGCGGCATTCCGTGTGGAGCCGCCGATGTCCGCCGTCGAGCAGAAAAATGTATTTGATACCGCGCTCGCTGATACGCTTGAAAAGGATTGCAGCTACGATGTGGTGCAGTCCGTCCACGAGCAGCTGCGTGGTCGCATTCAGGAGCATAAGGAGAGCCGCGACCCCGCGCCGCTGGAGCTGACGGTCGGTGACGTCGGCGGCATCCTGTCCGAGAGTGGCGTGAGCGAGGAGAAGGTCGAGAGCTTCCGCCGCGAGTGCGAGAAGCAGTACGGTGAGAATGCCGCGCTGAATCCGAAGAACATTCTTGGCACGGGCAAGTTCGAGATCACCACGCCGGAGGTGAAGATCACCGTCGCGCCGGAGAACAGCTATCTCATCGAGGCCCGCATGATCGGCGGGCGCAGGTATCTGCTCATTCCCGCCGACGATGGTGTGGAGGTCAACGGCGTGAGCGTGAACATCCCGAACGAGGAACATAACTGATCACAGAGCCGCAGCACCGGTCATCACCGATGCCGCGGCTCTGCACTATGTATACGATATCTCTTCATGATCGTCGGGCTTGTGTCCCATGGCAAGGCGTTTGCGCTGGAGCTCACGGCGGCGCTTGCGGTCGATCCGCAGACCATAGAGCGTACCGTCAGCCTTGCTGTTGTCCTCGAATATCCTGCCCATGTGGTGCAGCATCTGCACGACCGACTCGCCAAGGGAGAGCGAGCGGTATACCGCATCTCTTTTTGGCACCCTGCTGTCGGGCGGTACATCCGCCTCCTGTTCCGGCGTGTTGTTGGTCGGTTCGCCGGTATTCTCTTCCGCACCATTCGATGTGTCCGTCTTTTGCGCAGATTTGTGGTACACCGGCACATCATCCCTTGGCCTCGGGTCAGGATCAATCGGTGCCGGGCTCTCCTGCACGGGCTGTTCTTTCGCTTGCCTATGGGACATTGGACACGCGCCAACGCGGAGATTTGCTTGCTTGCTGTTAGGGGCCACCCGAAGCGACAAGCGAAGGACGTCCATCAGGTCATTATTTCTCATGTGGAAGAACACAGTAAAAAGCCAGACGAGGTAAGGGAACGAATCGAGAGACTTATGGGGGATGTGCCGCGCATTGAGTTATTTGCCCGTCAGAAAGCTGATGGCTGGGACGTTTGGGGTAATGAGGTCATCAATGATGTGGAACTGACAACATAACACATCTCACCATAGCAAGCATGAAGGAAGCATCAGAACATGGATGTAAGCGAGACGTTCTAAAGTCTGCTTACTGATTTGTATGATGTGGCGCGGCAATGTAGGTGTGTGAGATGGGAGATGGAAGCGGTTTCAGACTGTAGAAGAATAGAATCCAGTCTATACCCATCATAAGATACCGATCAAGGCGTAGACGACAGATGCTGCGATCCACGCGACACAGCACTGCATCAACACGATGCCTACCGTTTTCAGCGTTGAGCCGAATTCCCGCCGGATCGTGGCTACCGCCGCGATGCAGGGAGTATACAGCAGCGTAAAGACCAGAAAGCTCGCGGCGGAGCGGTTGGTGAACATTGTAGAAAGCGGGGCCCCGCCCAGCAAAACCTCCAGCGTGCTGACTACGGATTCCTTTGCGATGAAGCCGGAAATCAGGGAGGTCGCGCAGCGCCAATCCGCAAAGCCCAGCGGCGCGAACACCGGGGCGATCCATCGGCCGATGAGGGCCAAAAGACTGTCGGCGCTGTCGGCCACCACATTCAGCCTAATATCAAAGCTTTGCAGGAACCAGATGATGATCGTAGCCAGAAAAATCACCGTAAAGGCCCTCTGCAAAAAATCCTTGGCCTTTTCCCACAGCAGAAGCGCAACGCTCTTGAGGCTCGGCAAGCGGTAATTGGGAAGCTCCATGACAAACGGTACCGGCTTCCCGCGGAATGTGCTCCAGTTCATGATAAGCGCGGCAACGATCCCAATCAGAATGCCCAGCAGATACAGAGAGATCATCACGAGCGCGCGGTGCGTCGGGAAGAACGCCGCGGTAAAAAAAGCATAGATGGAGATCTTCGCCGAGCAGCTCATATAAGGCGTGAGCAGGATGGTCATCTTGCGGTCGCGGTCGCTCGATACCGTGCGCGTCGCCATGATGGCCGGCACGGAGCAGCCGAAGCCAATGAGCATGGGAACGATGCTGCGGCCGGACAGGCCGATCTTACGCAGGGGCTTGTCCATCACAAATGCGACGCGCGCCATGTAGCCGGTATCCTCCAGAATGGAGAGGAAGAAAAAGAGCGTCACGATGATAGGCAGGAACACCAGCACGCTGCCTACGCCCGTAAAAATGCCGTCGATGATGAGGCTATGTACCACAGGGTTAATGCCGTAAGCGGTCAGGGCATGGTCCGCCGCGGCGGTAAGGGCGCCAATGCCGACCGCAAGCCAGTCGGACAGCCGCTGTCCGATCACATGAAAGGTGAGGTAGAATATCAGCAGCATAACGGCAAGAAAAGCAGGGAGCGCCGTATACCGGCCGGTAAGAAACCGGTCGATCTTCATCGAGCGGGCGTGCTCCCGGCTCTCGTGGCACTTTACCACCGACGATGCCACAACGCTTTCAATGAAGGTGTAGCGCATATCGGCAAGCGCTGCGTTGCGGTCAAGTCCCGCTTCGCTCTCCATCTGCACGATGCAATGCTCAAGCAGCTCGCGCTCGTTCCGATCGAGCGCCAGACGGTCGGCGAGGTCATCGCCGCCTTCGATCAGCTTTGTTGCGCAGAAGCGTGCCGGCACACCGATGCGGTCGGCGTGGTCGGCGATCAGGTGCGTGACGGCGTGGATGCAGCGGTGGACGGCGGAATCATCCGCGCAGAAGTCCGTCACCTTGGGCAGAGTTTTGCTCCGAGCCACGGCGATCGCCTGATCCACCAGCTCGCTCACACCCTCGCCCTTTGCGGCTGCGATCGGTATGACAGGGATGCCGAGCGCGGCGCTCATCTTCTGCACGTCGATAGAGCCGCCGTTGGAACGGACCTCATCCATCATGTTCAGCGCCAGCACCATCGGTATCCGCAGCTCGAGCAGCTGAAGCGTCAGGTACAAATTGCGCTCGATGTTGGTGGCGTCCACAATGTTAATCATGCCGTCCGGCTTCTGATTGAGGATAAAATCGCGGGAGACGATCTCCTCCTGCGTATAGGGCCGCAGGGAGTAGATGCCGGGCAGATCCACCACGGCGCAGCCTTTTTCATCTGTGATCTCGCCCATCTTCCGATCTACCGTGACACCGGGAAAGTTGCCGACGTGCTGGTTGGAGCCGGTGAGGGCGTTGAAGAGAGTCGTTTTGCCGCAGTTCTGATTTCCGACGAGTGCAAAGATCATTTCAGCTCACCCTCCACTTCGATCTTCTGAGCCTCCTCTACGCGCAGCGTCAGCTCGTAGCCGCGCACGCGGATCTCGATGGGATCGCCCATCGGCGCGACCTTCTGTAATGTCACGCGGGTGTGCGGAATCAGCCCCATATCCAACAGACGGCAGCGCAAGGCTCCGTCTCCGCCCACGGCGGTAATGACGGCGGACATACCGACCTTCAATTGATCAAGTGTCATCTATTTTTCTCTCCCAATGATTTTGATGTGCTTATGGTAACATTCCCGCCGCGGCCTGTCAATACAGCTGCGGAGGAGAGACCTTTCGTTATATGAGGTGATTTATATAACGGCATCAACTGGACGCTGATTGCGGATGTAATCTTCGATGACATGCATTGAATGGTGGTCTCAAGCTCTTCGGTGAAGTTGTCGGGATAGGTCACGAGGGTGACGTTCTCCTCGCCGTAGAGCTGCTGGAAGGCCTCGGCGCCGCGGCGGTCGTCCTCAGACTGAGAAACGGAACCGGTCACGATACCGATGTGGATGGTCTCCTCCTGCTTGTCAGGAGTGTCGGGGGTGTCAGGGGTAGTCTTGTTGCCGCAGGCCACGAGCGAAAGCACCATGACCAGAGCGAGCAGGATACTCAGGAATCTTTTCATGCGGAACCTCCAATTTCATTTTTCGCTCGACGGAAGTGTTCGTCAGGCTCTGGAGTGTGTGGCAGAGAAGAAGCATTTGGAAGTATGAAGAAGGTTCACCATGACCTGAATTAGGTCGTGGTGAACCTTCTATTCTGGACTAAAAACAGTGGGATTTGAGCTGCATTGAAATGATGGGCAAGCCGCCGCCCGTTCCGAGCGACAGCCTGCCTTTTGTCAGATCATGTTGAGATGTTATTGTACAATGATCTTTCTAAGTCTCTCTAAATCATTCCCATCCGGATGGGAGAGCGCTCGGTCAAAGTTCTCAATCAGCGCATCGATATTTTCCGGATGCTCCGGCTGTACCTTCATTTTCATGTAGCGTTCCCGTACAGACGGCGGCATTTTGCCCTGACACATATATTCTCCGACCACGGAATTGCTCGAATCGATAGACTGCTTGACATGATTGAGAATCTTCTGGAAATATGCCTCGCTGCCGCCAAAGCCCGCCGTTCCAAACAGAAAGATCTTTTTGTTCTTCAGCGTTGACAGTAATGTCAGGGTGGACTTATCCGCATTTCCCTTGTCCGTCCAAAACCCAATATAGAGCATCTCGGAGTATAGCCCTCCCTCTTTAGGCACTCCGAAATAGTCACAGTTTTCTTTGGCGAGCACGGCGTAAATTGTATCGGCAAGCTTCTTCGTATTGCCCGCCGGGCTATTGAATACAATTGAATATCTTCCTTTGCCCATGTCAAAGCCTCCCATTTCGTCAAAGCGGCATCGGAATCCGGGCAATCTCAATCACTGCTGCGATGGCAATGATAAAGGCTGCAATCCCGATAACTACTGTGCTCTTCTTGCTGAGCTTCTTCTTTTTTGCTCTGCATATCAGCATAGCACCTACCACACAAATAACCGCCGCCATAAGTGCAATGCCCAGCGTTTCCCATAGCCACGAAAGTTCATATATGATCTTCATTTGTTCACCCATCCTTAACGGTCTTATTTGTAAATTTGGATTATCAAGCAGGATAGCGGTTGCGCTCCCTTTTTCCGCGCTCTTTGACGCAGCAGGGTGTATTGTCTTCCTCCGTAATCGTGTTTGTACCTATATTTTTGCTCATGCCCGCACAGCTCAATTTGCCAGCCATACGATCATGGTCTATTTCAGCAGCTCCGACAATACCTGAAACAACTTTTGAATATTCAGAGGTTTGGCAATGTGGCCGTCCATTCCGACATTCAACGCATTCTTTTGATCCTCTTCAAATGCATTGGCGGTCATGGCCACAATGGGGATCGCCGCCTTCTTTTTATCCGGGAGCGCACGAATCCGCCGAGTTGCTTCATAACCGTCCATCTCCGGCATCTGGACATCCATCAAGATCAGGTCATACCGGCCGGCAGAAGCCGCTTCGACCTTTTCAACGGCAATCTTTCCGTTTCCCGCAGTATCCACCTCAAAGCCCGCTTCTTCAAGAAGCGTCGATGCGATCTCCAGATTCAACTCGTTATCCTCGACCACCAGAAGCTTCTTTCCAGTAAAATCAGAAGCTTTTGAAACGGGTATCATCTGCCCCGCTTTTGCCTCGCCGATGGGGAAGCGCAGAGAAATGGTAAATTTCGAGCCTCCTCCCGGTTCGCTTTCCACCGTAATCCTGCCGTCCATCATATCCACCAGGCTTTTCGTGATGGCCAGGCCGAGCCCCGTACCCTGTATCTTGCTGACGGTGGAGGTCCTCTCTCTGACAAACTGCTCAAAAATGTGCTTTTGGAACTCCTCGCTCATGCCGATGCCGTTATCCTTGATGTGGAATTCAAAATCGGCATAGTCTGCCGGAGCTGTATCTTTCTGTACAATCCGCAGGCTGATCTGCCCACCGTCCGGCGTGAACTTCACGGCGTTTGCCAAAACATTGATCAGGATTTGTTCAAGCCGCAGCGGGTCGGCGATCACATCCTCGTTTTTCATGCCGGCAGTATCGACGGTAAAGGAGATGTGCTTTTTGTCGGCGCCGACCTGTATGGTGTCCCCAATATCCTCCACCAATTCCGGCAGATGCACCGGCTTTGTCTCCAGCGTAACCTTTCCATTCTCAATGCGGCTCATATCCAGCACATCGTTGATAAGGGACAGAAGATGCTGGCTGGAAACGGATATCTTTTTCAGATAGTCCTCTACTTGGTCACGGTCGTCGATGTGCGTCTGCGCCAGAGCGGTGAAACCGATGATGGCATTCATGGGCGTTCGGATGTCGTGAGACATATTAAACAGGAACTCCCGCTTGGCGAGATTGGCCTTGGTTTCACGCTGAACGGCAAGCTCGAGTGCGGCGTTTTTCTGTTCGAGCGACTTCTTGTATTCTTGCTCGGAGTTCTCCTGCTGCATAAAGAAATCCTTTGCGGAGTTCCAGCGGAATCCCTGCACAAACGTCAGAACCAAGATATACATGACCAGCGTGATCACCAGATTCACCACGGTGAGGTCATAGACCTGACGGGCGGGAACATAGGCATAGAGGGAATAGTTCCGCCCATGGCTGTACATTCCATAGCATTGCTCAATGCCCTTCGGAGCGTACACGCGGATCAGTTTATCTGCCCGGTTGCTTCTCCGGATCGACATGAGCCGTTCACTCTCGAAAATGTTCATGCCGATCAGAGTGGGGTCGTTGGAGGCCGATACCTGGTTCTCCTCCACCACCAGAAGAGTCCCCGTGGAGTTGACCCCATAGCTGTCTATCAGAGGCTGGATGGACAAAACGGACTTTTGGGAAAACTCCGCCCCGGTATAGCGGTAGGCCAGCACCGCACCCGCGCCGTCAGCGCAGCTGTGCACAGCAACATCGGCAAAACTGCCATCGTCCAGCTCCACATGCTTGACATAGGTCTTCTGCGGGTAGCCGATGACACTGAGGATCGGTTCCGATTTGATGCCGGACTGAAGCTGCGCGTAGCCGATGCCATCCTCCGTGTACTCACATACCAGCTCGCCCTGCGCGTCCAGCAGGCAGATGCCCGTAAGCCACAGCTCCTTGGCGCGCTCCGACAGAGCCGCCTCATCGCAGTCGAGGGAGAGCGACTCCAGCGTGTGGACGGCGGCGGCCTCGCGCACAAGGCCCTTCGCGATGGCGGTTTCGTTGTACTTCGTATAGTCAGCGGCCTGCTCCTTGATAAACTCGATCGCTCCCGCCAGCCTCTGCTCGCAATTTTGCATATCCGCCTGTCTGGAAAGCGCGAAAACGATTCCGAGGAGGAAAATACCCACAGCAATACAAACGAGCCAGAATTTTTTGCTGAAAATGGTCTGCAAAGGATTACGGTTCAAGGCATTCCACCTCCAAATAGGTTTCGGGATGCTCCAGATACCTGCCGACGATCTCCTGCATGGTCCCGTCCTGACGCATCTGTGCAAAGGTGTCCATCAGCTCCTGTGCAAGACCGCGGTCATCATCGACGGAAAAGGCTGCGCCGATTCCGGTGATCAGCAGCGGCTCGTCCAGAATGCGGAAGTCCGCGCCGTAATCCGTCATATACTGCAAAATGGCCGTTTCGTGGGCAGCAATGGCATCCACATAGCCGCAGTCCAGCGCCGCATACTGTACGCCCCGATCCTCCAGACTGATAATGTCCTCAAATTGGGGAATATCCGCTTGTCCGCTTTGCAAAAAGATCTCTTCCGGCTTACCGGTAGACTGAACGGCAATGGTCTTGCCGTTCAGGTCATCCATGGCGTAAATATCGCTTTTTGCATTGACGGCGATGATCTGCCGGCTGACCATGTAGGGGCCGGCCCATTGGTAATCCTGCTCACGCCCATCCATGGAGAAACAGCCCCAAATACAGTCGATCTCCCCATTGTCCACGAGCGTCCTTTTCTGCTCCCAGTCGATGGTTGTGAACACCGCCTGATAGCCCATCCGCCGAAACGCCTCAACTGCGATCTCCACGTCGATGCCGGTGGGGTCGCCGTTGTTGTCCAGATAGACAAAGGGCGGATAGGTGTCGCTGCCGATGGTGATGTGCGGCAGCGATGATATACCCGGCTGCTCTCCTGTCTGCACCGCGCAGCCGCAGAGTACTCCGGCCACAAGCAGAACGGTCAAAATAAGTAAAACAAGTGTTTTGATACGCTTCATCAATATGGTTCCCTCAATTTCTGCTCCTCGATTATCTGTATAGGTTATTATACATTGATTCCGGCAAATAGCAATATTCAGCATGCCAGTTACGCGACGCCGTTGCGGCCATCGCGGCAGTGTCCAGGCGGACATCCCCGCAAAATTTCTCCACAAATTTTTGCAGTTTCGGTTTTGCCTTCCGATGGGAACAGTTTATCAAATTCGTGAATTCTGTCAATCGTTTTTCAAAGCGTGTTTGAACCATTGCGAAAATGCGTTGAAATTTATAGATAAAGCGGTTATAATGGCGACACAGATAATTATTTATTTATAAAACACCACGGCAGCGGATATTGCGCCCTTCCACCTGCTGCGCTGCGTGCAGAGGGAAAATTACATCTCGGCTAAAAATGTCCGCAAAGGAGAGTGCAATGAACAACGAAACCCGAAAGGAAACACAGGTATTACCGAAGGACATCCGCTACATTGGGGCGGATGACCTCACCTTGCTCCTTTTTGAAAACCAGTACCCTGTCCAGCCGATGGGCGTGAGCTACAACTCTTACCTTATTTTAGACGAAAAGATCGCCGTCATGGACAGCGTGGATGCCCGCGCGGCGGACGAATGGCTCGCCAAGCTCGCACACGAACTGGATGGGCGCAGACCGGACTACCTTGTGATCTCGCACATGGAGCCGGACCACTCCGGCAGCATCCTGCGCCTCACGGAGCAGTATCCCGCGATGCGGCTCGTCGGCAACGCCAAAACCTTCACGATGCTCCGCCAGTTCTTCGGCGCGTCTGCGCCGGCAAACGAGCGTCTGGTAGAGGTCGGCGAGGGCGGGACGATCTCCCTCGGCGCGCATACGCTTCATTTTATGCTCGCCCCGATGGTTCATTGGCCGGAGGTGATGGTCGCCTACGAGGAAACGGAGAAGCTCCTCTTCTCCGCCGACGCCTTCGGGCGCTTCGGCTCGCTGGGGCGCA
>ERZ838577.709-NODE-709-length-50299-cov-37.226515_pt1 | contig 50299 bp, 53 predicted proteins | sample MGYA00519682_ERZ838577 | MGnify/ENA primary metagenome ERZ838577 (study PRJEB31850, sample SAMEA3708838) | human gut metagenome | biome: human gut; feature: human-associated habitat; material: faeces | place: China | collected 2014 ...
GCTTCATGCTCGAGGACCGCGGCATCGCGCAGGTCTCCATGAACATGGTCAACTATGAGGATACCCCGCTCTACGTCACCTATGAAATGATCAAGGCTCTGGCCGAGCGCTACGGCACCCGCGTCATCGAGAGCGAGATCGTCGGTCTGACTCCCGCCAAGGCGCTCATCGACTGCGCCGAGTTCTACCTCAAGGCCAAGGACTTCGACTGCAAGAAGCAGGTCATGGAGTATCATTTGATCGACATGGAGTAAAAGCTTCAAAAAAGCGGTTATGCCGCTTTTTTGAGAAGGCCGACACTCCGCTCTGCGCCTTGCCGCTGTTGGCGGCTCGACGCTCGCTCCGCGAGAAGTGTTTTTCGCCACGCACAGGTCGCGGCGAAAAACGATCTCAATTCATTTGCCGCCTGCGGGCGGCAAAGTCTGCGACGCAATCTAAGGAAAGGGATTCAATTCTATGAAACTTGCTGAACTGACCGTTACCGGCTTTGCCGACATCGTTTCCTCCGACGCGCCCGCGCCGGGCGGCGGCTCCTGCGCCGCGCTCTACGGCGCCATCGGCGCTGCGCTGACCGCCATGGTCGGCGGTCTGACTCAGGGCCGCAAGAAGTACGCCGAGTACGCCGAGCACGCCGCCGAGGTCGAGGCCAAGGGCAACGAGCTCAAGGCCCGTCTGCTCGACGTGATGGACCGCGACACCGATGCGTTCAACGTCGTCTCCGCCGCCTTCGGTATGCCCAAGGACACCGACGAGCAGAAGGCTGAGCGCTCCGCCGCCATCCAGAACGGTCTCAAGGGCTGCACCAAGACGCCCATGGAGATGATGGAGCTGATCGACGAGACCCTTACCCTCGCTCACTCCCTGCTCGGCCGCTTCAACGACACCTCCGCGAGCGACCTGGGCGTTGCGTTCCTCTCCCTCAAGGCCGGTATCCAGGGCGCGTGGCTCAACGTGCTCATCAACGTCGGCTCGCTGAAGGATCAGGAGTTCGCCGCCGAGTACCGTGCCCGCGGCGAGAAGCTGCTCGCGCACGCGCTGCCTCTGGCCGACGAGTGCTACGCCGAGATCGTCAAGCTGATCGACGGCTAAAATTTATCTTGCCAAACGCAAAAGGCTTCGGTATCATCGTACCGAAGCCTTTTCGACAGAAAGAAGGTCCTTTTATGACGCTCACCCAGCTGACCCCCGCCGATTACGTCACCACGCAGTGGTCCGGCGGCGCGACCACCCAGCTCGCCATCGCGCCGAAGGGCGCGGTGTATGCCGACCGCGATTTTCTCTGGCGGCTGAGCTCCGCGACCGTCGAGCTCGACGAGTCCGACTTCACGCCCCTGCCCGCCTATGACCGCGTGATCTCCACGCTGCGCGGAGACATGGTTCTCGCGCACAACGGTGGAGAACGACTGACGCTCCACCCCTACGAGATCCACGATTTTTCCGGCGCAGACGATACCCACTCCTGGGGCCGCTGCACGGACTTCAACCTCATGCTGCGCCGCGGACAGTGCCGCGGCTGCGTCACCGCGCATTTCCCGCACGGCACGGAAACGCTTGCCCTCCACGCGGGCGAAACGGCCCTGCTTTTCTGCGGCGAGGGAAGCGTCACGCTCCGCGCGGGCACGGAAACGCTGACGCTCGCCGCGCATGAAAGCGCCCTGATCGAGGACGCGCCCGCGCAGCTCGCCGTCGAGGGCAGCGCGAAGCTGATGCTTGCGCAGATGTACCGCTGAGGGAGGGAGCTGCATGACCGGAGAAGCCGTCGCCGCGCGCGTCCACGCCTACGCATGGACCGACCGCAAGCCGGGGCTGGAGCGCACCCGCGCCCTGCTCGCCGCGCTGGGAAGCCCCGAAAAAGCCCTCAAATTCGTCCACATCACCGGCTCGAACGGCAAGGGCTCGACCGCCGCGATGCTCGCCTCCGTTCTCGCGGCGGCGGGATACCGCACGGGACTGTTCACCTCGCCGCACCTCCACCGCTTCAACGAGCGCTTTCAGGTGAACGGCACGCCCATTCCCGATGCGGCGCTTGACCGCCTCACGGAGCGCGTGCTTGCCGCGGCGGACATGCTTCCGGAGCATCCGACCGAGTTTGAGCTGATGACCGCCATCGGCTTTCTCTGGTTCGCGGAGGCCGGCTGTGACCTCGTCGTGGTCGAGGTCGGTCTCGGCGGGCGGCTGGACTCCACCAACGTCATTCCCGCGCCTGAGGCGGCGGTCATCACCAACATCGGGCTGGAGCACACCGCCATCCTCGGCAGCACCCTCGCCGCCATCGCCGCGGAGAAATCCGGCATCCTCAAGCCCGGCTGCCGCGCCGTGCTCTACGGTCAGAGCCGCGAGGTAGGGGAGGTCGTTGCCCGCGTCTGTGCGGAAAAGGAGATCCCGCTCACCGTCACAGACGCCTCGCAGCTCACGCTGCTCTCGTCCGGCCTCGACGGACAGCGCTTCACCTACCGCGGCAGCGCGCCGCTGCTCCTGCCGCTGCTCGGCGGCTATCAGCTCCGCAACGCCATGACCGTGCTCGACACGGTGGACGCGCTGCGCGCGCAGGGCCGGAATATCTCCGCCGACGCCGTCGCGCACGGACTCGCCGCCGCACGCTGGCCCGGACGACTGGAGCTGGTGCGCCGCCGCCCCGACTTCATCATTGACGGCGGGCACAATCCGCAATGCGCGCAGGCGCTTGCCGCCTCGCTGCGCGGGCTCTACGGCGAAAAAAAGCTCATCTTCCTCATCGGCGTGCTCGCCGATAAGGACTGGCAGAGCATGGTCGGCGAGGTCCTTCCGCTGGCCAAGGCCATCGTCACCGTCCGCCCCGAAAGCGAGCGTGCCAAGGACGAAAACGAGCTGGCCGCGTGGGTCCGCGCGCAGGGCGTCCCCGCCGAGGCGCACGCCTCCATCGGCGAGGCGCTGGACGCCGCGCTCGCTCTCGCGGGTCCCGAGGACGCCGTCTGCGCGTGGGGCTCGCTCTACAGCGTCGGCGAGCTGCGCCATTGTCTCGGCCTGTGCTGAGATTCGTCCGCGTGATGTTCGGCATCCTCGGCGCGCCGCTGTTCTGGGCGCACGCCTGCATGGGCGGCGGCTATTGTGACTTCAAACGAAAGTTCGCCGCCGAGCCGCTGCCCTACTGGCCGCCGGTGTTCACGCAGGCGAACGACTACCGGTAAAGTGACAGCAGAAAACCCCCGACGCCCGCACAAATGGGCGTCGGGGGTTTTGTTTATCGTGGCTGCTTTGCGGTGTCTCTTAGTACATACCGTCCTTACGGGACGCATTTCCTAAAAATCAATATTCTTGCATCGAAATGTCATACTTTCAGCAAGAATCGCAGGAATATCAAACTAGTCTTTCGATAATGTTGCATCCTGATTTAAGACCAAGTCACGTAATTCTCCATAAATCTTCGCATATTCACGGGCAAAGTGTGTAAGTTGTGTGTAAGCTTCGCAATGAGAAAAATGCTGTGATCACAGGGCTTCGGCAATCTGTCGGAACGCCCGTTCCGCTGACTCAAAATCGCTATGTGTGTAAACATCCAGCGTCACGCTGGCGTTGGAGTGCCCCATGAGATACTGAAGACTTTTGATGTCAATGCCGGCCTGCTGCATATTGGTGCAGAAGGTGTGACGCAGCACATGAGGCGTCACCCTAGAAAGCGTATTCCCATGCTTCTTGATATACTTCCGCTGCATTCCACGCATATAGTTTTCCAGATGCATGGCGACCTTCGGCTTGCCGTCCTTATCCAAAAACAAGAAACCGCTGTATTCATCCACCATCACCTCGACCTTGGGATGGCCACGGTTTTCCAGCACACGACGGAAAGCCATATAGTCGGTATCTGTCATGGGGATGCTGCGGTTGCCGCTGCTGGTCTTGAGAGGTGCGATGAAATAGGGCTTGTCCGCTGTGCGGCACAGTTGCTTGTTGATGTGGATACATCGTCGGTCGAAGTCGATGTCTGCCTTGGTCAGGCCATAGAGTTCACTGACACGCAGCCCAGTCCCCAGCAGGATCACAATATCATCATAGTAGTTGTCCTTACCATGATCTCGGATGAATTGCAGATACCGCTCCTGTTGGGCTTTGGTCAATGCGCTTCGTACATAAGCATCATTGGGGATCACATCGGACAACTTGAACTTGAATGGGTTTTTCCGAATCATATCATCATCGACTGCCATTTCAAAGGCTGGCCGGAGAACACTTTGCAGAATGCCGATCGTGTTCTGCTTCAAGCCCTTGTCATGCAGAGAAACGAACCACCCTTTCCCATCAGACAGGCGGACGCTGCGTATCATTCGGCTTCCAAAAGGATCCGTATGGATGCGATTGATAGCGGAGCCATAGGCCCTCATGGAGTTTTCTTTCAGCCCTCGACGTAGGTTGATGTACCGATCCACCAATTCAGCCACGGTGATCTCGCCGCCGGCATAGTCGATCCCATCCAACAGATCACGCTGGATCACTTCTTCCTTTTGCCGCAGTTCCTCCAGCGTGGGAGCATAGACATAGCACCATTTCTTGTCACCGTTCCTGTGATAGCGATAAAAATAGGTTTTATTGGGGCGCTGGCCCTCGCCTGAGCGAAAGATGCGCCCTTTCTTATCCTTGCGCTTTTCGGACAATTCTTCGCTTCTTTCTGTCGGAAAGCGCTTAACACGGTATGTCTATACTATACATCATGTTTCTGTCGTTTTCCATGTCTAAATTGAATATGAAGACTCCAAATATTTTTCAAGTGCTTTTCTTTTGATTAACCGCTTACTGCCGTTCCACAGCACAAATGGGCAATTTTCGTCATTGCTCATATCCCGCAGCTTATTGATACCAATGCCGAAGTAGGCTGCGGCTTCTTCAAGGCTCAGGTTGGCCTTTTCCCACACGGGGACCTTATCCTCCATCCGGCTCACCGCCTTTCGCCATATCGAAGTTCAGCAGCCATTTGTCGGAGATCGTGATCAGATCAGGCCCTGTGTTGCAGATCCGTTTTACAACATCTGCCTGGCACGAGAATAATCCACCTCTATCCAGTTCTGTCCTCATTTGTTTCCCCGTTTTCGAGGCGTACGCCTCCGAAAGCAGCTCCAGACTGAACAGATACAGCGGAGGCATAGATGCTTTGCAAATGTCGTTTTGCTGCAAGTACCGCTGGAACCGATACAGCGACATTTCATCCAGCGCCAGTTTCATCAGCCGCAATCCCATCTCATCCATCGTGAAATAATGGAAGCTGCTGTTCTTGCTGAAGTGGATCAGGCGGCTGCGCGAGTTTACCCCATGAGCCATCAGATTTTCAATCAGAGTCCACTTATCACCAAGAAGAATCGAGCTGCCGCATGTCCGGTCATATCCTAACGGCGAGGAAGCGACCCGGTCAAGAAACATCCACTCTGCTTTCTCCGCCCAAAGCAAATTGCTGTCACCAAGATAATAAACCGGATAATAGCAATACCTGCTCACAAAAAGGCCTGACAATCTGGCTTCCTTGTTGTCCCAGCCATACTTTTTGGCCAGCTCATAGGTACTGAAATAGACGAGCTGCTCTCCCGTTGCGGACTCCTTCGGACTCCCGGGCTGCCAGATAGCCCCGAGCCTCATTGCCGCCAGCAGGCAGGCCGCGCCGCGGTGAAGTCGCAGTGTTTTCTTCCAGCTGCCATGCCCATTCTCCGGAGCCAGCGCATGACTGCGGACATGCTGCGCCCGCCCGGGACTGACCCGCTGGAGCTGGTTCGATCCTGATTCCGTCAGGCTCAGGGAGCGAACGATCCTGCGGTAATACCCCTTCATACGCCGCTCCTTCAAGTAGCCCTCCCGTATTAGCGCTGTCACCATACGCCGATTATAGTCATAATATCCCGGCAGCATTCTTACCAGAGAAACCGGTACTTCGCCGCACAGGCCTATAAAATCCAGCAGCTTTACTGCCATACATCCATTCTTTAATTGCATCAATATATTCTCATTCCTGATCGATCAATTACTCTCTCAACAGCACGTCCATCCGACTCACAAAGACAAACAGAAAGCTTGATCAACAAGGCTGTCGGACGCTTCACACGCGCAGCCTATGATAGGCAAGCATACTTATCTCAGGCTGCCGGAACGGCCTCTTCACCGTTATCCAAAGTCCTTACCTTATAAACCCTACCCCCGACCGTTTTTAAGGCCGAGAGCCCTTGCGCCACAAGGATTTTTCCCAGGTCCACGGCGCCGAAAATCTGCACCGCCATTTGAACAGGAATTGGTAGTCGTTTTCGGGCCGTCTCCTATATATTTTCGGTGCTGCCGTTCCAACATTCACGACGCCTCTTCAGCCATTCGGGAAACTGCTCCGGCGTCAGTATCCAAATGCGGGTGCTGTCTTGTGCCCCTCGATGACTGCATTGAAACGCAGAGCAGAGCGCTGAGGTGTCGTTGGTCAGGAAGGCTGCTTCCAGCATATCCTGACAATGCTTCAGCTCCAGGTTATCGTGGTCAATAAAGCGCCTGCTTTGGCTGAGATCGTAGATGTGCTCATACACCAGCACGCAGGTGCGAAACCTCGGCTGATCGTGCTTCGGAAATGCCCGATGAATCGCGTTCCGCAGCAGTCCTGCCAGGAAGCGGGAGCGGTCATTGTCCTCTCGCCGCGGCATGACGCAGGGGAGTTCCATTCTTAGCCAGTCTTCCGCCGCGATCTCAATAGAGGCAGGCAAATCGGCGTCACCGCTTATTTCGAGAATCTCCCGCACGGGCGGCAGCGTTGCCGCTGTGTACTGTCGGAGTTGGATGGCTGCGTCCTCCGCGGAGTGGACAGCCTCTAAAAGCATCTTCCTGCTACGGAAACTTAATTGGTCCATTTTGTACCCTTTCATTCATTTCGGCTGACTCATTTTTGTGCAAGAGAAATGCCGATCTTGTATCAAAACAGCACAAGTGACCTTTGTCTTGTCAGCCGGCACTCGCTCTAAAAGACACAACCAGTGAGATTTTTTACGGACCGCCCTTGTTTCCATCCGAGACAGATTTACTACATATAGCCATGGGGGTATGCGAACGAAGGGGTGACGGCGGCAGCTTCCAACTCAGGCAAAATTCATATCGGTTTGGCTCGCGTGTTGGCTTTCCGGAATAGACTCTGATAAAACGGGCGGCTTCCAGCTCGTTGATGTGCTTCCGCAGGCTGGAAGGAGCAATTCCATACTTTTTTGCGTCCTTTTGTGGAAGAATGAAATTCTTCCTTCCGCCGCTCTCCATAGCCATGCAGAAGTAGAGAAATCGGCTGCCGGTGCTGAGTGCGTGGAACTGCTTGGAGAGGAGCAGCGAGTTTCCAACCTGAATGAATCGTTTTTCTTTATTATCCACCTTGGCGGATAAGGCCGGTACAATCGTAGGTCCGTGTTTTCGTTTGCTCAAATCAAACTCCTTCTTTTGTGTGAGAATAGGGGGGGTGGATGTCTCATCCCTTCGTAATAAATGTAGAAAACCGCCCCTGTTTGACCACCCATACAAGGCAAAAAAATTACACTCAACGTAGACTTTCGTAAACACAGAATGATCTGAATTTACATTAGGTCTACACTGAGTGTAATGCTTGTGAGTATGTTTACTTATTTCAACGTTAAGCCTATTACCTCGAGTTTGACGATTCTCGCAGCGGTGGCTTCGAGCCGTTGGCCTCTGTGAGTGGAGAGAAGAAGGTCGTGCTCGGTCTTGTGACGACCAAGCGCCCCGAACTGGAAAGCAAGGACGCGGTCATCGCGCGCATCCACGAGGCGGCAAAGTACCTGCCGCTCGACCGCCTGTGTCTGAGTCCGCAATGCGGCTTCGCCAGCTGCGAGATTGGCAACAAGCTGACAGAGGCGCAGCAGTGGGCCAAGCTCGCGCTGGTCAAGGAGATCGCCGTGGAAGTATAGGGTTGATCAAAATGCTGTTGGAAAAGCCACGCAGGCATATGTCGGAATCCATGCTGACGGCTGCGTTCATCATTCTCTCCGGCGGCTTGCAGGACGCCTATACCTATCTCTGCCGCGGCAAGGTGTTTGCCAACGCGCAGACAAGCAACATTGTGATCTTCAGCGCCTATCTCTTCGGCGGCGACTGTGCGCACAGCCGACGCTATCTTGTGCCCGCGCTCTCGTTCATGCTGGGCATTTCGTGGCCGAGTGTATTCATCGGCGTTTCAAACACATGGAGAGAGTGCATTGTCAGCAGCTCATTCTTTTGGCGGAGATCATGCTGCTGTTCCTCGTCGGATTTCTGCCGCAGGAGGGCAATACGGCTCCCTACGCGCTCGTTTCGTTCGTCTGCGCCATGCAGGTGCAGACCTTCCGCAAGGTGCGCGGCCACGCCTACGCAAGCACCATGTGCATCGGCAATATGCGTAGTGGTACGGAGGCGCTGTGCGTTTACTTTTCCCAAGATCTCTTGCTCCCACAGATAATAGGTCTTGGGCGAACAACCGTTTTCTCTACACCAATGTTTTACGCTCATTCCGCTGCTTCTGCAATCTGCTACTCGTTCTTTCTATTCCAGTAACTTTGCCTCATGCTTAACTGTATTTACGTTCATACCGCACCCCCATATTAGAAAGTCTCGAGGAGCGTCAAGGTTACTCGACGCTCCCCGAGACAGTATGACATATTTGCTCCCGCTCTAACAGGTACGCGTTATTTACCGCTTACTTTCGCTTTGCTGTTTTTTCACTCGTATAGCTTCTGCTATATCTACACGATCGCTGCGGCAAATAATCTTTTAAGAATCTGCTATACTGCTCTTTGTCGATGACAACGCAACAAGGTTGATCACAGATTCGCTATTCCTGCTAGGGAAAAGCATAACGCTGCGCCGGTTTGCGTTGGAAAATCGGGTAAAGAGTCCGCTTAGTCCTCGTGCGCCGTATCCGCCAAAACATTGGGGTCGGACGGAGCAGCCTTGCGGTTGATGACCTTCATGATCGCCGGGCTGAAGAGCGCAATGATGATAAGGATCACAAGCGCGATGGAAATGGGACGCGTCCAAAAGTATTCGAGCAGGCCGGTGCGCTTGGTGATCGTCAGCGTCTGACGCCAGTTGCTCTCGGCGATCGGGCCGAGGATCATGGCCAGAACGACCGGAGCGGTCGCGAAGCCGTACTTTCTCATAAAGTAGCCGATGAAGCCGAACACCAGCATGACCCACACATCAAAAATGCTCTGACGGACGGCGTAAGAGCCAACCGTGGAAAGCGCCACGATCATGGGAGCAAGAATGGTCATCGGAATGGTGGAGATCTTAACGACCTGCTTGCAGATACCGAGGCCGGCAACGCCCATAAGGACATTGGCCAGCGCGAAGGCCAGAATGATGCAGTACACGATCGGGCCGGTGGTGGGATCGGAGAAGAGCTTGTAGCCAGGGGTCAGGCCCTTGATCATCAGGCCGCCAAGCATGATCGCCGCAACGCCCGAGCCGGGGATACCCAGGGTGAGCAGGGGAATCAGCGCGCCGCCGGTAACAGCATTGTTCGCCGTCTCGCTCGCTGCAATGCCGACGAGGGAGCCGTGGCCAAACTCCTCCGGATGCTTGGAGGAGTTCTTGGCGGTGTTGTAGGAGATCCAGGAGCCGATGTCGCCGCCCGCGCCGGGCAGAATGCCGACAAGGACGCCGATGATGGAGCTCTGGGCAATGGTGGGGATCAGGGGTTTGAACTCCTTCCAGGTAGGAACAGGGCTGCCGGTAAGGTTCTTGGCATTTTCATCAAGCACCGTGTGCTTACCCTTGGCAACGTCCTCGATGGAGAACATGACCTGGCTGAGGGAGAACAGACCGATCATCGCGGGAACGAGCTGAATGCCGGACTGAAGCTCGAGAATGCCGAAGCAGTAACGGGGCGCAGAGGACTGAATGTCCAGACCGATGCAGCCGATCATCAGACCCAGGCAGCCGGAGAGCAGACCCTTCATCATGTTGTCGCCGGCCAGAGAACCAATGATGGTCAGGCCGAACACGCCGATGAGGAAGTACTCAAGGCTGGAGAACTTCAGCGCGACCTGCGAAAGCGCAGGAGCGATGAACAGAAGTGCAATAGCGGAGATCGTACCACCGATCATGGAAGCCACGGTGGAAACACCGATGGCCTTGAGGCCCTTGCCCTGCTTGGTCAGAGCGAAGCCGTCCGCTGCCGTAGCCGCGGACGCGGGTGTACCGGGCGTGTGGAGCAGGCAGGCGGTAATCGAACCGCCGTAGATCGCGGAGGTGTATACCGCAGTCAGCAAGGTAATACCGGCCTCGCCGCTCATACCAAAGGTAACGGGGATCAGCAGAGCGACCGCCATGGATGCAGACAGGCCAGGCATCGCACCGATGAACATACCGCCGAGCGTACCAGCAACCAGCGCAATGATCACGTCAGGCTGGCTGAGCATCGCCGCACCCTGTGCCATCAAATTAAACATATTGCCTTACCTCCTTTACTTCAGCAGCGGTACCTGAAGTACCTTGACGAACAGAACATAGATGAAAACGAGATACACAACGTCGATCAGCACGACCTTCCAGACCGGGCGGACCTTTTCCACCAGCATGAACGCGGGGATCATAATGGCCGTTGCGACAAAATAGTTCGTGAAGTTGAAAATCAGGCAGTATAATACAACGCCCAGGAACATCAGCATGGGCACTTTGATTTCAGAGATACTCGTATACCCCTCACCGCCGGGGTTTTTCTTCAGCTGACCGATTGTACGGACGGTCAGAGCCGTATTGCAGATAAATGCCAGGGAGAGAATCAGTCGGGGCATGGTGGCCGAGCCGCTCTTCATGCTGAACGTCTGCACAAAGCAGAAGAGCATGAAAGCGTAGATCACAAGGCACACAAAAATGTCCTGTTTGGCTTTCTTATTCATAGGGATTGTCTTCCTCCTAACCCTTAGTAGGATCTACATCAGTATTTCTTCACCCAGTTCGCGCGGGGCTGAGAGCTGCTCTCAGGGCAAGCCCTGAAAACAGCTCCCTCCCGTGCTTATTTACTATTTGCTATTCCGTATAGTGCTTTGGAACGCTGAGCGATCAGACACCCCAGGTCTCGCGGGCCTGCTGCTGCTGCTGATTCATATAATCGACATACTCCTGACCCTCTTTGTAGTCAGTCGTGGTGTAGATGGCATTGAGCTGCTCGATCAAGTCGGGATCCTGAACCGCAGCCTTGACGGCATCGCCGAGGATCTGCTTGATGTCATCGGGAACATCCTTGAGCATGGCATAGCCGCGGCTGGAGCAGCCGACGACCAGATTGCCGGTGAGCTCCTCATAGGTGGGAACATCGGGAAGGTTGGAGTCACGCTCTTCCGCGAACACGCAGAGGATCTTGAACTGGCCGTCGTTGTGCGCAGCAACCATTTCGGAGACATTGCCCATCAAGAAGTCAGTCGTGCCGTTGAGCAGGAAGGTTACGTTGTCGCCGGAACCGCCGGAAGCGATGATGTCAACATCAACGCCGAGGTCGTTGGCGACGAGCATATCGGCAGTCGCGTCATCGGAGGTGATGCCGAGACCGGAAGCGGAGGTGATCAGGCTGCCCGCCTGCTTCCAATAGGCGGCGAAAGAATCCCAGTCGGAGTAACGGTCATCATCCACGCGGATAGCCAGACAGTTGGAGTCGGTAACTTCATTGCAAATCATCTCGAAGTCGTTCTGGTCATACTTCATGGTGTTGTCCGGGTCATACTTGCCGGTGGTGACGTTGGGGCTGTTGATCAAGAAGAAGCTATAGCCGTCGGGCTTGGTGCTCTCCATCATCTGGTTCCACATGACCCAACCGGAAGCGCCGGTGACGTTCTCGACGGTAACGGTTGTGCCGAGCTTCTCACCGACCTTGGCGGCCAACAGGCGGCACAGTGTGTCGGAGCTGCCGCCGGCGGAATAGCCGCAGTACAGCGTGATGTTCTTGTTGCCGGGGTAACTGCCGGTGGAGGTCTGGTTGGCGTCGCCGGAGTTGTCCGGCGTGCCGGAAGTGCCGTCCTTGCTACCGCAGGCGGTCAGCATCATGACAGACATCGCCAGCGCAATGAGAATTGCAAGCGTTCTTTTCATAACATGGTTCTCCTTTTTTATTTTCTCTTCTCGTTTTTTATTACAAAAGGGATTGTCCCCATTGTAACCGCAGATTTACATCTCGCAGCCGATTTCCCGGAGCTTTTCATCGACCCATGGACGGATATACTCGCCCTTTTCCACGATGTCCGCCATGATTTTCTCTTCCTTCTTCATGGTAGCATAGGTCGCGGCTGCAATCTCCTCGGCGTCCTCGGGGGAAATGATAATCACACCGTCGGCATCACCGACAATAATGTCACCGGGGTGAACCAGCTTGCCGCCAATGACCACAGGGGTGTTGATCTCGCCGGGGCCGTTCTTATACGGGCCGTTCGGGGTGACACCCTTGGCGTACACGGCGAAGTCGGTCATCTTGCTGAGTCCGTCGCAGTCACGGATCGCACCATCACAGACAATGCCGGCGATGCCGCGGGAACGGCAGTAGGTCGCCATCAGCTCGCCGAAAATCGCGCGATCCACGCTGCCTCCGGCATCGATCATGATAACGTCGCCGGGCTGAGCCATATCCATGGCCTTGTGGAACATCAGGTTGTCACCCTGCGGTGCGCGAATGGTGAACGCTGTGCCAACCAGCGGGCTGGAGTTAATGGGAACGATCGTGGAATCCACCGCCGCGATGCGGCCCATATTGTCGTCGATGTTTGCCACCGGCATACCGCGGAATTGCTCAACGAGCTCCTTGGCCGGACGGGGGAAGTTGTAAATGATCTTGTTACCTACACTCATATCTTTCGTTTTCCTTTGCTATATTTGTCAGCGCGGGGCACGGTCCTGCACTGCATAGAACGGTTTTAGATCAGCTTGATGCCGAGATTCTCTTTGAGCACGGCCTTGTTCGCCACGCAGCGCGCCGGGAGCTCACCCTTGGTGAACGCGGTCGGCAGCAGGTCGCAGACCATATTGATCTGCGTCTTCTTCGAGCCCGTGCCGTAAGAGCCGCTGTGGGGATTAAGGATCACGTTGTCCATCTTGAGCAGAGGATCGTCCGGAGAAATGGGCTCCTGCTCCATGGTGTCGAGTCCGGCATAACGGATCTCACCCGTCTCCAGCGCCCATGCGAGTGCTTTCTGGTCGATGACCGGGCCGCGGGAGGTGTTGATGATCATCGCATTTTCTTTCATCTTGCGGAAAGCATCCTTGTTAAACACGTGGGTCGTCTCCGGCGTGAGGATCACATGAATGGAGATGATGTCGCTGCGCTCAAGGAGTGTGTCGAAATCAACAAACTCGACGTCCGGATACTGTTCTTTCACCGCGCCGGACACATAGGGATCACAGGAAATCACCCTCGTACCGAAGCCGTTGTGAAAAATATCGTGCAGGTGACGGCCTGCGCCGCCGAAGCCGTAGAGTCCAAGTGTCATCTCGCGCACGTCGCCCGGCATGAGGTACTTGCACTTCGGCCAGCCGCCCTTACGTATCTCGCGGTCATAATACGCGGTGTTGCGCGTCAGGCCCATAATCATGGCAGTCGCCACGTCGGCCAGCTCCTTCGCGCAGAAGCCGGGCAGATTCAGCACAATCTTCTTCAGCTCTGACGCCGCATCCAGATCGATTGAGTTCACACCCGCGCCGAAGCGCTGCACATACTTCACTTCCGGCAGCGCCTCCATCACCTTGCGAGTGATGGGCGGGTTGCCCGTGCCGAGGATTGCCACTGCGCCGCGACAGCCCTCGATGATCTCATCTTCCGTCACGTAATGCGCCAGCTCCAGCTCAATGCCGGCGGCTGCATACGCTTCCTTTACTCTTTGCAGCTCCTCGTAGGAGACGCTGCCATAGTCCTTGTCCACAACTACTGCTTTGTACACCACAATCCGCACCTTTGTTATAAAATAGAAAAATTTTTAGGTTTTTATTAGGGAAAATCATAAGGTTCACCTAACGAATTTATCGTAGCACGGCGTTGACAGGAAGTAAACTTCCAAATATAATATGGACATTATGTATTTTTTGTCATAGCGCAGGGAAGGGTACGAGGGCTATCGTTATTATGAACAAAAACTACGATTACTTTTTGACGATTGTAAAAATGGGAAACCTGACCAGGGCTGCGGACGCACTTTACATCACGCAATCCTCGCTGAGCAAATATCTCAGCCGGCTAGAGGCCGATTTGAACATTCAGCTCTTTGACCGCTCATGTTCTCCGATGGTGCTGACTTACGCCGGACATCTATATCTGGAGTACGTCAACCGGCTCCTAGCCATGGACAGTCGCCTTCAGGCTGAGTTCGATGAAGTGCGCAGCGAGACGCGCGGCGAAACGACCTTCGGGATCACCAGCTGGCGCAGCAGCATCATGCTGCCCACGCTGCTACCGGTGCTGCATGATCGCTACCCGCATATCCGCGTGAACGTGTCCGAGGGACGTAGCTATACCTTTGAAAGTGCCATGCTTAATGGGCAGGTAGACTTCTGTCTAGTCCCATACCCCGCCCACTTCAATATGGCCACCACACATGAAGACATGGGACGTGAGAAGCTCTATTTGGCAGGGAACCGCTCGCATCCGGCAGTACAGAAAGCGTTGTCCGGCCCGCGCAGCGCGGACGGAATGCCGCGCTTTGACCCACAGCTGCTCAATGGTGAATATTTCATTAGCCTCAAGCCCGGGCAGGTGCTCTCGCGCGTCAACCGCCAGTTCCTGACAGAGCATGAGATCACGCTGGCTGGAATGTGGAACACGGAAAATACGGTGACGTCGCTAAATTTGGTCGATCGCACACTTTGCTTCACTTGCGTTCCGGCGCTGTGCCTACATCAGGAGAGCTTTCCCTCCAACATTGTGCTCATGGAGCTGGGCGATCCGCCGCTGGACTGGGGAAAAGCCATCGTCTACCCTAAGCAGACGCGGATCACGCGCATCATGCGCATTGTCATTGATCTGGTCAAGGAATTCTACCACAACGATCCGCAGGTGCGCCAACAGTACCGGGAGAAGAACCTCGCCGAATGGCGCGCCGGCCAGGAAAGGGAAACGACCTAAATCACACAGAAGGGAGCCTCACCGTCCGTCCTGCCGTGTACGCACGGCGAGGCGACGGCTGTCCATCTTATGACCGTTAAACAGGAAGAAAGCGCCGTTTGTCCGCCGGACGCGCTGGAAAAGCGCATCCAGCAGGCGCAGCTCACCAAGTGCCAGCACCGGATTGCGGACTATTTTCTCAAGAACCGAAACCGGATCTGCCGCATGACCAGCCTCGCCATCGCGCAGGAGGTCGGCGTGAGTGATGCGTCCGTGATTCGCTTCTCGCGCGCTGTGGGCTATACGGGCTTCGCCGACCTGCGCGAGAGCCTGTACGATGCCTTCCAGCAGGAGCTCACCAGCATGGACATCGGCCGCTACGCGCCCGCGCAGCGGCTGGATCTCCAGATCAACGAATTTGGAGGGCTGAATCTTTCAACAGACTTTCTGCGCCTTATGGCGCACAACATTGAGCAGTCCGTCCGTCAGAACGATCCTCGCCTGCTCGAGCGCGTGGTGGATCTGCTCGTGGAAAGCCGACGCAAGCTCATTATCGGCGTGCAGGGCAGCAAAAGCTGCGCCATGCAGTTCTCCCGCCTGCTAGGCTTCCTTCTTGAGCGTGTCGAACTGCTCTCTACCGGCGAAAGCGACGAGATTGCCATGCTCTCCGGTCTCGGGCCCGAGGATACCATTGTGGCTGTCAGTTACGCCCGCTACTATAAGACGGACGCCTATCTTGCGCAACTCGTCCACCGGACGGGTGCGAATATCGTCGTGCTTGCCGACAGCACCAAGTCGCCCTGGGCGCAGATCGCGGACGTACTGCTTCTGGTGGAAACACGGCACATGGGTTCGTTCAACTCCACGCTGGGCACGACCTGCCTGCTCGAGTACCTTATCACAATGCTCTGTCGGAAATACCCCGACCGGTGCAGCAAGCGCTTGGGCGAGCGCGAGCAGATGGTCGCTCCCCTGCTGCTCGTCCCCTGAGCATTCTTTGGCTACAGCACTACAGGAAACAAGCGGTTTTTGATACGGCTGCCCACACAACCTGGCAGAGTGTCCAAAAACAGCTTGTATTTTTTAGTCAAAAGCGCCACTTGAATGTAGTGATTGTCGTGGTTATTATTTGAACTGTAGTGAGCTGGCCACAATTTTGTCCAGCCCCGCCTTTTTATATCCGGAATTACAATCAATAATAATGGGAGGGTACTGTGAAAGCATCATTTAGTGTCAGAGGCAGCCCCAGGGTGGAAAAAGGGCGCAGCAAAGCAAGTGTCCCAGAGACGCCGCTATAATAAAGTTGCAGACCTAACCGGCTAATGCGTCCAGGGAAATAGAACCTGCAGGGACAAGGCCAAGAGAAACAAGCAGCTTGACTGCTTCTTTTGCGGAAGAAAGCGTTTGCTTCCTTTTCAGATCCTCCGGCATATCGAACTTCTTCAAATCGCTCGGATTGAAAACCTCGCCGGTTGACAGCATGGCATAGATGGCGGTCAAAATCATTCTGGCGATCGCAATGGTGGCGCGTTTCTTTCCTCTGCGCTTCATCAAACGCTCGAACTTGATGCGGTAATAAGGCTGTTTTTCCGTAGATTTCACAGCAGCATGAGCGGCTTCTACCAAGGCAGGCTTCAAGTAAACGCCGGCTCGGGATATTCTGACGGATTTCTTTTTCCCGGCGGATTGGTTACTGGCAGCAGAGAGATTTGCCCTTCGTATTCGGCGACGAGATTGCTAATGATCTCATCAAGCTGAGCAATGCGATGATCAATATCTGCGAAATGCTCTTGAACGATCCGCACTCTTTCCTTTTGTTCCGGTGTCATATTGAAGCCGCTGACGGCTTCAACCACATCTAAAGCTTTCTTTTTCAGAGAACAGCGAAGCAGAGAAACGCAGTGTTCAGGGTCTACGGCATCCGTATCCAGCAAGTAATTCTCAATGTCCGTAGCGGACTTCCCAAACATATCGGAGACTACAGCATCCAGCGTCAGATTGCACACAGTGAAAGCGTTCTGAAAGCGGTTCTTTTCACTGGAACGCATGGATACGAGCTTGCTTCGAGAACGGGTGAACTCGCGGAGAATACGGATATCCTTGCTTGGAATGTAACTGCTGGGAACTAAGTCCATGCGAAACAGATCCCCGATCCATTTGGAATCCTTTTTGTCGTCCTTGTTTCCTTTCACAGCGGAAACCCACTTTGGGTTCGCGATAACGACATGGCAGGAATCTTCAAGGACATTCCAGATGGGGACCCAATACTTGCCGGTGCTCTCCATGCAAACGTCTTTGCAGTCGTATTCAAGCAGCCACTTCTTGAATGCAACGAGACCGTTGTAGAAAGTGGAGAACCGCTTCTGGTGATAATGCGGCATAACATACTCGCTGGTAATGATTGTGGCGACAAGAAAAGTTTTGTGAACATCGACGCCGCAGCAGATGGGATATGTGAGCTTCATACTGCCCTCCTTTCTGAGATGAAAGAGGCAGTGACTGCGCCGCCACACAATAAACACAGAAGTATTTATCAATTCTTACTGTGCGGACCCGAACGACCCACTTATTTGTGCTTGAAAGACGACGCTTACACTGATTTTTATACTGCCTTTGCGACTGGAGAGTTGCATGCAACTCCTCCTACCGTGCTTTGTAGTGTGCCTCTCAAACACATTATACAGGAAAACGGGAAATTTTGCGGCTTCCGTTTTCATCCCTATTTGTGCCGGTGCCGCACCGGCATGGTAATTTTTATGAATGAGCTAACATTGATGGACTGCACACTCCGAGACGGCGCGAATGTTGTCGGAACGGGCTACTCTGCCGAACTAACCAAGATGATAATCGAGGGCCTGATCCGCAGCAATATCCGCGTCATCGAAATGGGCAACGCTTACGGCATCGGTGCGAGCGAGACCGCATCCAAGAAAGCGCCTCTCACGGACGAGGAATATCTGCAGCTGGTCCAGCCCTATCTCCCGCAGGCGGAGATTGGTATGTTCATGGGCGTGAAGAACGCCAACGAGAAGAACATCGCGCTGGCGGCCAAATACGGTCTGAAATTCCTGCGCATGGGCGCGAACGCCGGCGACGGCGCGCAGACGCTTGAGGGCATTCGCCTGGTCAAGCAGTACGGCATGAAGTGCCGCTATTCCATGATGAAGGCCTACCTGCTCACGCCCGAGGAGCTGGCCGAGGAGGCTCGCATGGTCGCGGACGCCGGTCTGGACGAGATCACGATCATGGACTCCGCCGGCACGATGCTGCCTGAGGAGGCTGAGACATACGTCCGCGCGGTGCTCGACGCCGTCTCGATCCCCGTCGCCTTCCATTGCCACAATAACCTCGGCCTTTCCGTGGCCAATGCCCTCGCCGCCGTCCGCGGCGGCGCAAGCGTGCTCGACTGCGGTCTGATGGGCATGGCGCGCAGCGCCGGCAACTGCGCTACCGAGCTGATCGCCGCCGTGCTTCAGCGTCAGGGCAAGCTGGCCTACGTTGATCTCGACGCGCTGCTGAACTTCATTGATCAGGAGCTGGAGCCCGCCATGCGCGAGCATTATCATTGCCCCGTCAAGCCGCTCGATCTAGTGTACGGCTACGCTGGCTGCCACTCGAATTTCTACCCCAACTTCGCCGCCGTCGCCAGCGAGAAGAACGTTCCCCTCTTTAAACTCATCACCGCAACCTGTGCCATTGACCGCAGATCGCCCAGCGTGGAGTTGATCCGTCAGGTCGCCGACACGTTGTAAATGGAGGAATAGTACTATGACTGTTTATCTGAGCGAACACATCTGCGACTCCGCCCGCAAGAAGCTGGAGGCAGCCGCCACCATCGTGGACAACTTCGACCACCCCGAGGAGATCGACGCTATCATCGTGCGCACCGCTCCCGTCACCGCCGAGCTGCTGGAAAAGGCCACCAAGCTCAAGGTCATTGGCAAGCACGGCGTGGGCTACAACAACGTGGACGTCGCCGCTGTCAAGGCTAAGGGCATTCCCATGGTCTACACGCCGCTGGCCAACGCCGACTCCGTGGCAGAGATGGTCGTGGGCCTATTCCTGCTGCTCGAGCGCGGCCTTTACGCCGCGAACCAGAAGTGCCGCCGCGGTGAGTTTCAGAAGATCGCCCCCGCAGACTTCCTTGGCACGCAGCTGCGTGGCAAGACGCTCGGTCAAATTGGCATGGGCAATATTGCCCAGCGCATCGCCAAGATCCTGTGTGACGGCTTCGGTGTGAAGATTCTCGGCTACGACCCGTTCATCTCGACCGACGAGGCGGTCAAGCGTGGCTTTGAAAAGGTCGAAACCGTCGCCGAGCTGCTCGAGCGAGCGGACATGGTTAACATCAACGTTCCGCTCATCGACAGCACCCGCAACTTGATCGCGGGCGAGATGTTCAACCACTTCAAGCCCGGCGCGGTTCTGGTCAACGCCGCCCGCGGTGGCATCGTGAACGAGGAGGATCTCTACGACGCGCTCGTGAGCGGCAAGCTCAAGGCCGCCGCCTGCGACACCTTCGTCGTTGAGCCGCCCAAGCCGGGCCGCTACAAGGATCTCTTTTCGCTGGAAAACTTCAGCGCCACGCCGCACCTCGGCGGTAACACGGACGACGCGCTGGAGAATGCCGGCAATCAGGTCGTGGACGACATTCTCACTGTGCTCGCCGGCGGCAAGCCCTCCTGCCTGATCCCTGAGCTGCGCTGAAGCACTGCCATCTTCTCTCTCACTTTCCCTTCACCTACCCCCGCAGCCGTTTTCCGCTTTTCGGCTGCGGGGTTTTTCTATCCTGCGCATTGACAGCCCGCACCCAGCCGGGCTATACTGGAAAAAAACCGTCCGATTGCGGGAAAGCGAGGGGATTTCACCATGGTGATCGAACTGAATATTGCCCGGCGCGTCGTATCCGAGCTGCACGACGCGATCCGCCAACCCATCAACCTCATGGACGAGAATGGGCGCATCATTGCGAGCACGGACGCCTCCCGCATCGGGACGGTGCACTCTGCCGCCTGCCAGGCCATACGGGAGAACATGGAGTGTCTCGTCGTGCGGGCGGACGGGGAATATGCCGGCTCGCGCATCGGCGTGAATGTCCCCCTCCGCTTCGATGGGAAGATTGTCGGCGCGGTGGGCATCACCGGCGGAAATTACGAGGAACTCAGCCGCTACGTTCACCTGATCCGGACAACGACCGAGGCGTTGCTGCGCGTGCAGGCGGGCAGGGCAGAGGAGACAAATGCGGAGCGCCGCGTGCAGGCTCTCTGGGAGGATGTGCTCTTTCGGCCGGACGAGCCGTCGCCCAGTGCGCTGCGCGCGCTGGCGCAGTTCTGTGCGCTCGAGCCGTCCGACACCTTCGGCGCGGCGGTGATCAAGCCGACCTGTGTCGGAAGCTCAGCCCCCGCCTCCTGGCAGGAGGCCGTGCGGAGTATGGCAGGCCATATGGGCAGCGCACTTCCCCTCTACTGCGCGCCGGATCATGCGGCGCTATTCTTCCGCGAGGCATCGGCAGAGCTGCTCGGACAGCTCGACGCGCTCGCCGCGCTTCCGGAAGGCAGTGCGGCGTTTTCCGTCGGCTTTACCCGCCAGAAAAACGAACTATCCGCTCTGCGCCAGGGCTTTCGCCGCGCCCAGACGGCCTGCCGTGTCGCGCGGCTTCGAAGCGCGCGGTGTGCCGTATGCTACGACAACCTGACGCTTGAGCTGCTGCTCCCCGACCTCGCCCCCCAGACCTGCCACGACTATCTCGACCAGCTCTTTGCCGGACAGGGCGGCGAAGCGCTTCGGCGCTGGCGCACACTTCTCACCGTCTTTTTTGCTTCCGACGGCTCGGTCACAAAAACCGCCGAACAGCTCTTTGTGCATAAGAATACCGTGCAGTATCAGCTCCGCAAAATCGCGGAGGCCACCGGATTTGACCCCCGACGCATGGACCACGCAGCCATTTTCCAGATGGCGCTTCTCCTCATTCCGGACGAACCTTGACGCTTCATGCCCCCTCTTTTGTTACCAATAACAAAAGAGGGGCGTTTTTTCTTGGTATGCGCTACAATGACAAGTCGACGCGCGAATGCTATACTGAATCCATATCAAAAGATGGGAGAGCGCCCCTTTGCGGGTGCGAAAGCGATATGAAGGTTATCATTGCCGCTGACTCCTTTAAGGGAAGCTGTTCGGCGGAGGAAGCCGTCTCCGCTATGGAGCGCGGCGTCCACAAGGTCTTTCCCGATGCGCAGACGGTCGGGATCCCCGTTGCTGACGGCGGCGAGGGGACGGTCGATGCGCTCGTCGCCGCCACGGGCGGGAAGAAGGTCTGTATCACGGCGCACGACCCACTGGGCCGCCCCATTTCCGCAGAATATGGCGTTCTGCCGGATGGCACGGCCGTCGTGGAGACCGCCGCAGCCTCCGGCCTGCCGCGGCTGCGGCCCGAGGAGCGTGACGCGTTCCATGCGACCAGCTGCGGAACAGGCGAGCTGATCCGCCACGCGCTCGAGCACGGCGCACGCCGCCTGATCCTTGGTCTGGGCGGCTCAGCCACCACGGACGGCGGCATGGGGCTCGCGCAGGTGCTCGGCGTCGCGTTCCTTGACGCCGACGGCAAGGCGCTCGCTCCGGGCGGCGGCAGCCTCGCGCGGCTCGCACGCATTGAAACCGATGCAATCGTGCCGCAGGCCAAGGACTGCACGTTCGTTCTCGCCTGCGATGTGCGCAACCAACTATGCGGTCCGGAGGGCGCAGCTGCCGTGTTCGGCCCGCAGAAGGGCGCAACGCCCGAGCAAGTCGCTCTGCTTGATCAGGCGCTCTCCCGCTATGCGTCCGTCCTCTCCTCCCAGCTCGGCAGCGACGCCGCGCAGCGGGACGGCGCGGGCGCCGCAGGCGGGATTGGCTGCGCCATGATGGCCTTTTTCGGCGCATCTTTCCTCTCCGGCATTGATTTGGTTCTCGACGCCGCGGGATTTAGCACCGCAGTTGCCGGTGCCGACCTCGTTCTTACCGGCGAAGGACGGCTGGACGCACAGTCCGCTTACGGCAAAGTGCCTTGCGGCGTGGCCCGCCGGGCCAAGGCCGTCCGGAACGTACCCGTCCTCGCCATCGGCGGCGCGCTTGGCGACGGCGCGGAATCCCTGTACAGCTGCGGCGTGGACGCACTCGCGAGCACCGTCAGCCGCATCACGACCCTCGAGAGCGCCATGACCAACGCCGTCGCGTCAATTGAGGAAGCCACTGCGCGTACCATGCGTCTGCTTGACGCGGGACGAAAAATGGAGCAAAATAAGGTATCTTAACAAAAATACAGTAAGGAGACAAGACCATGAAAATTGTTGTACTCGACGGCTATACGGAAAATCCCGGCGATCTGAGCTGGGGCGGGCTGGAGCAGCTCGGCGATGTAACGGTCTATGACCGCACCTCCTACACGGAATCCCCGCTCATTGCCGAGCGCATCGGTGACGCAGAGATTGTTGTGATGAACAAGACCCCCATCTCGCGTGCGACGCTGGACAAGTGCCCGAACATCAAGCTCATCGCGGTACTTGCCACCGGCTATAACGTGGTGGACATCGCCTATGCCAAGGAGAAGGGCATTCCCGTGTGCAACGTGCCCAACTACGGAGGCTACTCCGTCAGCCAGTTCGCCATCGCCCTGATGCTTGAAGCCTGCCTACACATCGGCCACCACAACCAGACCGTTCACGACGGCAAGTGGCAGAACGGCAACGAGTGGTGCTACTGGGATTATCCCCTCATTGAGCTTGCAGGCAAAACCTACGGCCTGCTCGGCTGCGGCAAGATCGGCTATCACACGGCAGAAGCGGCCAAGGGCCTCGGAATGCACGTCATTGCCTACGACAAGTATCCCTCACAGGCCGCCCGTGATCTGGGCGTGGAATTCGTGGAGCTCGACGATCTCTTCGCCCGCTCTGATGTGCTGGGCCTCCAGATGCCTCTCATGGAGTTCAACACCGGCATCATCAGGAAGGAAAACATCGCCAAGATGAAAGACGGCGTCATCATCATCAACAACAGCCGCGGCCAGATGGTCGTCGAACAGGATCTGGCTGACGCACTCAACAGCGGCAAGGTCGCCTTCGCCGGCCTGGACGTGGTGTCCACCGAGCCGATCCGCGCCGACAATCCCCTGCTCAAGGCCAAAAACTGCATCATCACTCCCCATATGTCTTGGGGCTCGCAAGGCAGCCGCCAGCGCATCATGGACACGACAGCGGAGAACGTCAAGGCTTTCCTCGCCGGCAGCCCGGTCAACGTTGTCAACCGGTAAAAGGAGCGTGCAGATATGGAATACCGTCGTTTCGGGTCGGATTGTGTGATTCGCATTCAAAAGGGCGAGGAAATCCTCGCCGCGCTCCGTCAGGTCTGCACACAGGAAAATATTGTGCTGGCCTCCGTCAATGGGATCGGCGCGGTGAACGACGTGACGCTCGGCGTGTTCAATAGCAAGAAGTTCGTGTATGAGTCCACGCGCTACACCGGCGATATGGAGATCGTCTCCTGCATGGGCAATGTCACGCAGAAGGACGGCGAGGTGTACCTGCACCTGCACATGGCCGTTGCCAACGCAACGAAAGGCGTGGTCTACGCTGGCCACCTTAACGATGCGAAGATCAGCCTGACGGGTGAGTTTATCCTGCGCATCATCGACGGCAGGGTCGAGCGCGAGTATTCGCCCGAGGTGGGCCTGAACCTCTTCCGGTTCTGAGTCCTTGAGGTCAGCCAGTCTGACGGCATTGTTGCCCTGTGTGGTCGATGTATGTCTCCGCCTCCGTGAGGAAAATTCTGGAGGTCGGGACGATCTTGTACCCCTTACTGAGCAGATAGTCCAGAATGTCCGGCAGCGCCTCCGGCATGTGCCCCCGCATTGCGGAAAAGCACGTTCGAGCCGCCGCTCACCTTTGATGTCACACACCGGGTGGTTTTCCCTGTTGAAATGCATTTCCATTGGAATGCCTACTGCATTTTCCACCGCTAATGTGAAGTGCTATGAACGCAAGATATGTGGCAAGCAAGAAGATCCCACCGGAGACGGTGCAGGAGATGATGCGCCGCTCGCTCTACCACATCAAGTGGTACTTTAGCAAGGACCGGCCTGAACACCAACAAGGGCAAGGCGGAGAGCCAAAAGAGCGTCGTGAAGTACGCCAAATGGTATACGCGGAAAAGGAGAAGCAGTACCCAGCCTCGTTCAAGGTAGACTTTGTCGGAAAGCCATATGAGGGCGCGTGCTACTACCTCATCACCCACTGCCCCATCTGCGCCTATGCGGAAAGGCTGGGCATCTCGGAGCTGATGCCACTGTTCTGTGAGCTGGACGAGGTCATGATCTCCCTCCAGCACGGCGTGCTGCACCGCAGTCAGACGCTGGCAGGCGGCGGTAAATACTGCGATTACTTCATCGCAGGAGACAAAGAGTAACTGCAAAAGCAAGAGGCAGCGTGACTTTCGTCACGCTGCCTCAGTCTATCGAAAAAGCCCAGCTCAAGCTGGACTTTTTCGATAGACTGACTCCCGGCATCCACATCAGCGGATGCCGGGAGTTTGTTCCGTATTAAGCCTTTCCAAATCGTCAAAATGTGTAAGTTGTGTGTAAGCTCACAGCACCTTGTCACAGAAAATCACGGTTCAGCGGAAAAATTCGCAGTTTTCAGCCAAGAATCTTCGGGAATCAGGCGGTCTTTCTATCTCTTAGTACATGCCGTCCATGCCGCCCATACCGGCGGGAGCCGCGGGTGCGGGAGGTTCGGGCTTGTCGGCGACCAGCGCCTCGGTGGTCAGCACCATGGAGCTGACAGACGCGGCGTTCTCCAGCGCGGAACGGGTGACCTTGGCAGGATCGACGATACCGGCGCCGATCATGTCGCAGTAGACCTCCTTGTAGGCGTCGAAGCCGTAGCCGACCTTGCGGCTGCTCTTGATCTTCTCAAGCACCACGCTGCCGTCCACACCGGCGTTCTTGGCGATCTGGCGGACAGGCTCCTGCAGCGCGTTGACGATGATCTTCACGCCGGTCTTCTCGTCGCCCTCGACCTTGCCGATGAGCTTCTCGACCGCGGGAACGGCATTGACGTAGGCCGTGCCGCCGCCGGCGACGATGCCCTCCTCGACCGCCGCGCGGGTCGCGTTCAGAGCGTCCTCGATGCGCAGCTTCTTTTCCTTCATCTCAGTCTCGGTGGCAGCGCCGACCTTGATGACCGCCACGCCGCCGGCGAGCTTCGCCAGACGCTCCTGCAGCTTCTCCTTGTCGTAGTCGCTGGTGGTGACGGCGATCTGCGCGCGGATCTGAGACACGCGGTCCTTAATGGCCTGCTTGTCGCCGGAGCCGTCCACGATGGTGGTGTTCTCCTTGGTGACCTTGACCTGACGCGCACGGCCGAGCATATCGACGGTCGCGCTCTTGAGCTCGTAGCCAAGCTCCTCGGAAATGACCTGGCCGCCGGTGAGGATGGCAATATCCTGCAGCATCTCCTTGCGGCGATCACCGAAGCCGGGCGCCTTGACGCACACGACGTTCAGCGTGCCGCGCAGACGGTTGACGATCAGGGTGCTCAGCGCCTCGCCCTCAACGTCCTCGGCGATGATGACCAGCTTCTTGCCGCTCTGGACGAGCTGCTCGAGGATGGGCAGAATGTCGGAAATGACGGAGATCTTCTTATCGGTGATGAGGATGTAGGCGTCGTCCACGACGGCCTCCATCTTCTCGGTATCGGTGACCATGTAGGGGGTGATATAGCCGCGGTCGAACATCATGCCCTCGACGACCTCGGAATAGGTCTCGGCGGTCTTGGACTCCTCGATGGTGATCACGCCGTCGGCGCTGACCTTTTCCATGGCCTCGGCGATGAGCTTACCGATGAACTCGTCGCCGCTGGAGACGGTGCCGACGCGGGCAATATCGTCCGTGCCGTTGACCTTCTGGCTGTTGGCCTTGATGGCCTCAACCGCGGTCTCAACGGCCTTGGCCATGCCCTTCTTCATCACGATGGGGTTCGCGCCGGCGGCGAGGTTCTTCAGGCCCTCGCGGATCATGGCCTGCGCGAGCAGGGTGGCGGTGGTGGTGCCGTCGCCCGCGACGTCGTTGGTCTTGGTAGAGACCTCACGCACGAGCTGCGCGCCCATGTTCTCGAACGGATCGGGCAGCTCGATCTCCTTGGCGATGGTCACGCCGTCGTTGGTGATGAGCGGAGCGCCGAACTTCTTGTCGAGCACGACGTTGCGGCCCTTGGGGCCGAGGGTGACCTTCACGGTATCGGCCAGAGTATTGACGCCGACTTCAAGCGCCTTGCGGGCCTCTTCGCCGGATTTAATGAGCTTAGACATAAGAGTGTACCTCCATTAGAAATTCCGCGGAACGCGAAAATAGTTTAGATTATTTTTGCCGCGACATGTGCGTGGCAAAAATACTTTGACCCAGCCGCCTTGGGCGGCGTCGCCAGTCCGCAGACTGGCGGTGGGGATCCAAAGGGGGAGCCTGCTCCCTCTTTGCGCATTTTACTCAACGATGGCAAGGATGTCGCTCTGACGGACGACGGTGTATTCCTCGTCATCGACCTTGACCTCGGTGCCGGAATACTTGCTGGTGATGACCTTGTCGCCGGGCTTGACGGTCATAACGACGTCGTGGCCGTCGACCATGCCGCCGGGGCCGACGGAAATGACCTCGGCGATCGAGGGCTTTTCCTTAGCGCTGGCAGTCAGGATGATGCCGCCTTTGGTGGTTTCTTCGGCCTCGAGCATCTTGAGGATGACGCGGTCAGCAAGCGGAGTGAGTTTCATGGGAATGTGCCTCCTTCTATATTTTCACAAATTTGAAAAAACAAATTCACCGTTGGTTAGCACTCATTGCGATCGAGTGCTAACCAACGGTGCTATCATAGCGCAAGGCAAGCAATATTGCAAGGGGATTTTATGAAAAATCCGGTCGATTTGCAAAAATTCACAGTTTGGTAAAATTCTCTCAGCGCGCCGTCGCGTTCGGGTCGCAGCCGGCAGGGCCGAAGAAATTGAGCTTTTTGTCCGCCAGACGGAGCGTCACGTCGTGCGAATGGGAGCACTCGCCGTCCAGACAGGTCACGATGTCGCCGTCGTCGGAGTGGATGCGCACGACCTTCGCTGTGGAAAAGCGCACCACGTCCTTCGGGAGCTTTTCGTGGTTTCCTGCGGAGTAGTCCGGGAAGAGCCGCGCGAAGCGGAGCTTGCTGATATTCTTCACCAAAACCGTGTGCAGCACGCCGTCGTTCATCCGCGCCTCCGGCACCGGCGTGGAGCCGCCGCCGTAGTAGCGTCCGTTGCACATGGAGACGAGGGCGAAGTCGTCCTCGATCCTCTCCTCGTCCAGCCAGACCGTCCAATGCCGTCCGATGCGGCCGAAGATGCCGTTCGCCGCCACGCTGACCAGATAGCTGCCGCGCCCGCTCAGGTGCGGATTGGCGCTGAACTTATGCACGCTCTCGGCAATGCGCGCGTCGATGCCCGAGCAGGCGATCGTCAGGCAGTAACGCCCGCTGCAGTCGATGAGGTCGAGCGCCTGCGTCTTGCCGTTCCAGAGATTTTCCGCATCGAGAAACTTTTCGTAGTCCGCGCCGAAGTTTTTGAGAAAATCGTTGCCCGTGCCGATGGGGATGCAGGTCATCGCGGCGTTGGCATAGCCCGCGATGCCGTTGGCGACCTCATTGACCGTGCCGTCGCCGCCGCAGGCATAGAGCCGCACCTCTTCTCCGCTCTCGGCAAGACCGCGTGCGAGCGTGGCCGCGTGACCGACCGACGCGGTGAGCATACACTGTACGTTCAGACCGTGCTTTTCCCGCAGCGCCTCTGCCATCGTGTAGATGCGCTGGCGGCTGTCGTTCTTACCGGCCGACGGATTGATGATAAAAACGTGTTTCAAGGCGTTTTCCTCCTTACACTCTCTTCCCGTACATGAACAGGTCGCACTTGAGCATACCGTTGTAGAGCTTGCGCTTTTTGTCGGCTGTGCGGCCGAAGCAGCGCTCAAACTCCGTGTGCGACGAGAGCACATAAACGCGCCAGGTCTCCGGCAGCTTACCCACCGCCCGGCCAAAGGCGCGGTAAAGCTCCTCGGCCTCCTTCTGCTCCAGCAGACGCTCGCCGTAGGGCGGATTCGTCACAACGCGCCCATACTGCCCGCCCCAGTGGAAGCGCGTTGCGTCGTCCACCTCAAAGCGCACCGTATCGTCCACCTCGGCAAGCTCCGCGTTGTGCCGCGCGATCTCAATGGCGTGCGGGTCGATGTCGCCGCCCCAGATCTCGTAGGTCTTGTCATGAAATTCATTGTCCATCGCCTCGTCCGCCGCGTCGAGCCATATTTTTTTGTCCACCATCGCCCAGTGCTGCGCGGCAAAGCTGCGGTTCAGACCCGGGGCGCGGTTCCTGGCGATCAGCGCCGCCTCGATAGCGATGGTGCCGCTGCCGCAGAAGGGGTCGCAGAAGGGGTCGCGGCCATTGTAGTGCGAAAGCTTCACCATCGCAGCCGCCAGCGTCTCCTTGAGCGGCGCCGCCACGCCGACGGCGCGGTAGCCGCGCTTGTAAAGCCCCTCGCCGCTCGCGTCGAGGCAGAGCATCACCTCGTCCTTCATGATCGAGAAGCGGATCTGATAGCGCTTGCCGGTCTCCGGCAGCGTTTGCAGCCCATAGGCCGCCCCGAGCCGCTCGACGACCGCCTTCTTCACGATGGACTGGCAGGCGGGAACGGAGTGCAGCGTGGAGTTGATGGAATAGCCCGTCACGGGGAACTCGCCCTCGCGGGGGATCCAGTCCTCCCAGCGCACGGCGCGGGTGCCCTGAAAGAGCGTTTCAAAATCCGTCGCGCGGAAGCTCGCGAGCACGAGCAGCACGCGCGCACCGCAGCGCAGATTGATGTTCAGCCGCGCAAGGTCGCGCTCCTCGCCGCGGCACAGCACACGCCCGTTTTCCACGCGGACGTCGGCAAGACCGAGCTTTTTCACTTCATCGCCCACCAGGCTCTCGAGCCCCAGCAGGCAGGGAATGGCAAATTGCAGCATGGCGTTTCCATCGCTTTCCTCTTTCGTTTTTTCCAGTATAGCGGACGCGGCGCAAAAACGCAATCGTCCGCGCGCAAAAAAAGCATGGTAATTCCCCTCGCCCTATGGTATACTATGGAAAAGCCCCAAAGGAAAAGCCCCAAACGCCCCTCCGGCGGGCAATGTAACGTTAAAGTTGCGCGTCGGACAGGCAAAAACGCAAAACGCAAGCGCAGGTTGGTGGAAAAAACACGGCGCGGGCGGTAGGATAGCTACACAGAGAGAAACGGAGGAACAGGGAAATGGCCTTTGGCGAAAAGCTGCAGGAGGTCCGAAAGCAAAGCGGCATGACGCAGGAGACCTTTGCCGAGCAGCTGCACGTCTCGCGGCAGGCGGTGTCGCGCTGGGAGTCCGGCCGCGGCTACCCGGAGATCGAAAAGATCCTCTACATCTGCCACCGCTACCACACGACGCTCGACGCGCTCTTCGCCGACGAGCTTCCGCCCGTCGAGGCGGAGGAGGCCGAGGTCGAGCAGCCCATCGCCGGCAAGCCGCTCAAGCGTTCCTTTGTTGACTTTCTCAGCAATCTTTCCCCCTATGACAAGCTCATCGGCGGCACGCTGATCTTTATCGTTCTGCTTTCGCTGATGGCGCTTGCCCACAGCATGAAAGGAGGTTCGGGAGGCAACATGACATTCGTATGGATCGCCGCCATCGTCATTTTCGGCATTGCCGAGGCGGCGACGGCGGGGCTGGTCTCCATCTGGTTCGTGGCGGGCGCGGTCGCCGCGCTGCTCGCGCTGGAGCTCGGCGCGGTGCTCTGGCTGCAGATCGTCGTTTTTCTGGCGGTCTCCATCGCGGCGCTGGTCGCAACGCGCCCGCTGGCGCACAAAATGCTGGATAAGACCATCGTTCCCACCAACGCCGACCGCGTGCTGCACCACACGGCCAAGGTCACCGAGACCATCGACAACGAAAACACCACCGGCGCCGTCTACATCGACGGCAAAACATGGACCGCCCGCAGCGAGGACGGCGACGTGATCGCCCGCGGCTCCATGGTCACCATCGTCCGAATGGAGGGCGTCAAGCTCTTCGTCAGAAAAGAAAGGGAGGAACCGTAATATGCCTATCGCATCCATTTTCAACTACATCGGCGTCATCGTGCTCGTCGTGCTCGTGCTCATTCTTGTTGTGAGCAACATCCACGTCGTGCAGCAGTCCCGCGCCTACGTCGTCGAGCGTCTCGGCGCGTACAGCGCGACCTGGAACGTCGGCCTGCACCTGAAGATCCCCTTCATTGAGCGCGTGGTCAAGAAGGTCAGCCTCAAGGAGCAGGTCGCCGACTTTGATCCCCAGCCCGTCATCACCAAGGATAACGTCACCATGCAGATCGACACGGTCATCTATTTTCAGATCACCGACCCCAAGCTCTACACCTACGGCGTCGAGCACCCGATGAACGCCATCGAGAACCTGACCGCCACAACGCTTCGCAACATCATCGGCGAAATGGAGCTCGACCAGTCCCTCACCAGCCGCGACGTCATCAACGCCAAGATGCGCTCCATCCTTGACGAAGCGACCGACCCCTGGGGCATCAAGGTCAACCGCGTGGAGCTGAAGAACATTCTGCCGCCCAAGGAAATTCAGAACGCCATGGAAAAGCAGATGAAGGCCGAGCGTGAGCGCCGTGAGTCCATTCTGCAGGCCGAGGGTCAGAAGCAGAGCCAGATCCTCGTCGCCGAGGGCGAAAAGCAGTCCACCATCCTCAAGGCGGACGCCGAGAAGCAGGCCGCCATCCTCCACGCCGAGGCCGAGCGTCAGGCTGCCGTGCTGCGCGCCGAGGGCGAGGCCGAGGCCATTATGAAGGTCCAGACCGCGCTGGCGGACTCCATCAAGCTTCTCAACAACGCCAACCCCAACGATCAGGTCGTCAAGCTCAAGGCGCTCGAATCCTTTGAAAAGGCCGCCGACGGTCAGGCGACGAAGATCATCGTGCCGAGCGAGATCCAGAGCCTTGCGGGCCTTGCCGCAAGCTTCAAGGGCCTGCTGGAGGACGAGAAGAAGTAAATCCCGCACCGCGAAAGAGAGCGCTTCGGCGCTCTCTTTTTTGTAACCCTTTTGTAACGACTTTTCCGCAAAGGCATGTTATTATGTAAATCAGCAACATGACTTGGGGAGGAACACCATGAAAACAAAGCTTACCGCGCTGCTGCTTGCCGCGGCGCTCGCGCTGACGCTCGCCGCCTGCGGCGAAAAGGATATTGCGGACACGCCGCTGCCCGACGAGCCGCCGGAGCCTGTCGCCGAGCAGCCCGCCGCGGACGATGAATGGCTCGCCCTGCACGCGGACGACGTGCTGCTGCACACGGAGCCGTTCACCCTCTGCGAGGGCAGGACGGCGACGCTGCGGCTCTATGGCCGTCAGGACGGCGAGTACGATTGCGGCGTGAGCCGCGTCCTTCTCCTGTGGGACAACGGCAGCGAGCAGGAGCTGCGCACCGCCGACGTCGGCGACGACATCTGGTGCACGGACGGCTACACGAACTGCTGGACAGAGGACGGCGGGCTTGTGACCGGCGACTACAACTTCGACGGCTACACGGACCTCGGTCTGCAGATCGACACGCCTGCCTACAACCTGCCCTATTATTACTGGTTCTACGACGCGGAGACCGCCAGCTTTCAGCCTTATGGCAGCTGGACCTATCAGCTTGAGATCGATGCGGAAAATGAGGTCTGCATCTGCCAGTGGCATGTCACGCCCGAGTATTACACCGACACCTACCGTCCCGATGGGGAAGGCGGGCTATACCTCGCGCGGCGCGATACAGAGGTTTATTACAGCGCGGACGGGGTAAAGAGCTTCACCGAGGTCTACACAGCCAATGAAAAGCCGCTCGCCTATGCCGATCTCGACCGTGACAGCGAGGACGAGATCCTCGTCCTCACGACCTCGGAGCCGGATGAATTTGCAAAATGCCGCTACACGCTGGAGGCGAGGAAGTACAACGGTACGGTGCTCTTCACCAAGGAGGTCACCCCCTACTATACCGGTTGGGACACTTTCTTCCTCTGCTACGGAGAGGATGAAAACGGCGTGTGGGGCGCGGATGTGCTGTGCTATCAGACCCATGAGGACGGGGGCGTGGGCAGCTGCTCCTACGATTTGATCTCCTACGCCGGCGGGCGGGAGCGCTACCTTGACGGAAACACCATCACCTTTGTGCTCGAGGCGGACGGTGCCGCGCCGGTCCCCGACATCGACCGTGCGACGCAGGCGGAATTTGTGCGCTTCCGCGAGGGGGTGGCGTCGCTGCTGGAGGGAAGTTCCTATCTGCTCTTTTGCAGCGGTCCTGCCGAGGACCCCGACACACAGCAGGCAGTTGAAAATATCCTTGCCGGGCTCGACGCGCTGGAGGCCCGTCTCTACTCCAATGCGGGCTGAGCGCGATGCGCGCGTCTGATGCTCATCATTAGCTGTGCTTATCAAACCGTGCAAAACCATAAAAAGCGCCCGAAAACGGGCGCTTTTCTCTCTCTTTTTTTGGTCCCTCCGTCACCTTGTTTTTCTTGCGCAAATGCTCTATCATACGATACAATATCTACAATGGCAGCACAGCTCGCGCACTTATATTATACGACAGGAGGACGGTCCCATGGAACTGCTCAAGGAACGCATTCGCCGCGAAGGCAAGGTCCTGCCCGGCAACATCATCAAGGTCGACGGCTTTCTCAACCACCGCGTCGACACCAAACTGCTTGAGGCTCTGGCCGATGAGTTTGCGAAGTATTTTGACATCAGCAAGATCACCATGGTTTTAACAGCGGAGGCAAGCGGCATCGCTTTGGCCACGATCTGCGCTCAGAAATACGGTGTTCCCATGCTGTTCGCCAAGAAGGCGAAGAGCGATAACATCGAGGGCGGATTGTACCAGAGCGAGGTCTTTTCTTATACCTATAAAAAGAAGGTCACGCTGATCGTCAGCCATGAGTGGCTGCACGCGGACGACCACGTTCTCATCATTGACGACTTTATGGCCAAGGGCTATGCGATGCAGGGTCTCATCGACCTCGTAAACGCCGCGGGCGCGACACTCGAGGGCATCGGCGTCGCGGTCGAAAAGGGTTTCCAGGGCGGCGGCGACAAATTCCGTGCCTCCGGCGTACCGTACAAGGCCCTCGCCGTCATCGAGCAGGCAGACGAGAACGGCATTCTCTTCCGTGAGGACGACTGAGATGAAAAAGGTACTGGTATTGGATTTCGGCGGGCAGTACAATCTGCTCGTCGCGCGCCGCGTGCGTGAATGCGGCGTCTACTGCGAGATCAAGCCCTACACCATGTCGATGGACGACATCCGCGCCTTCGGCCCCGCCGCCATCATCTTCACCGGCGGCCCCGCAACGGTATTTGAGCCGAACGCCCCCGCGCTCGACAACGCCATTTTCGAGCTGGGTCTGCCCATTCTCGGCATCTGCTACGGTCAGCAGCTGATGATCCATCAGCTCGGCGGCGCCTGCCGCAGAGCCGAGGTCCGCGAGTACGGCAAGGTGGAGCTGACGCACGACGGCACGAGTCTGCTGTTCGACGGCGTTGAGCCGACGAGCATCTGCTGGATGAGCCACGGCGTCGAGGTCGAGCGCCTTTCCCCTGGCTTCCGCGCCATCGCGCACACCGCGGGCTGCGCCTACGCCGCCATCGAGAACTCGGAAAAGAAGCTCTACGGCGTGCAGTTCCACCCTGAGGTGCTGCACACCGTCCACGGCACCGAAATTCTGAAAAACTTTCTCTATAAGGTCTGCGGCCTTGCCCCCGAGTGGAGCATGGCGAATTACGTCAGCGAGGCCATCGAGGAGGTCCGCGCCAAGGTCGGCGGCGGCAAGGTGCTGCTGGCGCTCTCCGGCGGCGTGGACAGCGCCGTGGCTGCCGCGCTCCTCTACCGCGCGGTCGGCGAACAGCTCACCTGCATCTTTGTCGACCACGGCCTGCTGCGCAAGGACGAGGGCGATCAGGTCGAGCGCGCCATGCACGACTGCCTTGGTATGCGCATCGTGCGTGTGAACGCGCAGGAGCGTTTTCTCACCAAGCTCGCCGGCATCTCCGAGCCGGAGCGCAAGCGCAAGATCATCGGCGAGGAGTTCATCCGCGTCTTTGAAGCGGAGGCCAAAAAGCTCGGCCGCGTCGATTTCCTCGCGCAGGGCACCATCTACCCCGACGTGGTGGAATCCGGCGTCGGCGGCGAGAGCGTCGTCATCAAGAGCCACCACAACGTCGGCGGGCTTCCCGACCATGTGGATTTCAAGGAGATCATCGAGCCCCTGCGCCGTCTCTTCAAGGACGAGGTGCGCCAGCTCGGCATTGAGCTCGGCCTGCCCGAAAGCCTTGTCTGGCGTCAGCCCTTCCCCGGCCCGGGCCTTGCCATCCGCGTCATCGGCGACATCACCGAGGAGAAGCTCGCCATCGTCCGCGAGGCGGACGCCATCTTCCGCGAGGAGGTCGCCAAGGCGGGCCTTGAGCGCAGCATCAACCAGTATTTCGCCGCGCTCACGAACCTGCGCTCGGTCGGCGTCATGGGCGACGAGCGCACCTATGACTACGCCATCGCGCTGCGCGCGGTAGAGACACAGGACTTCATGACCGCCGACTTTTCGCGTCTGCCGTGGGAGCTGCTCGACACCGTCTCCCGCCGCATCGTGAACGAGGTCAAGGGCGTCAACCGCATCCTCTACGACGTCACCTCCAAGCCCCCCGCCACGGTGGAGCTGGAATGACCGACCGTCCAATCAATTTATCGATCTCCCTCTCAAAGCCCCCGGCTGCGGTCGGGGGCTTTGCCTATATCCGCGTGATTATTTTATGATAATCATATATAATTTATCGTAAAACGATAAAAACATATTGACAAACGAATACTCGGCGTTTATACTGTCCTCATCAAGCATCTTGAGGAGGTCGGAAAAATGAAGTGGAACCGTTGGATCGTCAAGGCGGCCAAGATCATCACAAAATTTACAGAGCTCGGCTATTGGATGACGGCCGCTCTCATGCTCACAGCCGGAATATACTCGTTTGCGGACCGCACATTTCTCGCGGACGCTCTGGCGGGATCGATCCGTACCGGTCGATTGGAGCTCAGCGTCCTCGGCTTTGAGTTCAGCGTACCGACTGCGAACGGCATTGATATGCGGGCAATGCTTCTGTATTTTGCCGCAGCCGTCGTGCTTCCTTCCCTCATGGCGATGATCTTCCGCAATCTCTACCTTATCATCAAGCGGTCAGAGAGCAGCACGGTTTTTCAGGCGGATAATATCCGTATGCTCCGCGAGATCGGCATTTTCGCCATCTCCATTCCGCTCGCGGGGCTTGCGCTGAGCACCGTGTGCCGCCTGATCCTCGGCACCGATACCGTCGAAACGAGCGTTCGGCTCTACGGCTTCTCCATGGGTCTTGTGATCCTCTGCCTGACGCAGTTCTTTGCGCGCGGCGTGGAGCTGGAACAAGATGTGGAAGGGCTTGTGTAAATGGGAAAGATCATTCTGAGACTGGACCGCATGATGGTCGAGCGAAAAATGTCGCTGAACGAGCTGGCAGAGCGCGTCGGCATCTCCAACGTGAATCTGTCCAAGATCAAGAACAACAAGGTGACGGCGATCCGCTTCTCCACGCTCGCGGCGATCTGTGAGGCGCTCAACTGCGATGCCGGCGATATTCTTGAATACCGGGAAGAGGACAAAGCCTGAATGAAAAATCGGAAAGCCGACGGCTCTCCGATTTTTTCTCTTGACAATATCGATATTCGATAGTATACTCTCCTCAAGAATATCGAATATCGATAAAAGGAGGCGGTACAATGGCCCGCGAAAAATTTCAGACGCTCACCGAGCAGATGTTTTACGTCCTCCTCTGTCTGCGGGAGGAATGCTGCGGCATGGACCTGATGGAGCGCATCCGTCTGCTCACGAGCGGCCGCGTGAGCGTCGGCCCCGGCACGCTCTACAATCTTTTGGAGCAGTTTGCCGCCGAGGGCTACATCGTCGAGACCAAATGCGAGGGCCGCCGCCGCAGCTACGTCCTCACCGAAAAAGGCGAGGAGCGGCTGCACGGCGAGATGGACCGTCTGACGGCGCAGATGAACGATTACCAGCGACTTTTGAAGGGAGGCGACAAGCCATGCGAACTGACCGATGGAACAAGAAGCGAGAACTGAACCTCTACGCCTTCTACGACCACACGGGACTCGAGCGACACCTGGAGAAAATGGCCGCCAACGGCTGGATGCTTGAATCCGTCGGCACCTACGCCCTGCGCTACCGCCGCTGCGAGCCGAAAAAGCTCCGCTTCGCGGTGGTCTACTACCCCAAGACCGACAGCTTTTGTCCCGACGAACCAAACCACGAGAACCTGACCTTTTGGGACTACTGCGCCGGCGCGGGCTGGCAGATCGTCACGCAGCGCGGCGACACGCACATTTTCTACAACGAGGACCTTGACGCCGTGCCCATCGAGACCGAGGCCGTCGTGCAGGTCGAAACGATGGAGCGCGCCAAGAAGGGCTATGTGCTCAGCAACACGATCACGGTCGCCTGCATGCTGCCGACGATGCTCTATCTTCAGGTGTCGCAGCTGCGGCGCGATCCGGTCGCCTTTCTCGCGGACGGCTACGACCTCACCATGATGCTGATGATCTTCGTCATGATCCTCCTCTTCGGCGTCGAGCTGCTCGGCTACCGGCTCTGGCTGCGCAAGGCGAAGCGCAACGCCCGCGAGCTGGGCATCTTCACCCCCACCCACTCGAGCCGCTGGCTGAGCTTCCTGCGCTCGATCTGGATCTTTGTCTTCTGGGCGCTCATGGTCATCCCCCTGCTTTTCCGCAGCGCAGGTCTGTGCATCGTTCTCGTCTCCACCGGCGTTGTGCTCGTCCCCGTCGGCGGAGCCGTGCTCGTCGGCAAGCAGGTGCGGAAAAGGAGCGTACCGCCGAAAAAACGCAGGCTCATCTTAGCGCTCACGGTTCTTTGCTCCGTCCTGTTATCCGTCATGCTGATGATCGGCGTCATGACCTACGGCATATCAAGCGGCTGGTTTGACAACGTACCGAAAAACGCGGAGGAATACACCTACACCGTCGGCGGAAGCCCGCAGGTCGGCTACCTCTACCATGACACGCTCCCGCTCTATGTGCAGGACCTGACCGATACCGACTATGCCCGCTACTCCTGCGAGGCCCTCGAGCGCGGAGACTCCGTCTTCGTCCGACAGGTCGAATACCGTCAGGAGCTCCCCTATGACGTGCGCTGGAGCGACGAGAATGACCCGCCGCTGCCGGAGCTGTTCTACACCGTCATCGACGTGAAGCTCGCCCCGCTCTTCGACTTCTGCCTCCAAAGCATGCTGTGCGCAGAAGAGCGCTACGGCAGCGAATACCGCGAGACCGATCCCGCGCCGTGGGGCGCCGACCGGGCGTGGCGGGAATGCGACGCCCATAGCGGCGAAAAATATGACACCTGGCTGCTCATCTACGGTCAGCGCATCGTGGAGTTCCATCCGCGCAGCTTCTCACCCGATGCCGCGCAAATGGCTGTGATCGGTGAAACGCTCGGCAAATGATGAAAAAGCTGAGATGGCTCACGCCGTCTCAGCTTTTATTCACCTGTTCGGCTCCATGTCGCCGGCGAGCGTGTCGAGGTATTGGTAGTACGGCATCAGAAAGCGGAAGCCGTCGAGCACATTGTCCTTGAGCTGCGGCGTGAAAAGCACGCCCTCGGGGTTATCGTCATAGCCGATGGCAATGTTTTTGCGGTTGTACCACGGATTCAGCAGCTTGCCCGCGTCGCCCTTGGGCCGCTTGAATTCCTCGCCGGAGAGTACGAATTTTGATTTATTCAGCCGCCGCGCCAGCCTTTCGAGCGGCTTGGGGTCGTTGTCGATGCGCGCACGGAGCTTCGCCATCGTCGCCGCCCCCGCGTCCCAGTAGCCGCAGCCGTAACTGTAGTAGTTCGGCGCAAGCTCAAAATAGAGCGCGGGTACGCTCTCAAAGCGCTCGTGCGGCCGCTCGATAGTGAACCACAGATGCTCCTTGTACGGCCCGCGTCCGTGCAGCCGCCGCGCGTCGCGGTAGATGCGGCAGACGTGCAGCCGCCAGTCCTGCCTGGGATAGTCCTCCGCCAGCGCAGAAAAGACCTCCTTCCCCAGCTCGCGCATGGGAATGTCCACATAGTCCGTAAAATCCTGCTTGTGCGCCATGAACCAGCCCCGCTCGTTATTCAGGCTGATGCCCCAAAGGAAGTCGATGGCGTTCTGCGAAAAGCCCTGAAACATAGAAAAGACCTCTTTGCTTTTGTTTTCGTCAGTTTATCAGTTTTTCCGCGCTGCGTAAAGTGACAAATGCAACCACAAAAGAAAAAACGCAGCCTAAGCTGCGCTTTCTCTTTCTACAACGAACGAGAGGAGGAAACTCTCAGAAGTTGGCTTATTGTCCGCGCTTACTTGGCGGAGTGACCGTGATCGACCTCATACATGTGCTCGATCAGCTCGAGGACCTTGTTGGAGTAGCCGATCTCGTTATCGTACCAGCTGACGACCTTGACAAAGGTATCGGTCAGGGCGATGCCGGCGGTGGCGTCGAAGATGGAGGTGCGGGAGTCGCCGAGGAAGTCGGAGGAAACGACGGCCTCGTCGGTGTAGCCGAGGATGCCCTTCAGCTCGCCCTCGCTGGCCTTCTTCATGGCAACGCAGATCTCATCGTAGGTGGTGGGCTTCTCGAGGTTGACGGTCAGGTCAACGACGGAAACATCCAGCGTCGGAACGCGCATGGACATACCGGTCAGCTTGCCGTTGAGCTCGGGAATGACCTTGCCGACCGCACGGGCTGCGCCGGTGGAGCTGGGGATGATGTTCGCGGTAGCCGCGCGGCCGCCGCGCCAATCCTTGAGAGAGGGACCGTCCACCGTCTCCTGTGTGGCGGTGACCGAGTGGATGGTCGTCATCAGGCCGTCCTTGATGCCGAAGTTCTCATGCAGGACCTTGGCGATGGGGGCGAGGCAGTTGGTGGTGCAGCTCGCGTTGGAGACGAACTGCATATCGCTGGTATAGTTCTTATGGTTCACGCCCATGACGAACATCGGGGTGTCGTCCTTGCTCGGCGCGGACATGACGACCTTCTTTGCGCCGGCGGCGATGTGGCCGGCAGCCTTTTCCTTCGTCAGGAACAGGCCGGTGGACTCGACGATATACTCCGCGCCGAGCTTGCCCCACTTCAGGTTCGCGGGGTCTCTCTCGCTGAACACGGGAATGACCTGACCGTTGACGACCAGCGCGTTCTCGCGGCTTTCGATGTCAGCCTTGCAGCGGCCGTGCATCGTATCGTACTTAAGCATATAGGCAAGGTAATCGGCAGGGCACAGATCGTTGATGCCGACCACGTCGATCTCGGGATGCTCGAGGCAGGCACGGAACACCATACGGCCGATACGGCCAAAGCCGTTGATACCGATTTTAATAGACATAAAATGCGCTCCCTTTCGTTTTTACGGAATATATCAAATGTATGGCACATTTGGTATTATAGCATACTCTTTCCCGAATGCAAGTGTTTTTTTCAAAAATTTTTCCTTTACACGAAAGTTCTTGTATTTTCGACAGGAGTTTGGTATTCTACTTATTACCTCACATTGCGCTCATCGCGCTGCGGTACTTTTTTCCACACGAAAATCGCGCCGTCCTGCAAAGGATATGAACAGCTTTCCCAAAGGAGGCGCACTTTATGATGCCGCTTGACGAAAAAGACCTCCAGCTTCTGGCCGAGGTCCTGCCGAACGTTTCGGCCCAGCTCCGCTCCTCGATGGCGAACGTGTTTGCCGCGGCAAACCGTCTCGCGCCGGCGGAAGCGCGTGAGGCCGACCCCATGCTGGATAAAAATGCAGCCATTCTCACGATGAGCTGCCATCAAATGCTGCGTCTGGTCGGCAACCTCTCCGCCGCGAGCGAGCTGGTGCAGGGCGGACGCTTCCGGCTGTGCAACGACGATATCGTCGGCTTCTGCCACGCGCTCTGCGAGCGTGCCGAGCCGCTTTTCGCGCTGCGCGGCGTCGCGCTGCGCTTTTCCGCCAGCCACGAGAGCCACGTCATCGCATTTAACGCCCCCATGCTCGAGCGCGCGCTTTTGAACCTGCTCTCCAACGCGCTGAAATTCACGCCGGAGGGCGGCACGGTCAGCGTGCGCGTCAAATGCGGTGAGCGCCATGTTCAGCTCACCGTGGCCGACACGGGCCGCGGCATCGAGCCGGAGCGCCTTGCCCACATCTTCGAGCGCTATCTGGATACGGACCGCCTTGATCCCGCGCCGCCGCACGGTCTCGGCGTCGGGCTGTCCCTCTGCCGCCGCATCGCGCAGGGGCACGGCGGGATGCTCGTGGCGGAATCCGCTGTCGGTAAGGGCACGGCCTTCACGCTCTCGCTGCCCAACGCCCGCTCGACGGATCTGTCGCTGTCCGACCGCCGCTTTGACTATGCCGGCGGCTTCGACCATGTTCTCATGGAGTTGAGTGACGCGCTGCCGAGCCGCGCGTTCCTGCAAAAATACCTGGATTGAGGGAGCGGCACGCATGGCAAAGAAGGTTTTAGTCGGTATGTCGGGCGGCGTGGACAGCGCCGCCTGCGTCCTCCTGCTGCAAAAGCAGGGCTATGACGTTTCGGGCGTCACGCTGCGGCTGCACCATTATAAGGACCGTCCCGGCACCTGCGGCAGCGCCGACGACATCGAGGAGGCCGCGCGCGTCGCCGCGCAGATGGGCATTTCCCACCGGGTGCTCGACCTGTGCGATATTTTCCGCCGCGAGGTCATGGGGCATTTCGTCTCGGAATACTGCGCGGGCCGCACCCCGAACCCCTGCTTGGACTGCAACCGCGAGCTGAAGTTCGGCGCGATGCTCGACTGGGCGCTCGACCACGGCTTCGACTATGTTTCCACCGGGCACTATGCCCGCGTCGGCTTCGACGCTGCGTCGGGCCGTCACCTGCTCCTGCGCGGCGTGGACGCGCACAAGGATCAGAGCTATGTGCTCTACCAGATGACGCAGCGCCAGCTCGCGCATCTGCTGCTTCCCGTCGGCGAATACAGCAAGCCGGAGATCCGCGCCCTCGCCGCAGACTTCGGCCTAGAAAACGCGCAGAAGCCTGACTCGCAGGACATCTGCTTCGTCCCCGACGGGGACTATGTGCGCTTCCTGCGCGAGTTCGGCGGCGTCACGCCCGAGCCGGGCGACTTCGTCGATACGAGCGGCCGCGTCCTCGGTCGTCACCGCGGACTGGTCGCCTACACCGCCGGTCAGCGCAAGGGTCTCGGCGTGAGCGCCGACCGCCCGCTCTACGTCCTTTCCAAGGACGCGAAGCACAACACCGTGCTCCTCGGCGACGACGCGGAGCTGTTTTCCTCCGCCCTGCTCGCCTCGCGCGTGAGCTGGATCATTACGCCGCCCGCAGAGCCGCTGCGCGTCACCGCCAAAACGCGCTATTCCCAGCGCGAAAGCGCCGCGACCGTCACGCCGCTGGACGGCGGCGCGGTCCGCGTAGACTTCGACGAGCCGCAGCGCGCCATCACCGCGGGGCAGGCCGTGGTCTTTTACCGCGGCGACGTTGTCGCCGGCGGCGCGACCATCGACAAGGCTCTATAAAAACGAAAAACGCTCCGCCTGCGTTCCTTCCCTGAAACGCGCGGAGCTTTTTCTCACTTACCGTTCGCTGACGAACCAGTCGTCCACAAAGATCATGTCGTCCACGTCGCCGCGGACGCCCTGCCACTCTCTCATGCTCTCACCTCCCCGTGCCACACCATGCAGTATATGCGTGCGGCGGCGAAAGGTTGCACGAAAAAGGGCATTTGGGCAAAAGGAAACCATTGGTTGACAAAACGAAACACCCGGTTGGTGGCGCAAAACGGCTGTTTTTGCTAAGCTGATGCCATCAAAGCAAAGGAGAATGCGCCCATGAAGCTATGTGAAAAACTCTATGAGCTCCGCCGCGCGGCGGGCCTCTCGCAGGAGGAGCTGGCCGAAAGACTGAACGTCTCCCGTCAGGCCGTCTCCAAGTGGGAGAACGGTGCCGCCCAGCCCGAGCTGAGCAAGCTCGTGGAGCTCAGCCGTCTCTACGGCGTGAGCGTCGATGAGCTTTTGAGCCTTGAGGAAGCGGAAAAGGGTGACGCCAAGGCCGCCGCGTCTGTCGACGCTTCCACGCCCGCTCCCGCGCAGGAAACTCTTACCGCGCCGAAGAAGGTTCGCCGGCAAAAGCTCCTCCTCGGCGCGGCGGCGGTCTGCCTCGCCCTCGCCGTCGGTCTGGCACTCTACAATAACCACCGCGTCAAGCAGCTCGAGTGGCAGGTCGGCTCTCTGCAATCACAGATCATGAGCGTGCAGTCCAGCCTTTCCTCGCAGATCGCGGGCATCAGCAGCTCCGTGCGCGAAGCGATGGAGGAGAGCGCCACGCTGACCGCGCAGTTCGACTACACGGTCAAGCGCTTCGACCTGGACGCCTACACCTGCACAGTTGCCTTCGCCCTCCAGCCCAAGACGGTGCAGGACGATCTTGCCGTCTCCCTCCGTCTCCGCTCCCTTGCCTCCGACGACGGAACGACCGCCGTCGAGCTGGTCCGCGACGAGTACGACGTCTACCGCGGCGAAGCCGTGCTTTCGATGAACGATGATGGCTTCGAAGCCACCGCCGCCTACGATACCGGCGGCGAGCGCCAGCTCGAGACGATCCGCGACCTGCCCGGCTTCGCCAACGAGGCGCTGCCGAAGCTCTATGAGGATCTTTCCTTCGGCTACGGCTACAGCCAATCCTATTCCAGCTCGGTCATCCGGTGCAGCGTCAGGGGCTGGGAGGATCCCGAGGACCACCGCACCGCGGACCTCTACCTCGGCGCTTATGATGCCGACGTCCGGTCCGCGTGGCTCGACTATCTGGTGGACGGAAAGAGCGCGGCGCAAAGCACGCTCAAATTTGTGGAGGCCGCCGGCGACGAGCGCTCCGCCGTGCTGTGGTGGATCAGCGACATTCCCGATGAGAGCACCGCCGGCGTTTACAGCATCTACGGCGCGGAGGGCGTGGAATTTGACCTTCCCTACGGTGCGGAGCTTCAGGTCGTATTCCATGCGGAGCTGACCGACGGCACGCGGCTCTCGGCGATGCTCACGCGCGAGATAATGCCCTCCGCCAACAACAGCGCCGACGGCGAGAGCGAGATCACCGCCATGCCCATCATCCTTACAAAAGACTGAGCCGTTCAGAGAGCGCCGCCCGCGGGCGGCGTTCTTTTTTGCGCCGCTCGCGCCAAAGCGTCCAAGGAACGCGCCGCAGCCGTCCGAAATTTTGACGGAAAAAGGGCTTGCAAAGCCCTCGCGTTGTGCTATGATGAGGCCGAAACGAAGCGCGCGACGCGCGCATTTCCGAAAGAGAGGATGAGGAGAGCTTGTTGGAATTTCTGGAGCAGGAGCACATCAGCCCCGCGCTGCTCGACGGCGTCCGCGCCTACCGCGCACAATACCCCACCGAGCCGGCGCTGCAGGGCCGCATCCCGCAGCCGCGCTATCATTATTATGGGAAAGAGGTCTGGGAGGCCGCCATCGCCGCGCTGCTGTGCGGCGAGAACCTGCTGCTCGCCGGCAGCAAGGCGACCGGCAAGAACGTGCTGGCCGAAAATCTGGCGCAGGCCTTCGGCCGCCCCGCGTGGGACGTTTCCTTCCACGTCAGCATGGACGCCGCCGGACTCATCGGCATGGACACCTTTGAAAACGGACAGGTGACCTTCCGCCCCGGCCCCGTCTACCTCTGCGCGAAGCACGGGGGCTTCGGCGTGCTCGACGAGATCAACATGGCCAAAAATGAGGCTCTTGCCGTGCTGCACGCCGCGCGCTTCATCGGCACGATGAACTACGGCTATGCCGGCACGCGCGAGCTGAATGAAGCGCTCACCTCGCGCTTTGTTGTCATTCAGATGCCGCCCATCGCGGAGGACGGTCTGGACCGTCTGCTCGGCGAGGAGTTCCCCACGCTGGAGAAAAAGTACCGCGGACAGCTCGTGCAGCTCTTTCTCGACCTGCAAAAGAAGTGCGAGAGCGCGGAGATCTCCTCCAAGGCGCTCGACCTGCGCGGGCTTCTGGACGCGCTGCGCCTGATCCGCCGCGGCGTGAGCGCCGGTACGGCGCTCGACATGGGCATCACCAACAAGGCCTTCGACGCCTACGAGCAGAGCCTCATCCGCGACGTTATCGCCGCGCGCATCCCCGCGAAGCTCGACCGCAGCCGCCTGTTCACCGACTGATATGGAAACCGACAGCTACAGCGCCAACCAGCGCCGCGCCATCAATCTGGTCTGGACCGCCTGCGGCGACTATCAATTTGAGCCGCAGTTCCTTGCCCTCAAGGCCGACGGCACGCCGGACTTCTACATGAACTGCGTCATCGGTCTGGTCCGCAAGTGGCTGGGCGACGAGATGCCGCGCCGTCTCTTCGCCCTTTGGGCAGACGACACGCGGCGCTCCGCGTTCGACGACCTCGCGTGGCTCGCGCTGGAAAACGCCGTCTATGAAAAGGAGCTTCCCGTCCGCCCCGTGCTCACGGAGCTGCGCCGCGCCCACGCCGCAGAATTTTTTGCCTCGGAATATCAGCTCTCGCGACAGGAGTGGATGGACAAGAACCAGCTCGTCTATTCGCTCCAGTCCGCCCGCTGGAGATCTGTCCTTGGGCAGAAGCCGCCGCTGCTCGCCCCGTGGGAAAAGGGACTCTCCGAGGCCCTCGCCTGCCCGGGCACGCTCGACGCGGACGATCTGGAGGCCGCCGTCCGCGCGGCGTTTGAGAAATACCTGCAATTTGACGGCACGCCCCATAAAAAATCACCGTTCCGCCTTCATTTCAGCGACCGCTGGGCGCCGCTGCTCACCAAGCTCCTGCCGGTCGAGATCGTCCGCACCGACGAGCTGACCGTCGGCCGCTCTGCGGTCGCCGGCGAGAACGGCATGGTGCGCGCGTCCAACGCGCTGCGCGCCCAGCTTCGCTCGAACGAGCGCGAAGCGGAGGATCACGACTACATTGAGCGCTGCTTCGGCCGCAGCCTCTATTCCCCGCAGGCGCTCGCGCGCATCGAGCAGCGCTGCTGCACCGGCGATCACCTCGGCTGCCATCTCTGGTTCACCCGCGGCGAGCGCGTGCCGGGCCAGCCCATGCGCACCGACACGCAGCGTCTTTTCGAGCAGGCTGCCGAGCAGGCCAAGCGCAACCGCGCCGCCTACGTCCGCGACAGTGCGCTGCATCAGAATGCTCTCCTGCGCCTGACGGAGCAGATCCGCAACTGTATGCTCATCCATCAGCAGCCCGAGGACATCCTCGCCCGCGAGGGGCGGCTGGACGGTACGCGCGTCTGGCGCGCGCCGGTGCTGCACGACGGCCGCGTCTTTCTCCGCAAGGACGAGGAGAGCCGCGCGGGCTTCACCGTCGACCTGATGCTCGACGCCTCGGCCTCGCGCCTGCACTGTCAGGAGAGCATCGCCATTCAGGGCTACCTTCTCGCCAAAAGCCTCGCCTCCTGCGGCATCCCCGTGCGCGTGACCGGCTTCTGCAGCCTGCGCGGCTACACGGTGCTGCGCGTTTTGAAGGATTTCGGGGACAAAAACGGCGAGCATCGCGTGTTCGACTACTTTGCCGCGGGCTGGAACCGCGACGGTCTGGCTCTGCGCGGCATGGGCGAGCTGATGAAATCGGCTCCCGCGGACAAGCACCTGCTGATCCTGCTCACCGACGCCAGCCCGAACGACAGCCACAAAATTCTCCCGAGCGGCAAAATTCCGCTCAGCCGCGATTACGACGGTCAGCCCGGCATCGACGACACCGCCGCCGAGGTCCGCGCCCTGCGCGCGCAGGGCATCCGCGTCGCCGCGGTGTTCATGGGCGAGAACACCAGCGTTCCGGCGGCGAACGCCATCTATGGCCGCGACCTCGCGCGCATTCGCCGCATCGACCAGCTTGCCGCCGCGGCGGGCCGCCTCATTCAGGATGAGATCCGGGAGCTATCCGGCTAAACAGCAAGGGCGCGTTCTTTTGAACGCGCCCTTTGGCTTTATGTATACCTCTCTGCTCAGCAGCATTCCATCGGATAGGCGAGCTGCCCGACCGGCCCGTGCCGGAGAGCGAATGGCCCGATGAAGGTTGATACGGTAAAAAATGAGGAGTACCTTTTTGAGGTACTCCTCTCCATATCGCTGTTCATTTGGGCGGATCCTTTTTATTTGTGTTGTGATCCAACAGATCGCGAATCCCCTGCATGAGAACCAGAATTCCGATCAGCCAGCAAAAACCTCCCATTGCGAAAGCGAAGGTCCTCTCTCCGGAACCGGGACACATCATAGCGTAGAAGACCAAGATGTAGGCCGGGATCTGTAAAAGGACAAAATAAAGGATCAGCTCGAGCGGCTTTTTTTGCGGAGAATGGCCCCGCCAATGCAGCAGATACGCCACAGTCAATATGACCGCCCCGGCAAATACGGTATGAAAAAGCAGGGGAGCTTCCTGTTCCATCAACATAGTGGGGCCCTCCTTATGTCATAAATTTGCAAATGCTTTTATTTTGCAGCCGCATCTGCTTGATTCGCTCCATTGACGATCATTAAACTCCTTATGCCTATCATGCAGCTGTTTTGGAACTACGAGGCAATGAAAAATTGTGTGCCCCATTGAAATTACTCTCTTTGATAATATATGCATTTTATACCAAAAACAGCAAAATGTCAATAAAACATTGTCCAATATTGCCATAAACACAGGTGCAACAAAAGTGCAACAGTTTGCTCCATTTTTTGCTCAAAACCAATTGGAAAGTCGTTTCAAACTTGTTTCGGACTTGATAAAAGGTTGTTTCTGAAAAATTACATATTTGTTGGAAAAGCGACGGAAACACGCGAATATAGCAGAAAATCCGGTCTAAAATGTGCATAAAAACGACCGGAAATCTTTCGATTTCCGGTCGTTTCTGGTGCGGACTACTGGACTCGAACCAGTGACCTCATGCGTGTGAAGCATGCGCTCTAACCAGCTGAGCTAAGCCCGCAAATGGTGACCCGTACGGGATTCGAACCCATGTTACAGCCGTGAAAGGGCCGTGTCTTAACCACTTGACCAACGGGCCATATAACGCACGGGATGCTCTCGCATCCCGTGCTCTTTGGTAGCGGCACCTGGATTCGAACCGGGGACACTTCGGGTATGAACCGAATGCTCTGGCCAACTGAGCTATGCCGCCATATTCTGCCCGACAGGACAAGGGACAGTATAACAGGGAGAAGGTCCGTTTGTCAATAGCTTTCTCGTAAAAAATCAAAAAATGCGGCAGGACGCGCCTTATATTTTCTCTTTACCTTTCCGCGCATCTTTGCTATAATATTAGATTGAATTAGTATCCGCGGCACTTTTGCCGTACAGATCGGAGGTCACTGCATGAAATACGAACGCTGGCTCATCCCGGAAACGGATGACGCCGCGGTCGAAGCGCTGATGGACGCAGGCTATCCCTATCTGGTATCGACCGTACTGGCCTCGCGCGGCGTCGTCACGCCCGAGCAGGCCGCCGCGCATCTCGACCGCGAACGCTCGCTGGTCTACTCCCCCTTCCTCATGCGCGACATGGACAAGGCCGTGGCGCGCATCGACCGCGCGCTTACCGGCGGCGAGACCATCGCCGTGTTCGGCGATTACGACGTGGACGGCATCACCTCCACCTGCCTTCTGACCGATTATCTCCGCTCCCGCGGCGCGGCGGTGCTCATGCACATTCCCCGCCGCATTGAGGAGGGCTACGGCCTCGGCTGCGATGCGATCCGCGCGCTTGCCGAGCAGGGCGTCACGCTCATCGTCACCGTGGACTGCGGCATCACCGGCGTGGAGGAGACCACCTTTGCCGCCACGCTCGGCGTCGATCTCGTCATCACCGACCACCACGAATGTAAGGACGAGCTGCCCGCCGCCTGCGCCGTGGTCGACCCCCACCGCCCGGACTGCGGCTTTCCGTTCAAGCATCTTGCTGGCGTCGGCGTCGCGCTCGAGCTGGTCCTCGCCCTCGGCGGCGCCGAGCGCGAAAACGCGCTCTTCTCCCGCTACTGCACCCTTGCCGCCATCGGCACCATTGCCGACGTCATGCGCATGGAGGGCGAGAACCGCACCATCGTCCAATGCGGTCTTGAGGGCATCGACCGCAGCGACTTCACGGGCCTTCACGCGCTGCTGCGCGAGGCCGGCCTGACCGGACGTCCGGTCTCCTCCGTGCAGATCGGCTTTGTCCTCGCTCCCCGCATCAACGCCGCCGGGCGCATGGGCCGCGCGGAGCTGGCCGCCGAGCTCCTGCTCACGCAGGACCCCGCCAAGGCCGAGCGGCTCGCCCGCGAGCTGTGCGACCTCAACCGCGAGCGCCAGAGCGTCGAGCAGGATATCTTCCGCTGCGCCATCGAGCAGATGGACACCCTCGCCCCCACCGAGCGCAACGCGCTCGTGCTCTCGAGCGAGGAATGGCATCAGGGCGTGGTCGGCATCGTCGCCTCGCGTCTTTCCGAAAAATTCTCCTGTCCCAGCTTCATGATCCACCTCGCCGGCGGCATGGGCAAGGGCTCCTGCCGCAGCTATGGCGGCTTCAACCTCTTTGCCGCGCTCGAGGCGTGCAGCGACCTGCTCGTCGGCTTCGGCGGGCACGAGCTCGCCGCGGGCTTCACCATCAAGGAGGAGAATATCCCCGCCTTCCGCAAGCGCATCAATCAATACGTCCGCACCCACTGCGGCGACTCGGCCCCCGTCTCCTCGCTGGAGATCGACGCCGCCCTCACCCGCCCGAGCCTCATCACGCTTCAGGAGGTCGAGGAGCTTTCCCGTCTCGAGCCCTACGGCGCGGGCAACAACCGCCCCGTTTTCTGCCTGCGCGGCGCGCGGCTGGAGTCCATGCAGAGCGTAGGACAGAATAAGCATCTCAAGCTCCGGCTCCAGAAGGGCCACACGAGCTTCGACGGCATCTTCTTCTCCGTCACCCCCGCGGAATGCGGCCTGACCGTCGGCGAGCGCGTGGACGCCGCCTTCTACCTTCAGATCAATGAATTCCGCGGCAGCCGCTCCCTGCAGCTCCAGCTCGTCGATCTGCGCAGCGCGCACGACCCCGGCGCCCGCGAGGCCGAGCAGCTTGAGCTGTGCCGCACGCTGATCCGCGGCGGCGGCGTGAGCGCGAAGGAGGCCGCGAAGCTCCTGCCCTCGCGCGAGCAGTTCGTGCGCGTCTGGCGTGCGCTCGAGCGCGAGGTGGACGGCACGCTCACCTCTCCGGAGCTGCCCTTCCTGCGGCGGCTCTCCGCCGAGGCCCTTGGCGCGGAGAGCTTTCCGCGCACGGTCATGTGCCTCGCGGTTTTTGCCGAGCGCGGGCTCGTGACCGTCGAGCGCCACGACAAATACATCACGCTCCGTCTCACCGGCGGCAAGCGTGTGGATCTTGATGCCAGCCCCTATCTCTGCGCCCTGCGCGAGGGACTGGACGGAACGAAAGGAGGCAGCAGCGCATGAGCGACGTAAAAACGATCGAGCAGGCTCCCATTGAGCAGACCCCCCAGCCCATCCCCGAGGTGGTGCAGAAGCAATACGATCATCTGGTCGAGACCATCCGCGCCTACAACCCCGGCGCAGACTTCGCCCAGATCGACGCCGCCTTCCGCTACGCCGCCGCGCACCACGGCGCCCAGAAGCGCAAGGACGGCTCGCCCTTCGTCACCCACCCCATCGCCGTTGCGCAGATCGTGGCCGAGGAACTGCATCTTGACAGCGAATCCATCATCGCCGCCCTCCTGCACGACTGCATCGAGGACACCGACGCGACCTACGACGACATCGCCAAGCGCTTCTCCCCCACCGTCGCCGATCTGGTCGAGGGCGTCTCCAAGCTCACGCGCGTCCACTACACGAGCAAGGAAGAGGAGCAGATGGAAAATCTGCGCAAGATGCTCATGGCCATGGCCAAGGACATCCGCGTCATCCTCATCAAGATCGCCGACCGCACGCACAATATGCGCACGATGGAGTATCAGTCCACCGACAAGCAGCGTCAGAAGTCGCTCGAGACGATGGAGATCTACGCCCCCATCGCCCACCGGCTCGGTATGCAGCGCATGAAGTGGGAGCTGGAGGATCTTTCCCTCAAATACCTCGACCCCACCGCCTTCAACGAGA
>ERZ838577.711-NODE-711-length-50200-cov-7.873268_pt1 | contig 50200 bp, 29 predicted proteins | sample MGYA00519682_ERZ838577 | MGnify/ENA primary metagenome ERZ838577 (study PRJEB31850, sample SAMEA3708838) | human gut metagenome | biome: human gut; feature: human-associated habitat; material: faeces | place: China | collected 2014 ...
TTTCAGTAGTGTGCTAATTATATCACATCACCCACCTTTTGTGCAGAGGTTCCTTAAAAATTAGGTTGGAAAAAATTTAAGCATGACGTTGATCCAGAACGGAAGCGTTAAAAGCGAAAAAATCACTTGAGCACTCGTTAAATCTGCGACTGCAGCCGAGTCTCCGCCCATGGAAGCAGTCATAACGTAGCAGGACTGAGCAGTTGGAAGAGCGGCAAAAAGCAGAAGGACGCAGCTTTCCAAAGAAAGCAGCTGGAAAACAATCGCAAAAGTGAGGGTAACGGCCGGGACAACCATGAGTCGCTGCAGGCTTCCGATAATCATCAGTTGAAGATAGCGTTTGAGGTCGTTGATTTTTAGACCGGCGCCGATGCAGATGAGACCGAGCGCTAGGGAAGATTGTCCTAAAGGTTTAAGGACGTCCTCGAGCAGTTTCGGGAGTTCGATGCTGAACGAGTTGCAAACTAGTCCTAAGAGTGTTGCCAAGATGAGGGGATTAGACAAAACGGCAACGAGGAAATTTTTTCTTTTTCCGCAGTTTTCTGAGCCGCTCAGTCTTGAGGCATGAACCAGTCCGACGGTAGCGATGACGTTGCTAAGAGGTACCCAGCAGGCGATTAAAAGTGAAAGGTAGGCGATGCCCTTATCGTCGAAAAGCGTTGAGCAAATGGCAAAACCGATATAAGTATTGAATCGGAATCCGCAGTGGAAGATAGACCATTTTGTCCATTGGCTCTCTTTAATTAAGAAATTCGCCAGCCAAGCCGTAATAACCGCAATACTCATAGCTGATATTGATATCAGCAAAAAGTAGCTGCACTGCCCGATCTGTAGGTTTGCCTTTGCGACGGAAAGAAAGATCAAAGGAGGAAACAGGACATAAAAGACCAGCTTCTCGGTAACGTTCCAGAAATCTTTTTTGGCAAAAGAAGGACGCTTGGTGAGGAGGTAACCAAGAAGGATCAGGCAGAACTGCGGAAGGATGACAAAGACGGCAAACATGACAGATTCTATGAGTACCAAGTACTTTGTACTTTAACGCCTCCCACGAAAATGTCCAATCTTTACTAACTCTCATATTGAGAGGCGTTAGTTTTCGCGTCGAAGGCATTCAAGGAAGAATTTATCGTATTCATCAACGTTCACCGGCTCCTTTGATGAGAAAAATTGCTGTTTGCTCTCCTTGAAAAAATCGTCTATGAACTTATCGACGACAGGAAAATGGGCGCCGGCGGTTCGTTCCTTGGCTTCAACTTTGATTTTCAAAAGATTTTCGAGTTCTGAATATATCGGGGCCGAAGGTGTTAAAAGCTCTTCATAAAGCCCGCGGAACAAAACCGGAGGAATGGAGTTTCTCTGTTTGATCCACTCGCATGCCAAGATTGATCGAAGAACATAGAGATATTTTTTGGGCTTTACACTTTCTCCGGTGAGGTAAGCCTTGAAGTTGTTCATTGCCAGGCCGAAATAGCCACGATAAAGCGCATTGAAGTTAGAGTTATTGTTGAAAAGCCTGATGAGATTTTCTCTAAGCCACAAGTTGTCCTTGTAAACGATAGGCGAATGAAGCCATTCAATGAGCGGAGCGTTTCCTTTCATTAGAAGTTTAAGTGCCTTCTGTAAATCCCAGCCAACAAAATCTTTGACTTCGTCTATAGGACCCTCAATCACATCACGCTCAGGAAAAAGTTTTAGATACGACTCGAGAGGTCGAATGTAGAGATGGCGGGCGTCGTAATCAGAATCCGGCGAAGGAAAGCCCCAAGCTCTGGAGCCGGATTCGCAGGCGTACAGGATTTTGACGTTGTGCAGCTTTTCAATCTCGGCCAGAGTGGCACATATTTCTTTTTTCATGACGACATATTTAGGAAACTCACAACTTTTTTGTTGATTGCCTTTAGATTGCTAGAGAAAAATTTAAGTTTTCATCGGATATTTTATGCTTGGGTTGCCTATCCTCGTGACTTCTCGTATGTCTTTTCAGCCCTTAGAATCACTTCATTATTTGGTATAAAAATAAGGGATAAGTCGACCATGGCGGAGTTAGATACAAACAAAGTTTATCCGGTTGGAGCCAAGGTAGAGATTAGGGATGCTGTTTGGAGGATTCTTTCTGTTGACGCTGTTAGGGAGGGCGGACAACTTCTAAAGTGTGAAGGACTGTCTAACATCGTTTTAGGCCGTGTTGTCTATTTCTTCACGCTTTACGAGGATGCTGTAAAACTTCTTACTCCGGAGGAGACAGTATTAGCGAAAGATACTTCTTCTCGTTTTATACAGACTCGTCTCTACATTGAGTCGATTTTGCATACTTCACCTAAGACAGAAAATGACAAGCTTTATGTATCTTATAAAGCTGCCATGGACCCGATGCCCTATCAGTTTGATCCAGCACTTCAAGCTCTTAAACAGCCGCGTCCCAGAATCTTGATTGCGGACGCCGTTGGTATAGGAAAGACATTGGAAGCCGGAATTCTAACGAGTGAATTAATCGCGCGAGGGCGAGCGAAAAGAATTCTGGTTCTTGCGACGAAGGCTGTCCTTCCACAGTTTCAGCAGGAGTTTTGGAATCGGTTTTCTATTCCTTTAACAGCTTTGGATTCAAATGGAATTCAAAGAGTCAGGGAAAGAATTCCATCTAATCAAAATCCCTTCTTTTATTTTGATAAGGCCATTATTTCCATTGATACTTTGAAGAAAGACGAACTCTATAGAGAGATGATTTCGCAGTGTCACTGGGATCTAATCATCATCGATGAAGCCCATAATGTAGCCCAACGCAGCAATAGGAGCCAGAGGGCTAAATTGGCACAACTGTTGTCTGGGAAGTCAGATGCCATGATTATGCTTTCTGCCACTCCGCATGATGGTCGGGCTGAAAGTTTCGCAAGCCTTTTGAATGTATTGGATCCAACGGCAATCGCCAACCCGTCTGACTACACCGTAGATGATTATGCAGATAAGGGGCTCGTAATAAGAAGATTCAAACAGGATGTGGCCAGCCAAGTTTCGTCCGAATTCCCTGAAAGAAAGATATCGAAGATCGTGGTGACAGCCAGTCCTGCCGAGGAAAAGGTTTTTGATTTTTTGAGCGATTTGCGCTTTGGGACCCTTGACGTGGGGGGAGCCGGTGAGAAACAACACGCCGGAAAACAACTATCCCTGTCTGGGGATTTGGAACCTCAGCAAGAAGAAGATGAAAGTTCAAATGGAGAGATTAAGGGAGCAAGGCTCTTTAGAACAACTCTAATGAAGGCTTTCCTCTCGAGTCCTCAAGCTTGCATTTCGCTCATTAATAACCGAGTAAAAAACATTCAAAATTCTTCTTCCGGAGATACTTCTCAGGCAGAAGATGACATCAAAAAGCTTGAAGAACTGAAAGAACTTTTACAGAAGATCAAGCCTGAAGGCTTCACCAAGTTTATTGAGCTTTGCAAGATGCTCAATGTCAGGAATTCAACCATAGGTTGGGAGCCGAAAAAAGAAAATGACAGGGTAGTTGTTTTTACTGAGTCATTAATTACCCTAGCATTTTTAGAAGAGCACTTGAGAGAGAAAACAGGTCTTAAGGCCGATCAAGTTATCACTCTTAGCGGGGCGATGAAGGATACTGAGATTGCCGAACGTGTAAACAGCTTTAACCAGAAAGACTCTAAAGTTCGGGTACTGTTGGCATCTGATGTTGCCAGCGAAGGTATCAATCTCCATCATTTTTCCCATCGTATGATTCACTTTGATATTCCTTGGTCATTGCTGACATTCCAGCAAAGGAACGGACGAATAGACCGCTACGGACAGAAGGAAAGACCCGAAATTTACTATCTGCTTACCAAAGGGAATACTTCAGAGGCAGAAGGGGATATGCATGTCCTTGAGACTCTGATTCGCAAGGACGAACAGGCTCAGACAAATCTTCAGGACCCAATGGAGTTTCTGCCCGAGGCACTGCAAGTCAAAGTGACAGAAGAGGCAATGGAATCCGATGACTTTGATTTAGATGATCTTATTGATTCGATAACGTCGGCAGAGAGCTCAGGAAACGGAGATAAGATTGATCCTCAAAGGCGTCTGTCTTCAGTAATGAGTCCTGATAAGTTCGAAGCCTCAAAGGCAAAAGAAATCAGTCTTTTCGAGTCAGACTTTGACTTTGCTAGGAATGCTCTAAGAGTGATAGCGGAGAAAGACGGTTTGTCGGAAAACGAACTCAAGATTGACGAGACGACAATTGATCTCCAGCCGCCGGCAGATCTTCAGAATCGAATGAAGTATTTACCACCGGAAATTCTTCCTTTAGATAATCATTTCAATCTCACGGCTGATCCCAATGCTATTCAAAGAGCCATGATAGAAATGCGTAATGAAGGACAGGAGTGGCCAAAGAAACAATTGCTCTGGCCAAACCATCCCATAATGGATTGGCTTGAAGGAAGATCCCTGTCCGTATTTGGAAGAAATGCAGCGCCGGCTCTCTATCTTCCGTCTCTCGATAAAGAAGAGTCCTGGTTTCTCCTGCAAGGCGGCTATCCCAACCGCGCTGGTTATATTCCGGTCCATCGATTTTTAGCTGTTCGTTTTGATGGAAAGAAGTTGTCTGAAGAACTCCTACAAAAGGCACTAGAAGGAAAGGGAACTGATTTGTTAACAGAGCTTCTTCTCCGAACAAGACTTCACGATGGTCCTCCAAATGATGAGAAGGATCCTGATTTTCAGCTAATTAAGTCTTTAGTTCCGACTTCAATCGATGCACTGAAGAAAGTCTTAGAGAAGGCAAAGGCCGACTATGAAAGGCAGGCTCTTCCAGCACTTGAGAGAAGTATTGAAGAACTCAAGAAGTTGAAGATTAAGCATGAAGAGGCTCTCAATCTGTTCGGAGAAAAAAACGATGGCAGAGTGAACACAAGAAGAAGTAACAAGAGAGACCAGATCGAACTTCAGTTCAATTCTGCCGAGGCCTTTCAACGAAATAACGTTAACTTGGAAAGTGATCCATATATGCAGTTAATTGCCGTATTTACGGGAGCCAAGAAGGAGGGTTGCTGAGATGGCATTTGTAGGGATTATTAACGAGCAGGAATTCTATAGTCAGCATTATCTTGATGAAAATCTTTCCGGAGATATCGCTGGTTGGGTTAAGGAAAAGGAAGCCAAAGAAAAAGAATCTAGAGAAGCTTTCAATAAGCTCACGGAAGCAGAAAAAATCGGAAGAGATCCAAACTTGGAGATAGAGCGGACACCTTGGTCAAAACTCAATTCCGAAGCTGTCAAACTTCTTCGAAGAATGAACGAAGCCCAAAGCATTAAGGATCAGAGGACAAAAGTTGAAGAGGAAAAGTCGATTACAGCCAGACTGATGTCTCTATTAGGCCTCCCGGCTCCTGTAGAAGAAGATGTCGTTGAAGACGGGGCGTATGCGTTTCCTCTTTTTGCTGAAAAGAAAAGCTCTGATGGGAATCCGTACCTTTGGGTCTTAAATGCTGTCGAAACTCAACGGCAAGATGATTCAGACCCGGACTCCGATTACAAAGAACTTCTCAGCCAACCGATTATTCCTGAACAATTTAAAGATAAGAAGAATGCCGATTTGGAAGAGTATCTGAGATCTAAGGATGAACCTTGGCGGACCGTGATCAATAAAAAAGTTTTTGCCATGGCGAAACCTCCAAGATGGGTTATTTTGGCCGGTGTCGATGAATGGATTCTTATTGATCGGATGAAATTCGGTCAGCAAAGATTCTTGCGGTTCGATTGGAAGGAAATCCTTCAGAGAAGAAATGAAGTTGTATTGAAGATTGTTTCTTACTTGCTTGGCAATGATGCTTTCACGGAAAACAATGGAGAAAGTTTTTTAACAACATTGGATGAAAACTCCTTTAAGCATGCGCACGGCGTCTCGGAGGACTTGAAATACGCTTTGCGTGAGGCTGTGGAAATTCTTGGGAACGAAGCTGCTCGGCAGTTAAAAGACTATGCAACCAAAACTAAAACTAAATTTCCGGAAGCAACAGAAATCTCAGATGAATGTCTGCGTTATTTGTACCGCCTGCTTTTCTTATTCTTTGTGGAGTCAAGACCTGATCTTAAGTACGCTCCGATGAATGATCCTCATTACGTGGATGGTTATTCCCTTGAATGGCTTCGTGATTTAGAAATGATTCCTTTGATCAGTCAAGAAGATCAAGAAGGTCGTTTTCTTAATGATTCCATTCAAAAGCTTTTTAAATTTTTTAGTAAAGGGACGCAGAACGACGCTCAGGCGCTGATGGATCAACACGCTTCGGCCGAGCTATTCAAAATTTCAGGACTCCCAAGCACACTTTTTGATCCTTCTCGGATGCAGCTTCTCGCTAATGTCGTGTTTCCCAATAAGACGCTCCAGAGAGTTATTGAACTTATGAGCCTCACAGGACCGAAGCGAAGCAAGGGAAAAAAGAGTAAACGTAGGGGAAGAATCTCATATGCGCATTTAGGCTTGAACCAATTGGGTGCCGTTTATGAAGCACTTCTTTCGTACCAAGGATTTTTTGCTAAGGAAACGCTTTACGAAGTAAAAAGGAAAAAAGACAAAGAACCTGACATTTTGGCGCCGGCATTTTTCGTCACAGCTGATCAGCTTGAAAAGTACTCAGAAGATGAGAAGGTCTACGAAACAGATGAATTAGGCCAAAAGAAGCTACGCTCTTATCCCAGAGGTTCCTTCGTTTATCGCATGTCGGGTCGCGCTCGAGAAACGAGTGCTTCTTATTACACGCCTGAAGTACTAACCAAGTGCGTTGTGAAAGAAAGCCTAGAAGTATTAGTAGAGCAGCAATTAAAAGACTTGCCGGATGATAAAGCTAAAGCCGAACGTATTTTGCAATGGCGAATCTGCGAGCCTGCGATGGGATCTGCAGCGTTTTTGAATGAAGCGGTTAACCAAGTTGCAGAACTTTATATGCTTCATGCCCAGAAGGTCATGGGGGCGAAAGTCCTCACTCAATCTGAATACAATGAAGAACTTCAGAAGGTGAAGATGTTCATTGCCGATAAGAACATTTACGGTGTTGACTTGAATCCAGTGGCCGTGGAACTTGCTGAAGTGTCTATTTGGCTTAACGCGCTCTCGAGCGACCATTATGTGCCATGGTTTGGATTACAGCTCCATTGTGGAAATTCGCTGATCGGCTGCCGACGCAACGCATACAAGATGGAAGAAATAAAGGCTAAGGGCTTGGCTAAGGCGAGGATTTATAACTTTGACTTTTCTGATCTTCCCTCTGGTTATATTTGGCAGTTTCTTTTGCCGAATCCTGAAATGTCCAATTATTCCGACAAGACGATTAAGTCGCTCGAAGCTAAGAACATTGGAATTTTAAGAAAGAGCGTTAAGGATCTTAATACTAAGTTCTCTGAAGCTGAACTTTGTTCGCTCGATTTTTTATCTCAACAAATAGAACTTCTTTGGCAAACATGGTCTCAAAAGCTTGCTCGCTTAGAAGAGGCGACGACTGATACCTACTCCATCTATGGGCATGCTGATAAGGAAAAGAAAAAGATTCCGTATGCTGAGAAAATGGAACTCCTAAAAGAGGCTAGGTACGGAGACGGCTCCATAGGAAGCGGGGAGTACAGTAAGCTAAAGACCATCATGGACTATTGGTGCAGCCTGTGGGGTTGGCCTATACAGAAAGCAGACATTTTCCCTACTCGGGCAAAGTGGATTAAGCAAATAAAAGCCATTCTTTCGGACGGAGGAAAAGTCACTGAGAGAGGGGATAATTATGAACAGGCCGACTTGTTTGATAGGATAAATTTAAAAGAACTTTCAAACGCTCAGTCAACGTTAGATCCTGCGAAAAGAAGAGAACGTTTGGGAGAGGTTTTTCCGGAAGTTGCTGTTATCAATAACATCAGCGAAGCTCAAAAATTTTTGCATTGGCCTTTGAGGTTTGCGCAAGTCTTTTTACAAGGTAAGAAAGACAGAAGAGGTTTTGACCTCACGGTTGGGAATCCTCCTTGGATTGTTTCCAAGTGGGATGCGGCTGGGATGCTCGGCGAGTTCGACCCGATTTTTGTTGTACATGATGAAGACTATTCTGCAAAAGGAATCGATGATGTAGTTAGAGGAAAGAAAGATGCCTCAAAAGAGGGTACCTCTTACCTAGACTCTGTGCCAGTCAGGAGGAAGGCATTTTTACATGGCTATGAAATGGCCACGTTAAGTAATTTATTCTTTGCCTCTACATCGCTCTACCCCTTGCTCAGTGGAACTTATCCAAATTTATTTAAAGTGTTCTTACCTGTGGTTTGGGCAAACGCGAATAATGTTGGCGTTCAGGGGCTGCTTCATCCTGAGACGCCATATACAGAAACTAAAGGCGTTCTTTTACGGAAGGAACTGTATAGTCGAATAAGGAGACATTTTCAGTTTGCTAATGAACGCCTGCTGTTTCCTGATGTTGATCACCATAGGGAATTTTCTATAAACGTTTGCGGAAAAAAAGAAAGGGACGTTCGTTTCATATCGATCAATAATTTGTATCTGCCGATAACCATAGAACAATGCAAAAAGTTAGAAGGAAATGAGAATCTAGTAATCAGCAAACGAACGAAAGACGGCGATTGGAACGTTTTAGGAGACAAAAGCCGAATTCTTGAAATTGACTCGAGGAGGCTAAACCAACTCGCAGATCTTCTTGATGACGATCCTATAGCTCCAAAGCTCCCTTTTTTTCAAGTTGCAAGACTCCTAAAGTTGGTTGAGGTTTTCGACTCTACGAAGCATAGACTTTCTGACTTGGTAAGTGGACAAGGCTTTTTTATATCCGTCATGTGGGATGAGAATGCAGCTAGAAAAAAAGGAATAATTAAAGACTTTACCGCGCTAGCTACTCGTTTCCCTCCAGAGGATTGGAAAGTCATCTACAACGGTCCCCATATTAGTCTTGGACAACCGTTTTTTAAGTGTCCGCGGAATCCATGTCTAAACAATCTGGACTGGGAATTAATTGATCTGTCTAATTTACCAGATGATTACCTTCCGAGAGTTAAATATGTTCCAGCCGAGACAAAAGAAGAATATTTAAAAAATGTTCAGAAATTTCCCAAGGATTCGAAGAAGTTGTTCACTGATTATTATCGTTTGGCGTACCGAAAAATGATTGGTTCAGCCGACTCAGAGAGATCCTTGAACGCAGCAATAATTCCTCCGTTTTTTTCCCATATTGACGGCATCCATTCTATTGCATTTGAAGAAGTGAACAATCTTATTATCTGGAATGGATTATTTATTTCGTTACCGATTGATTTTTACTCAAGGTTACAAGGTAAAAGTAATCTAAATCCAGGCTTGATTTCTAAAATACCTCGTCCGAATCTTTCCCAGAAACACACTAGGTCCATTGCAATTCGAGTATTGGCGCTTAACTGCTTAACAAAGAATTTTGCTTTGCTTTGGAAGTTATGCTGGAAAAAGGAGTTTTCTCTAGAGATTTGGTCAGAGCCTAACCCCCAACTTCCATTGGACTATTTTTCAAGATTATCTCATGAATGGACAAGGGACTCTCCATTGAGAACTGAACTTGCGAGAAGGCAGGCACTTTTAGAAATCGACGTGATTGTTGCTCAGGCCTTTGGGCTCACTTTAGAGGATTTGCTCTTTATTTATAGAAGTGGCTTTAGGGTAATGCGAGGTTACGATCAAGAAACTTATTACGACCAAAATGGAAGGATCGTATTTACGCCCAATCGAGGTGGGTTGCCAGGGGCGGGGCTGCCTAGGAAAGTAGAAAAGAAACCAGGAGTCCGTTACCAAATTAACGGTTTTGATGTGCAAGATGGCTATGGCTTCGAAGACGTAAAAGATATGAAGGAGGGGACGGTCTCAAAATCCTATATTGACAACACTCTTCCGGAGCCAGTACAAAAGACCATCACTTACGTAGCTCCATTCTTTAGGATGAACCGAGAAGAGGACTACGCCAAGGCCTGGGAATTTTTCGCAGAAAGAGAAAAGCAAGATCAAAAGTAACGGGCCTTTGATTTGTTCTAGGACGCTTGGAGTTAGGAGATTGGTATCCATTCGGGCTTCAAGCGTCTATCAATAGGGACGGGAAACCCATAAGTCGAAGCTATTTACTAATTCCTTGGAATTTGTTTTGCTTTTGAAAATCAATAACAGATAGTCGGCAACAATTCAGTCTGTCGATTTTTCATTCTCTAGAGAGCTTCTACGTTTAGTTTAACCCTATCGTCCCATTGCAAATTAGTCAAGTCTATTCTGAAAATAAGTTATAGAGGGTAATAAACACTGGGTTTATACTCGTTTCAATAACTCTTAAAACGAAAAGCATATGAAAGACTTCAGCCCAGGACAAACTGTACGGCTTATCCGTAACATTAATAAGACCGGTGTTTTAGTTAGAAAATCCGATGAAGATGGTAACTGGATCGTTAAATGGGATAACCGAGATGATTATGATGACGTCTCAGAAAGACGCATTGAGCCCGTCGGCGGCCCTTCGACCCCTCTGGGTGGGTTGAAAGATTTTCGCTTTGGCGGTTTACGCGATCTGCGATTTGCCATCACCTTGAACCGGCTAAGCGGGAAACTTAGCGACTTCATCTATAGCTTGAATCTCACGAATACCGTCTTCTATCCCTACCAATTTAAGCCCCTCATTACTTTTCTAAACTCCCAGAGCCATTCGCTTCTTATCGCGGATGAAGTCGGTCTGGGAAAGACAATTGAAGCAGGATTGATTTGGACAGAATTGGAAATGAGAAAGGAGGCCAATAAACTCCTGGTAATTTGTCCGGCAGCGCTTCGAGAAAAATGGAAAAAAGAACTTTGGGATAAGTTCAATATTGTTGCAACCATAAGAAGTGGACGCGAACTTGAAGAGGAAATGAAACGAATTCAGTACGAACCTACTTCCTCTTCCTTTTCTATTGTTAGCCTTCAGGGCGTTCGAGGCAATAAAACCGTAGATACTTCCCTTATCCAGTGTCTCAAAGCCTGGAAATCCGATCCTTACGCTCCCAAATTTGATCTTTTCATTCTTGATGAAGCACACAGCATAAGAAACCCGGAGACGACATCTTACAAATTTGTGAGTCTCGTTCAAGAATTCTCTTATGCGACATTGATGTTGTCTGCTACGCCGATTCAAACTTCTCAAACGAATTTATTCTCACTTTTGAACTTGATAGACCCCGAACAATTCTCCTCCGAAGATCGTTTGGAAGCGGTAATTGAAGAGAATTCTGGACTGGTCCGACTTTGTGGGCTTTTAAGCAAAAGGCAAGTCAGTGAGGAAGAGTTTAGAAAAGATATTGAGGAAATTATTGAAGAATCAGAGGGAAGCAGAAAAGAGAAACTGCAGTCGATTCTCAATCAAAAGAACTTGCAGGAAATTTTATCTTCTGAGTCAGGACGTCTAAAAATTATTACGGATCTCATGTCTTTGAATCTGCTGTTTCGCTCAGTCGCTCGAATGAGGAAGGCCGATGTCATTGAGGAAAGGGTTATTCGCGAAATTTATGCGGAAAAGACAAAAATGAATTCTGCTGAAGCAGAGTTCTATAACGCTATTTCGGATAATGTGTGGGATTACGCAGCAAGCCAAGGAGTGCATGAGGGATTTTTAATGGCCGGTGCGCAAAAAATGCTTTCTAGCAGCCCTCAGGCGGCATTCTTGCACTGGGAGGGTAAAGATAATTTATCCTCGGAAAAGGCTGAATACGATAATTATCTTCCTTCAGAAGCATGCTCCACGGGTGAAGAATCCTCGAAAAGCGGTTTTTTCGATGTATTAAGAAAAACAGCGCTTTATTTTGAGAAAAAAGATGAACTTTTAGCTGTGGACAGTAAGTTAAATGAACTGGTAAAGGCTTTAAACTTTTTTTGGCAAAAACATCCGAAGGAGAAAGTCCTCCTCTTTTCTTTTTACAAGATTACCCTGAGGTACCTGGAGAAGAAATTAAAGTCTCTGGGTTTTAAAGTTCTTCGTTATGACGGAGACATTCCGAATGAGGACCGTGGCCGGATTATGGAGGATTTCAAAAAGGGAGATTACCAGATACTTCTTGCTTCTGAAATCGCCGCGGAGGGTATAGATCTCCAGTTTATGAAATGTGTGGTGAACTATGATTTACCTTGGAATCCGGCCCGCGTAGAACAGAGAATCGGACGTGTTGATCGAATCGGCCAAGAAAGCCCTAAGATCTTTGTCTACAACCTTTTCTATCGGGGAACCATTGACGAGACAGTTTATGACAGACTGCTTTCCCGCCTAGGAATTTTCGAAAGGTCACTCGGTCTGTGCGAAGACGTTGTCGGACAATTGATTGCTGACTTAACACAGGACTTATTTAATCCGAGGCTGTCTGAGGAACAAAAAAAAGAAAGGATTGATCAGACAAAACTCGCCATAGAAAATCAAATCCGTCTAAGTGAATCTAATGATCTTTCCGAAGTTTATAAATATATTCAAAGGGAAATTGCAAAAGCTCAAGAGATGGAAAAGTTTGTCACCGGCGAGGATTTAATAGCTTTCATTCGTCTGTTCTTAGAGACCGAAGGAAGTGGCGGAAGATTGGTCGAGAAAGACGTAAAAAACGAACTCTATCGATTGGACTTAACGCCGGAACTTCGTGCCCAATTTTCTGATTTTTTAACCAAACACCGAGACGCATACAGAACAGAACTCCTTCATCTCGATCCTGCCCCTCTTTTGAGAATAAAAAATCAAAAAGGAACCGAAAAGCCGGGACTCGAACGCATGACACAAAATCATCCGTTTATTAAATTTATTTCTTCCTGGATGAAGGAAAAGAAAATTTCGCCGGCGAAGACCGCGGCTATTCAAGTGAGAAGAAGCTATCTTCCGACAAGAATTCGAGACAAAGTAAAAACCGGCTTTTACTTTTTCCTTATTGATCTTTGGACAAAATCGGATAAAAACGATGAGTCGGTAGTTATCAAGAATTTTGTCTACTCAGTCGAAACTCAAAAGAAGTTGATGGAGGAGGAAGGGGACACTGTGCTTCATTACACTACTTTATATGGAGAAGATGAGCCAACGGCGACGCTGAAAGAACCATTGCAAAGAAGCCTTTTGGATCTCTATAAAGAAGCAGAAGACAGGTCAGCAGAAGAATTCGATGACTACACAAATAAAGAGAAGGCAAATTACCTGCTTGAGTCTGATTTTATCCTGAGACAACTTACAGCTGAGAGAGTAAAACTCGACGAAGAATACGAAAATAAAATTTTTCAAGCTTCGCGATCAACAGAACAAGGACGAGAAGGTAGATTGGCCAGGTTCAGAAATGAATATGAGAGGGCTAAGGCTTCAAACAAAGAAAAGACTGCCAAAGCCCTTATCAATCGAGAATCGTTTAATGTTGACCAACGAACTATTTTAGTCGGTTTGCTCGAGGTCAAAGAATGAAAATAACAAAACTTCTAAAAAGCAAATGGAACTCAATTGTCGTCGAGCTCAAAAGTATTTTCTCAAGTAAGGAAAAAATACCCTCCGTACCCCGTAGTCAACCTACGAGAAGAAAGGCCGAAGATATCTTTTTCCACGATGAACAAAAGCACTCCAGGGAAGAAAAAAAGAAATCGCCGGATTCTATTTGTAAACCTACAAACGTCACTGGTTGTGCCCGGAAACCGAGTCGTAAAGCCAAGGAAAAAACAGATCTCGGCCAAACTATAACCTATTCGACAGTCGAACCAAAATCTAAGGTCCATGGCTCTGAAATAGATCCCTACTTCGTGTTAGATCCGTCAAAAAGGCCAAAATTTATTTTCTCTCAACCTATAAATACTTATCGTTTGCTATCTCTTCCTACAAATGACGAAGACTTAGGAGAAAGTGGGGATATTGAACTTATTATGGGCCTTGATTTTGGGACGTCTACTCTTAAATGCTTCTTGCACGACGCCGATATGGAAAAGGCTTTCCCGGTTATCTTTTGCGAAGGTCCAACCACAGCAGCCTATTTGTTGCCCACCTGTATTTATATTGCTCAAGACCAAACAATAAGCCTGGAAGAAACGGATGGTGAGCAAGTCCTCGGCATTAAAGAGCGACTGCTCAATGACCATATAAATATTCTCCATCGCTCTTATGCCTGCGCTTTTCTAGCCTTAGCGCTAAGACGAGTAAGAGCTTGGTGCAAAGACAACCTTAGGGAGTGGTATGGGGATAGCGATATTCATTGGATCATCCATCTAGGTGTTCCTTCCATTTCAGCTGACCACGCTATAGCAAAGACCTGGGAAGAAATTTTATGCCAGGCTTGGAACCTCTCCATTCAGAACAAACCAATTAATTTGCAGGAAATTAAAGGATTGTTGTCCGGTAGTGAAACGTCTCTGAAATGTAGGGGAGCAGAGGTGGATGTCTGTCCCGAGATTTCCGCGGCGATTCATTCTGTCATATCTTGCACCCACAATTCAGACAATGGCCAGCTTTATGCGGCAATGGATGTCGGAGCCTCTACAGTTGATATCACGGGCTTTTTCTTTACAAAAGGAAGGGAGAGAACAAGATACTCCACGACTCTGTTAGGGCCAGAGATCCATGTCCTTGGAACTTCTTTTTGTCATCGCAATAGAATTCTCTCATTAAAAAAATTTGTGGATGGGATAACTCTAACAAAAGAAGAAAGAGAGCAATTCATTAAAGGTTTGCGAGAAAACGTCAAACTACAACCTCAAACTGCATTGCCGGATTCAGTAGAAAGTTATTGCGAGGGAGTAAAACTCGCCCCAAGCAAACTGCCCCCTGGCTCTAACTTTGGGCCGGATAAGTTGCTCATTGAGCAATTGTCTCATAGCTTGAGAACACGAATCCTAGAGAGTTGGAGAGGAGGTTTTCCAAGAAGCTCGGAAAAAATTAAGGTGTTGCTCATAGGAGGCGGATGTCACAGCGGCATGTACGCAGAAACCATCCGAAGAGCAGTTCTTCAGGGTAATAAGAACAGAGCTGAAATAATGGAATTTCCTGAAATTCCTGAGAAACTCTCCTATGCACCTCACGACCGCCACGCTATAGGTAAAGAAAGTTTCTGGCAGCGCTTTTCTGTTGCTTATGGCCTAGCGTTGGGAAGAATAGGGGAAACCAAAATAATCGCATTGGAAGAAGGGTGGAATCCTTATGAACTGAAGGAGCTTCCTGGCTTTATTAGTAAGGATATGGTCTAACCTAATTTTTTAAAGATCATCGCAAAAACTTGTGATGACTGATGCCAAGGAGGACAAACTCTCTTCCGAAATTTCTCTTTTGTCCTCAGATAAAGGAAAATAGGAAAATTGGGTCGGATAAAGACCAAGTTTGAAGATCTGGGGCAGTCGACGACCACAATATCCCCGAGTGCACAAAGTTAGGAACAGGAAAAGTCTCATGATTCCGTCATTGTTGGCTAAAGAAGTTCGCGAAAGTATGAAGTCTTTCGTTAGAAGCGAATTTGCGGTTGCTTCTACTTTTTTCAAAACTGAGTCTCTCTCCGGCGGCTCAAAAAATATTGTTGAAGATTTCTTAGATAAGGAAGATTCTCTAGTGAAGGGACCCTGGCTCCAAGTGTTTCTTCCTTTCAGAGAAGCAGAAATCAATGAAGAAGGTGCCTCGGTAGACACGGCTTACAGGTTCTTCACTAACCTAAATTCAAAAATTCTGGGGCCGTTTAGGCCGTATGCTCATCAAGAAAAGGCTTTTCAGAGACTGACCGGGCCTCTGCCGGCCTCAACGATCATTGCAACTGGCACTGGTTCTGGTAAAACAGAATGTTTTCTTTATCCAATTCTGGACTACTGTCTCACAGAACAGAAAAAAGGGGTTAAGGCCGTCATTATCTATCCAATGAATGCCCTTGCTTCAGATCAGGCCTCCCGTCTTGCAGCGCTTCTGCAGCGCATTAACTCCCAAATAACCAAGATTCCTGGTTGTTCCCGTCGTTTGAGAGCAGGTATTTACACAGGCGACGGAACTTCTGATCGTCGTGTGATGACGAAAGACGAATTAATTACGAGCCGAGATGAGATGCGCAAAAATCCTCCGGATATTTTGCTTACGAACTATAAGATGCTCGACTATCTTGTCATGAGACCTGCGGATAATGGTCTTTGGGATAATGGTGCTCCGGACGTTCTCAAATACCTAGTGGTCGACGAACTTCATACCTTTGACGGCGCCCAAGGGACAGACCTTTCTTGCCTCATTCGCCGATTGAAAGAAAGAACAGGGCGTACAGGAGAATCTGAACTAGTTTGCGTCGGTACATCGGCTACGATTGGCGGAAAGAGTGGATTGCACGATCTCATCGATTTCGCTTCTGATATTTTTGCAACGCCCTTTGATAGGAATTCAGTTATCACTGAGGAGCGACTTTCTCCAGAAGAATTCCTGGTTGAATGTGGTGTTGATGCTGCTAAAGACAATTTGGTAAGCACTTTCCCGGACGACCTCCCTGATCCTGACCAAACAGATGAAAAAACATTTCTCGCCAGATCGATTGAGAAATGGTTTGGGCATGAGGGAAAGTCTTCAGTTTCTGAGTTGAAAAGCAAATATCCGGCTCTAGCTGGCTATGCAGATGAAGATCTCTTTCCGTTCATTTTGCCGAAGCTCCTCCCCCGTTTAAAAGCTTTTCATGTATTTCTTGAGGACTGCAAGGGCATTGCTGAGATTCGAGAAGTCGCCAAGAAATGGGTTGGCTCTTACGCGGGTTCCTTATCTCCGAGCTTGCGAACGGAAGCAGAAAAAATTCTATTCTTAGAAAAAATCATCGATTCGCTCACGGCCCTTACTTCAGCCGCCAAGGTTGCGCAAGATTCAGATCTTAAGCGAATATATGAAGGCAAACCTCTTTCATCCCTTAAAACCCGCCCATTTCTGCATGTACGGGTTCAATTATGGGCCCGTGAACTCGCTCGCATGGTTGCGACGGTCTCGAATAAACCGGAATTATTTTCTGTCAACGATATAGGAAATAGTAAGACGTTCGCTCTTCCTTTAATCGTTTGTCGCGAGTGTGGTCATTCCGGATGGGGCACGTTCAAAGAAGAAATAGATGGGAAAGACAAAGCAAGTAAAGACTTGAGAGCTTTCTACAATCATTGGTTCTCTCGAAACGATTCGTCTCAGGTGCTTTATCCTGTAACAAATGAAGATTTTTTCAACAGGCATAAAGGGGAAATAAAACTTCTCGATCCGGTCTCTCGTGAGTTGAAGCCAGCTTTAAAAACTCAATGGTCAGATTTGTCTGTCACGAACGATAGTTGGGGCTTTTGGAGTGAAGAAGATAAGGAACCTTCTAATAAACCGATCCCTGTTTGGTGTCCGGACCTCACGGTCTTAACAACTAAGGAAGCCTTTATCTCCGAAGAAAGAGGCTTGTTCTCCGACTTGATTGCTAATAGCCGAGGAAGCCAGAAAGTTAGAAAATTTCAAAATGCATGTCCCTTCTGCCGAACAAAAGGATCCTTGATTATTTTCGGCTCCACGGTCTCGAGCCTGACTTCTGCTGGCGTTTCTATCATTAATTCCAGTCGTTATAACCAAGACCCCAAAATCCTTGCTTTCTCGGACTCCGTTCAAGATGCCTCCCAACGCGCGGGCTTCTTAGAGGCTAGGGGTTATCGCTCATCTGTCCGTCACGCGATTGCTTCATACCCGTATGGTCAAGAAAGTAGTCTGCGAATGAACGAAATCATGATGAAATTTCCCGAGTATTGGTATTCCAAAGGCAAGGAGAAATTCGTGCGCCGTGCAGATTCCGAGGGTTGGGACGTTTTGAGCATCGACCGCCTTGCGGAGGCGTCGTTTATTGCTACTTTTATGCCGTCTGACAAACAGTGGTGGAAGGAGTGGACTGAGTTTAACATCGCTGCTGAACAAGGAACGCCTAAGCTTCTGCAGACCTACGACAGCTGGAAAGATTTATATCCTCTTGCCCGAGAAAGGCTTTGTTGGTCATTGTTGGAAGAACTGGGAGAAAAGTCTCAGCAAGGGCGATCGTTGCTTCGAAACGGTCTTCTCGGTTTGCAATTTGACTCTAATAAGGTAACTAAGGCTGCAAGCGATGTTTTAGTAAAATTATATGAAGAGTTAAAAAATGGTTCCGTAAAACCTTCTTCCAAAATCAAGCCACAAAAAGAAATCGAGAGTTTTATTACTTCAATCCTGGACAGGCTGAGAGCGACCGGGGGTTTTTCTGAAAAAGTATTGGCTGGCTCAATCGGAACGGATGGAACAAGCAAAAGTCCTTGTACGAACATTCTCGGATCTTATTCACGTTATTTGAAGACAGGGGAGTCTTTCTATACTTTTAATCGGACTCGCTATATGCCTCCTCATGGTCCGAAAATGCCGCCACCCACTGGTGTGGCCCTTACAGCTCCGGCACGAGATAGATATTGGCCCTCCCTCTTACCTAAGAGCGGAAAAGGAAGCTGGTACAAGGATAGGGCATTAAATTTTCTTAATCGTTTTTTCATCTCCGGAGATGAACTGACGCTTTGGGAAAATTCTTTTTTGCCCGACTTTTGGAAGATTGTGCTCCAAGCCCTTCAAACGAATGGTTTAATTACTGTTGCTAAGCGAGACGATGGAACAACGTACGCAGTCCTTAATCCGGAAGGATTTGTTGTTTCAGAGTCAATGGCAGCCGTGCGCTGCGACGAATGTGGAAAAAACCACAAAATAGCAACAGGCAATAGTGGCTTTTGGAGCAAGATGCCGTGTTTGTCTAACGACTGTAACGGTACTTTTGAATTAGAGAACGGGTTTAAGCCAGACCGCACCCTTTACTCAGGCAGCCCCGTAAGATTGAATGCCAAAGAACATACAGGGTTGCTGACAGCTGATGACAGAAAACGTATAGAGAAATCATTCAAGTCGAACGCCACAGCGCCATGGGATGTGAATTTAATTTCAGCCACGCCGACGTTGGAAATGGGGGTAGACATTGGAAGTCTTTCAACAGTCCTTCAGTGTTCTCTAGCGCCTACCCGTTCCAACTATTTGCAAAGGATCGGACGAGCGGGTAGAACCGACGGAAATTCTCTTGCCGTGACGATGATAAGCCGTGACAACCATAATCTCTATTTCTGGGCCGATCCTTTGGAGATGTTGGCAGGAGAGGTTGCCGTTCCGGGAATCTTCCTAAAAGCTGTAGCAGTACTTGAAAGGCAGCTTTTTGCGTTCGCTCTTGGACATTGGGGACTTTCAAACAAACAAAGTCAGCTTCCTTCCTATTTATCAGAAGTCTTGATTTCTTTTGAGAGTAAGGATCGCAACAAATTCCCTTATTCCTTTATAACTTGGATCCGGGAGACAGAAAAGACTGGCGCTCTTCACGAAGCCTTCTTCAAGTTGTTCGAAGATCGTCCCGATCTGCTGAGCACGTCGGCAAAAGAAGCGCTTACTCACTATCTCAACGGGGACTCCACATTAGCGGGTGAAAAAGAAGGTTCCGATGAGGGACTCTACCCGACGCTTGTTGATCACTTAACTCGCATTTTGGATGATTCTTTACTCAGCAGAAATAATTGGCAAAAGAATGTAGATGATCTTAAGAAACACATCGACGCCTTAGAAAAATTACCTCAAGACGAGTCGACGACAAATTTGATTGCTGAACTAACCGCAGCTCGCAAAGAGTTTCAGCATCTCATCAGTAGAGAAATAAGAGAAAAAGACATCTATTCTTATCTGACGGACAACGGCCTTTTGCCCAACTATGCCTTCCCGGAAGAAGGGGTGCAGGTTAGATCTGTCATCCTTCAAAAACGGGGTCAAGGATCAAAGTTCAGAGAGCCGGCTGAGTATTCTTTTACAAGAAGTGCCGCCTCAGCTATTGGAGAAATGGTCTTTCCAAACCGGTTCTATGCTTTTGCGCATCAGCTGCATGTTGATCAGTTGAGGTGTGATAAAGATTCGTTCGAACGCTGGCGAATTTGTCCTGAATGCGGGCATGCCGAAAAAGAGGTCAGTATTGGAGAAGATTCCGACGGCTCTGCAGCAAAGAAAAAAGAAACAGCAATAGCTTGTCCAAATTGCGGATGCCATGATTGGCGGGATGTTGGTTCCATCCATACTTTAGTGAGAATGCGAGAGGTTACAGTCCGGGCTGACTCTGAAAAAGACATGATCACGGAGAATGACGATCGCAGAACGGCAGCTCCTTCCAATAAGATTCTCTTAATAGAGGCTGCTGATCGGTCTCTGAGGCATAAATGGACTATTCGTAAGCAGCATATTTCTTTTGAGTTGGAATACTTTGATTCCATCATCGTAAGAGAGCTGAACTTAGGAACTAAAAACACAGAATTTCCAACAGAAAAGATGATCGCTGGTCGAAAAGTTCCGGCGCATGGCTTCAAAGTTTGTAAGTTCTGTGGAAAATTTTACGGTCAAGAACCAAGACATGCCCCAATTTGTCCGTACTTTGATAAGGATAAAGGGGATAGCAACCTCAAGCCTAAAGAATCTCCATGGGTTGAAGGGCTTATGCTCTATCGAGAACTCAGAAGCGAGGCAATTAGAATCCGCTTGCCGGTGAGTGATTCACTAGATGCACACGAGGCCGATGTCGCCACAACTTCCATGATTGCGGCTCTGACCCTTGGGCTTAGGAAATATTTTAAAGGAAACGTTCAACATTTAAGAACAGACGTACAGATTCTTCCGAACCCGCAGAATCCCGAGGAAAGGCTCAGATACCTGGTCGTCTATGACACAGTACCTGGAGGGACGGGTTATTTGAAGGAACTTGGGTCGAGGGACTCAAAATCGGGTAAGCCTGAGGTGATGATGACCGTTTTGCGCTATGCCTGGGAGTCTTTAGTCCATTGTTCCTGCAATCAGGATCCGCAAAAAGACGGCTGTTATAAGTGCCTGTATCAATACAGTAACGCTTATCAACGTGAGAACATTTCAAGAAGAGTCGCAGAAGAAATCTTGAGACGCATTATCGGCCTCTCTAAGGATGATTACGCGGAAAGCGTTATCGAGGGTTCGATCGTGGTTCCACCGAGAACTTGCGATTCTAAGTCTTCTGAACAACTCGAAAATACTATGTGCGAGCCAAGTGTTTCGGGATTCGAGAGTGATTTGGAAAGACTTTTCATTAAGAAAATTAGTAGGGTTCCTGGCTTTAATCTTGAAAATGCAACGAGTCCAGATGGTACAGAGGCTTACCTTCTGCATATCGAACTTAACCAAAAAGAACGAGCGTCTTGGGAAATGTTGACCGGGACAACTCTTGATGGCCCGATGGTGTGGAGAGTCGAAACTCAGCAGCGTTACGGCCGAGATAAAGATGTTCAGCATCCCAGTAAACCAGATTTCGTTTTTAAGCCCCAATCTGGAAGACTTGTTAAGGATAGGCCGGATCTCCTGGCCTGCGTCTTTACAGACGGTTGGAAATTCCATAAAGGCAGTATCAAGGACGACGTTCTAAAACGCCAGTCCCTAATCAACGAAAGATATAGAGTTTTTTCATTGTCTTGGGAAGCTCTTCGAGAGTTGTCTCCTGAAGAAAAAGAGCGTGGAAAGACGAAAGAAGTTGATTCAGAATTTTCGTTTAAGCCTAACGGAGAAACACAGGAAAAAATTCGGAACGCTTGGTTGGGCATAAAGAAAAAGATTGCAGTTAAATTCTCACCTGCCGGTAATGAAGAGTTGTCAGATAATCCTTTTGATTCGATCAATAGGCTCTTCGAGAAAAATACAACTTCGTTCGACTGGTTGGTCCAATGGCTTAAGGATCCTCTTTCTTTCGGAAAAGTCGCTTTTGAATATTTATTGTTAAGAAGCCTGGTCTCAATAACGACTTCTCCCGGAACTAAACCGATCAATGAAGTCTCGGCAAAAGTCTTCTCAAATCCGGATGCTCTTCTTTATGACGATGCCACAGCGAATTTGCGCCTCACACAGCGGTCTGTCCAAGGAGGGTTAGTTCGAGAGTCTTTGTGTTTGGATAAAAAAGTTTTTGACAGCGTTTTTGCCGCAATCGAAATAGAAGATAAGAAACTCGTGAAAGAGAGTTTGACTAAAAAACAAGCTCAGGATAAGGCAAAGAAAGCCTGGAACTACTTCTTTGAAATTGCCGATATTTACCAGTTTGCCAATCGTTTCTTTATGGTTGCTGAATCGGCGCAAAGCGATCCCGTTTACGATGAGGGTGTAAAAGAAATAGAGAAGCTGGATGTCAAAGACATACACTGGAAAGAGTTGATCCAGGAGATTTCCTCTTATTCTGACCACAAGTTAGCATTGGAATACATAATCTCAGAACTTCGGCAAATGGGTATCCCTTACGTTACTGAATCTTTTGCGGAGAGCTGGGTTCCGAATGGTTCTGTAGTGGCTTATCCCGAAGGTTTGGTCTGGAGAAAGGATGGTCGTACCTTAGCGATCTTCCCTGCAGAAAGTCTTTATAAGGACGTTAAGTTACCTCCGGAAACTCCCGAATTATTGGTACTTACGGAAAAGACTGATCATTGGCAGGGAAAAGTTAAGAAATTCTTTGAAGAAACGGCCACTCAAATTTAGCTTCCGAAGGTCCCAAACGGCGTCATAAAGGAAGAGTGACAAAGGAAAGAATAATGATTAATTTAAACGCTACAACTCCGACATTGGCTATCAGCGACAGCTTCTTTAGCTCGATGGAACGGCTCCCAGGAAAAACGATCTCCAAGGTTGCTAAGTTCATAAAAAAATTTGGATCCAATCCGACATCGGAGGGTATTCACTACGAAAAAGTGAATAATCCCTCGGAACCGCTTTTCAGATCGGCTCGAATTGATGACGACTACAGATTGATCATTAAACATCCGGAGGATGGAAATGTTTTCATTCTCCTTTATGTCGCTAAACATGATGATGCCTATGAATGGGCAGAGACTCATCGATGTAAAGTCAATTCAAGAACGAATACGCTTCAGGTTTTCAAAGCACCCCCAGCAACGGAAACCTCTACGATCTCAGAAGAGGACGACGAAGAAGGCTCTGGATTTCTTTTTAAAGAATTGGTGCCTCCAGCTCAACCTAAATTGCCTGGGTTGTTTAAACCCCTTTTTACAAGTTTTAGTGACGAAGATCTCCTAAGCATAGGTGTGCCTCGGGAGACCCTGTCACTTGTAAGATCTTTTTGTTCGTTTGATGATATTCATCACAACCGTAAGGATCTTCCGCCGGACGTCTTCGATTCTTTGTGTGCGCTGGCAGAGGGAGACTCACTTGAGGAAGTCAAAAAACTTTTTGAGAATTCCTCAGCGGAAAATGAGCAGGCGCATAAGCAACTGAATTCCGATAAAGAACCCTTTGCTGAAGTTAATGAAAGAACACAGAGAGGTTTCAAACTTCTGGGTGCTGACGACCTTATGGAAGAGGTTACTAAAGAATCTCTTCTAACCTGGCGTATTTTTCTCCATCCTTATCAAAAGAAATTGGTTGAAAGAAAGTCTTTGACTCCTATGTTGGTTAGAGGCGTTGCGGGAACTGGAAAAACCTTAGTTGCTTTGTACCGGGCTAACTTTCTAGCGGGAGAAATTCCACCCAACTCATCCCAAAAGATTCTCTTGACAACGTTCACTAAAAATTTGGCCGAGGACCTATCAGCTCAACTGAACAATATTTGCTCTGATGAGGCTCGGGCAAAGATCGAAGTAGCCAACATTGATGCTTGGGTTTCCGGGTTCCTCAAACAGAACAATTGCCCGTTCAATATTGTCTATCCCGGAAGTCCTGTGTATGAAAGTTGTTGGAAAAACGCAATAACCTACGCGGATCCTTCGGCCAAGTTAGACGATGATTTTTATGACACCGAATGGCGCAGGGTCATCCTCGAGCAAGGAATTCGCACGGAAAACGAATATCTCAGAGCGCCAAGAAGAGGGCGCGGAAGCAGTATTACGCGAGAGCAGAGAAAAAAGGCGTGGGTTGTATTCGAGGAAATGCGCTCAAACCTTGAAAAAAGACATGCAATGACGATTGAGGACGCTTGCGCGATGGCCCGGGGCATTTTGACGGCAAATCCTGGCTTTGCTAACTACTTCTCGGTTATTGTTGATGAGACCCAGGACATGAACGAGCAGGCTTTAAAACTTTTGGCTGCTCTGGCTAAACACACACCTGAATCTGAACCGGCAATCTTCATGGTGGGAGACGCTCACCAAAGAATTTATGCTCGTAAGGTCTCCCTTGGTGCTTGCGGAATTAACGTTAGAGGCCGAAGGAGCACACGTCTCAAGCTTGTCTACCGAACGACCGAAGAGATCCGGAAACTTTCTGAAAAGGTCCTTCTTGGACAAACCGTTGACGATATGGATGAAGGAGTAGAAGGCGACCAAGCTTTGACGTCGGCCTATTCACTTCGACACGGGAAGGCTCCCGAGATCTATGATGCAGTCGATGAGGATGCACAAGTCGATTGGGTTTTAGACCAAATCCGAGCCGCTGACTGTCCGGATAATGAAGCATGCGTCGTTTTTCGCACCAAAGAATTTTTAAAGGCTTTTAAAGATAAACTGGATGAGAGACGATGCCCGAACGTAGTTATCAAGTCTAGCGAGAATACGACAAGTCCCGGAATTCGCTTGTCGACGATGCATCGAGTCAAGGGTCTTGAATTCAAGCTGCTTTTCATTGCGGATTGCAATCAAGGTATCGTTCCATTAGAGAAAGCACTTAAATCAAGTGACAAACAAGAGAAGGCGATAAAGGAGATGACGGAAAGATCTCTGTTCTACGTTGCATGTTCTCGAGCTCGAGATAAACTCTTAATCAGCAGCACTGGAACAAGAAGTGAATACTTGAAGCGGTGAGGCTTCTTCCAGGTATTGTGATTTAAGTTTGTGTGAGCTGAGAGCGCCTCCTATCACCTGGCCGTTTTCAGCTGTGGTGTGAGAGAAAAAGATGGTAAAAAGTCTGCGCCAGGAGTCCATTAAATGGGGCAGATTCTTAACTTAGAAGAATTAATTAGTTCAGTACTCAGCCTTCACGCTGGTGGTTTCTAGATATTTAGCGATTAGCCTTTTTAGATGCCCGCTTACGATGTTTCAGACTAAGATCCTGCAAAGTTCGCCCCAGAACATCTTCTTTCGCCAATAGGAGAATGTCGTCATCTAATTGCAAAGCGTAGAGAACCCGAAGATAGATTCCGATGGAGACGGTAGGCAGACCTTTTTCAATTCGATTGATCGTCAACGGGGAACAAGTGGCTCGCTCAGCTACTTGAGCAATTGAGAGGTCGCGCCTTAACCGAGCGAGTTTGATTTGTTCTCCGACGATTGCCATTTTTTGTTCTAATTTTCGAGGAAGCTTTGTTCCCATAGTGGTTTTAGGCATATCTAATCGATCAAATAATATATATTAATTTAATTAATCTTTATTTTAAGATAGATTAATGGTGGAATTCCAGTCTTACCTCACAGTAAAAAGTCGATTCCGATCGAAATTGGAACAATGGCGGACGGTAAGAAATGCCTTTGCTCGGATTGAGGAGAGTTGTTATCTTAAAATTGACTAAGGAGAGACAAAAGGAAAACAAATGGCGATCAATCAGCTGAGAGCTTTACCACTCGGAACATCGGACTTTATTGCTTTGAGAATGGCTAATGAAATCTACGTTGATAAAACAGAGATGGTTTTTAGCTTGGCTGTTAATCGTGGTAAATATTTTCTTGCTAGACCGAGAAGGTTTGGTAAATCTCTTCTGATATCGACTTTTGAGTCCTTATTTAAGTTCGGCTTACGTGACTTCAAAGGTTTGGCTATTGAGAACCTTTGGAAGGAAAATGCAGCCTATAACGTAGTGCGGCTGGATTTTTCGGAAATTAAGGATTTCGCGGATGCTGAATCCTTTTCAGAGCGATTGATATCTCTTCTCTCGCGAAAATTTGCGCCCTATGGTTTCTGCTACGAACTTCTCCCCTTCCAAACAGTTTCGGATCAGCTATCCGATTGGTTGACTGCTCGGGAAAAGAATTCTTTGGTTCTCCTAATCGATGAATACGACGCGCCTCTTACTTCTTGTTTGAACAACAAAACTGTTTTCAAGGAAGTACGCAGAGCTTTATCGGCTTTTTACTCAGTATTAAAGTCAAATGAGGGTGCGTTGAGATTTGCGTTCATCACGGGAATCACAAAGTTTAATAGGACAAGCATATTTTCAGAGCTGAATAATCTTTCGGATCTCTCTTTAGATGTGGAATATGGCAACTTGTTAGGTTACACATAGGGCGAAACGCAGAAATACTTTTCCGGATACCTCGATAATGCTGCCTCGTTGTTAGGCCTCTCAAGAGAAAAGCTCGCCGAGGAGCTCGTCAAGCATTACGACGGTTTTTGCTTTGAAAGAACCGCGAAAGAACATGTTTTTGAGCCATGGTCCATGCTGAACTTTCTCTCATCACCCCGAAACGGTTTTGTGGACTATTGGTTTGAGAGCGGCGGAAGGCCGTCTGTCTTGGTTGAATACTTGAAATCTCACGCTCTTAGACATCCTGAAGAGTATGGGCGTGAAAAATCGATTTCCCTTTCTACTCTTTCCGGGTCTTCTGATTTGGAAAATTTGTCGGATTTGGGTCTTCTGACACAAGCAGGCTACCTGACGATCAAGGCGGTAAGGTACGGAGATACGGTATTTCTTGATTATCCTAACTTAGAAGTGAAGTGTGCTATGGCTCAGTTATATATGGAGCGCTTGCTCGATGGCAAAGTCGCCGGTCAAGTGGGCGCGGGGCCAATAGTAAAGGTACTAGCTGAAGAATCTGCCGAGTCGGTATTCCATATTCTGAACCGACTTTTCATGGCAATTGATTACCCCCGGTGAAGGACGAAGCTTCCTTGCGTGCTTATGTTCAGGTCTATTTCTCAGGAGCAGGGTTAGAGCCAAAAGTTGAACAGCACAATGCTCACGGAAGGAGTGATCTAGAAGTAAGCGTCGGAGAAAGACATTGGGTTTTCGAGTTCAAAGTTTCCTATGACGGGAAGAAGGAAGAAGAAACTCTTTCAGAAGGTATTTCTCAGATGAAAGCCAGACACTACGAGGAGCAAGGAGATTTCAAGGAACTCAAGCGCGTCGTGTTGGTCTATTCAATTCCATCTCGCCAATTCGTGAAATGGAAACTGCTGACGTTCTAAAAAATCATCACTAATTCTTAGCTAGGTACGGAATTTTTCTATAGTCCACTATAGAATTTTTCCATAGTCGGCTATAGAATTTTTCCGAAGTCTGTTAGGGATTTTCGATAGTGTGGAAGAGAAGTTCGAAATCTTCTGAGTCAGGGCTGAAACGATAGAGGTTGCCTTCTGATAAATCGTAGTAGAGAGCGTGAAGTTTGAGCTGTCCATTCTTAACACGCTCGGCGATCCAAGGATAAGAAAGCAGATTGTCGAGAGAAATCAGCACGGCGCCTTCTTCACAGTGGCGGCTCCGTGTCTTTTCATCTTCATCGCCCGTCATAGCTTGAAGCCGTTCAAGAGCCGGGGAGGCTATGCTGACCCAGTCTTGAATATAAGTTTCCCCGGCGATGGATTCAGGTGTCATGAGACCGTGGATGCCCCCGCAATGAGAATGACCCATGACGACGATGTGCTCGACATTGAGATGTTTGACGCCGTACTCAATGGCACTCATCACAGAACATGGATTTGAGGCCTGTGTCACCGCGGGAACAAGCGCAGCCACGTTTCTAATCACAAACAAGTCACCGGGTTTGCAATGCAGAAGAATGGCTGGATCGACTCTCGAATCGCAGCAGGCAACAACCAGCGTTTTGGGATTCTGAGCCTTTTCCAGTGATTCAAAATACTGTCTTTCCTTTAGGAAATAAGTTTGCTTGAAGTTGTGGAAGCCTTCTATAAGTTTGTGAAAGTTATCCATTTTGTTCTAAGTTTTGTTGTTTGGGTCTAATGAACTATACAACTTTGCCATTGATTTAAAGTTTGAGTTGGATCCCAATATACGCTCTGAGGTTTAGTTAAGTTAGATGTCAACAGTCAAGCAATTTTGAAAAAAAAGAGAATCCGAATACGGATTCTCAAAAGCCTGGTGTCGGAGGATTCCAGACGGTTAGTTCAATGGAAGTACCTTATTGGAAAACAAGTTATTAGAAATACTTGGTTATGCCGGTAATGATGTTGAAGGCATGGTCCTTTGTAAATTTTTTCGTCTTTGCGTTTTGACCATCCCAAGTGGAAAAGCCGCCCCCGATGTAGATGTCAATACTTTTAGAAGGTCGGTACAGATACTTCGTAGCTATGCCCAGCATATGGGCTTTATGGTCTTCAATGTTGTTAATAGTATTGACCTTGTAATCTCGGTAATAAATCATTGACTGCCAAGAAGACAGGCCAAACCAGAACTGGGTGCCGGCGTAAGTGCCGAAGCCTTTAATGTTCTTGGCAGAAGAAAAGCCGTCTAGCTTATTGACACCGTCGAAGTATTGACCCTGCAGATAAACGGTTACCGGTTTGAAACGATAACTTCCGCCGATTGTGGCGATTTTCTTGCTTGTCGTCCCTTTGGCGGCAGCGGGTACCTTTTTACCCCAGGTTGTTTCCTCATATGCGGCAACAAGGTTTAAGTTGCCGTTCTTATAGCGGAGACCTCCTGCATAAAACTTATCTACGTCGCTGGTATTTTCATCTCCCTCTTCAGATTCCTCGGTTTTCATGGAGTATTGCAGCGTGCCTTGGAAGCCGGCAAGCATGGGTGTTCGGTACGTGATCATGTTGTCAATTCTGGAGGATTTCACGGGAGCCAGCCCTATGCCGTATGTTCCGCCCCCGAATGAATCCATGAAGAATTGAAGGTCGTAGGCGCCGGATCCGGAAGAGATTCCGGAAATTCTTCCGGCGGAGACTTCACCAAACTTTTTGCTGCTGACGGTTAAGTAAGAACAGCCCTCAAAAATTTTATTGCCCTTAAGTCCTCCTTTTAATGCCCCGGAATCAGATGCAAAGCGGTTTTCTAAACGGAAACCTACAGATAGGTCATCGGTTATCTCTTCGATTCCTTTTATGCCGATACGGGAAGCGGTGTTTAATCCAAACTGCATCGTAATCGTGTTGTCTTTATGCGTATCTCCTCCGTAATTGTCATATGCGATACCGGTATCAATACGCCCATAAATGGTGACGGCGCTTTCGGCTTGAACAGAGCAGGCAACAAGAAGGGAAGAAATAATCAGCGAATATTTGAATGTTTTCATTTTGATTACCTTTATCAGAGGAGCCAATATGCGGCCAGAACCATGAGCAGCATGACAGGGGCAGAACGTTTAACGATTTCCATAGGATTGACGGAAGCAATGCCCGCGACGAGGATGAGGCCGCCGCAAAGAGGAGAGCTGAGGCGTCCGAAAGAGCCGGAAATTACTGCTAGCCACCCTAGATCGGCAATTTGGAGACCGAAACTTGGCGCGTTCGGAGTAACAGCTTCATTGAAGGCGAAGGCCGCGGCATCTCCGGAACCAGTGAGTACTCCCATTAAATAAGGACCGAAGGCACCGCCAATACGAGCGAGATGATTTGCGTTAGTGAGTGTTTGGACGAGAAGGTCGATGACACCTGCAGCCTTGAGACCTGCAGCGAACACGCCGGCTGCAATGATGATGCCAAGGATATTGCCATAACCTTTGCCCATGCCGTCAAAGAATTTTTTAGTAACTTCAGCCGGGTTGGAGCGCGTTACGCATAACGCATAGAACGTACCGATAAGCATCGCGGTAGCAACGCTCATCTTCATGGTCGTATATAGGGAGACGTAAAGCAGAATAACTACAGGAACGAGCGGGGCAAGAGCATATAGTGGATTGATTTTCTTCGGAAGATTATCCGCAAGCTCGTTGCTTTCGCTAGTTTGGTGCTGAGGTTTTTTGTAGTCGCGGTATATAAAGCAAACAATGGTCAGTCCCACGATGATGGCGAGCGAAAACAATAAGATAGGTGAGGTTACTCGGCCAATGAACTCCATGACTTCCATATTGGCAATCTTGGAGACGAATACATTGTGTGCGACTCCGGGATTGAGAAGGGCAGGTGTTGTGGAACAGACGACGGCCGCCGCTGCGATTGCGGGTTTAAACCCCGACCTAATCAAAATCGGGATCATGGAAGGTCCTACTGCGGCGCAGAGTCCGGCTGTGGAAGGGATGGCTACTGCACAAAGACCGGTTACAAACATGCAAGCGGGGAGCAATAACACACCTAGCCTTCTCAGAGGTTTAGTCAAGAGCGCAACCAGGTGCACGTCGCATTTGGTTAAAGAAATGGTTGCAGCAAAGCCCATGGCAGAACAAATGGCGATGATGAGAGACGACCTCGTCATCGAAGCATCGAACTGCTGGAATGCAATCATTGGCTTCAAAGAAAATATCGCCATTGCGAAACCCGAAGCCAAAAGAACGCACCGAGTTTCGTAACGTTTGATCAATGCATAAATCGTTATAAGTACAACGATTAGTGCGAAAGCTACATTGATAGACATAAGTGAATCCTTGGAAAAATGAGGAAGTTAACTTTGCCTAAAAGGCCAGCAAAGTTTAGAAGTCCGAACAGGATCCACCAATCCGAACTATCTCCAAAATTGCTGTTGGTTAAGCAATATTCGATATCTGATATCGGATAGCATATAACCTATAAAAAACATGAAATTAGAGGTTTTATATGAGGTAAAAAATTTTGTCTATCCATAGAATAAAAATTCAATTTCACGTTGTTTTTTTAAAAATGAATGAATTTTTAATTCTTAAAAAGAAGAGATGGATTTGCCTAATCCTATTTTGTTTGGCTAATTTCTTTACAGGAGCTCTTTATATCTGGAGCGTGTTTTCCGGGCCCTTGGCACAAAAAATCGGGTTAGCGACATCCACAAATTTAACGGCAGCCGATATATCTCCTGTATTCGGTGTAGCGACCGGTGTTACACCCTTTCTGATGCTGGCAGGCGGATACATTAATGACAAATTCGGACCTAGATTTGTAATTGCTGCCGGAGGATTATTTATAGGTATCGGCTATCTCCTCTGTGCTGTCAGTGAAAGCATAAGCATGCTTTATATCGCCTACGGATTGCTTGTAGGTATTGGTACAGGAATGGTGAACGGCTGCACGATCAATTGTGCGGTTAAATTTTTTCCTGACAAGCGAGGCTTTGCCGGCGGAACGGTAACGGCTTTCTTAGGAGTGGGTGCTGCTTGCCTGCCTTTCGTTGTTAACTGGCTGATTCGCGAATATGGAATTTCAACCGCTTGCACGGTGTTCGGAATATGTGCCGGCCTCGTTATTTTTATCTGCGGACTTTTGACCTTTAAATGCCCGGATGATTTCGCGCTCTGTTTTACAAGCAGTGCCCGAGCCAAGGTGACAAAAGGCCTAGATGCTAATTGGTTAGGGATGATTCGTTCCCCATTATTTATCCCGCTTTATCTGTTATTTGTTTGCGGATCTACGATGGGGTTAATGTTGATTTCAAGTATGTCCGGAATTGCTGAATACCAGATCGGAGTTGGGACAGCACTGGCTGCGACATCGGTTTCCGTTATCTCCTTGGCCAATACGACGGGAAGATTCTTGTCCGGCACGGTCTCGGATATGCTGGGACGTGTGCAAACTTTGGTTTTAATGCTCTCCGCAGCTGTCTTAGGTTTTTTCCTTTTGATTCAATCCGGACGAGGAGACCTGACCACCTTCATGTCCGGCATTGTTTTGGTGGGTATCTGCTACGGAGCTTTCATAGGAACCTATCCAAGTTTAATTGCTGATGAATTCGGCCATAAGCACAACAGTGTGAATTTTTCTTTGATGATGACCGGATACAGCATTGGCGGAATCGGTGGTCCGATTCTTTTGAGGTTGGCTTCCAAGGAAGGCTCATACGTCGGCGCTTATGCGACATGCATCGGACTCGCAGTGGTCGGAGCTCTTTGTGCGGCGGCATATTTCTATCTTAAAAGGCGCGAGGCAAAGACATCGCGTTGATCAAATCTAAAGGAGAAAACGATGGATCAAAAATATATTGAAGAAATGGTTTGCAGTAGACGCAAACTTCATAAGATTCCTGAAGAAGGCTGGACCGAATTTCAAACGACTTATTTCGTTGTCGAGTTTCTGAGAGGTCTCGGACTGCCGGTATTCGTCGGAAAAGCAAACCTCAATCTTGACGAAGTTCTAGGCAGAGATGTCGAACTTGTTCAAGACAGTATTGAGCGTGCACTTAAAGCCGGCGTTCCGCAGTCTTTCATTGAGGAAACGGAAGGTTTCACCGGAGCAGTTGCGGTACTGGACACCGGACGTCCGGGCCCAACGACAGCATTTAGAAGTGACATGGATTGCGTCATTGTTCGAGAAACGAAAGATGCTGACCATCTTCCGAACAAGTTAGGCTTTGCCTCGGAACATCCGGGTTTGATGCACGCATGCGGCCATGACGGGCATACTGCCGTCGGCTTGGAACTTGCCCGTTGGTTGGTGGAACACAAGGATCAGCTGTGCGGAAAGTTCAAATTAATTTTCCAGCCTGCAGAAGAAGGAGTCCGAGGTGCAAGAGCTATGTGCGAAGCCGGTATTGTCGATGATGTTGATTATTTTTTAAGCGGTCATGTCGGCGGTGTCATCGGTCTTGGGGAAGTTGCCGTGATGGACGGCGGTTTTTTAGCATCTTCAAAGTTTGACATTGCGATAGAAGGAAGACCGGCTCATGCAGGAAATGCTCCCCAGCAGGGAAATAATGCTTTAATGGCAGCATGCGCCGCTTCAATGATGCTGCAGGGAATTCCTCGCCATGCGGATGGTGTAACACGAGTATCTGTGGGGACGCTTCATGCCGGAGAAGGCAGAAATGTCATTCCAGCACACGCTAAGCTGCAAATGGAGGTCAGAGGAGAAACTAAAGAAGTTAATGAATTCATGAAGGAATATGTCTACGACATATTTGCAGGTGTCGATAAGGCCTATCGTGTGAAATCTAAAGTTGAGCTGGCCGGTGAGTCTACGACTCTGATGCAATGTCCTGCTATTTACGACAAAGTTGAAGAGGTGATGAAAAAGATCCCCGGTGTCAAAGTTCTCCCGAGGATCCACACACCGTCAGGTTCTGAAGACTGTGCACTGTTCATACGACGTGTGATTGAAAGGGGCGGTCAAGCCGGATTTATTCTCTATGGCTGCAACCATCACGGGCATCATCGTCCGAATTTTGAGATACAGGACGAACAAAGTCTGCCCATCGCTCTTTCTATATATACAGGGTTTGCCGAACTTGTGAACGGAATAGGAGGAAAGGTAAAATAAGGGGTAATTAAAACATCAATTCTTGGAGGGGCTATGGAGGACTTCGAACTCGAATCGAAATCGTATTTCTTTCCTAATCGTTTAACACTCTTTGAGCAGGTCAGCCAGTCCCTTTCTCGTCTTATCAGTGAAAAGAAATGGCGACCGGGAGAGATGCTCCCGAACGAGACCGAGCTTGCTCAGATGTTTAATGTTAGCCCCGGCACGATGCGGAGAGCTTTGAAACTTTTGGTGGATAAGGGTGTACTGATTCGCCATCAGGGAAAAGGAACTTTCGTAGCGGAATTCTCTAACAACCAGCAACTTGTATATAAGCGCTACATTAAGCTGCAGCCTGATAACCCAGAAGTCGATGAAGCGGTCCCTACAAAATCAGATTTGCTGTTTTTCGAGAGAGTGAGTCCGTCTCTCGAAATTCAGCAGCTTTTAAATCTTCAGCCGTCAGACCAAGTCGTTCACGCCGGAAGAACATTGTCCGCTTCTTCCGGGATTGTGACCTTCGATGAGTTGTGGGGTGTAGGGAAGGATTTTGAAAAGCTGACAAAGGAAAACCTTGCGCATCATCGCGAAAAGTTACTCTATGCTTTCTATCAATCCGAACTTGGAATCTCCATTACCCGCAGTGAAGAACGAATTAAAGCCGTGCTGCTCCCGCTGGATTTGTGTAATGTGTTTAAGCTGTCTTATCCACAGCCTGTCATTGAGATCCGAAGGGTGGCCTTCACATTTGAAGATCGCCCTGTAGAGTTTCATAGACAATTGTCGTTTACCAGTCGATACCACTATCGTATCTTTTGATCTGACTGTCAGCTATCTCAAATCAAGAACCGGGATAACTTTTGGCCTCCGGTTCAAGTATGAGAAACAGCTATATACCTTGCTAATTGCCGGCTAGAGCGTACAAAAGCCAATAGTCTACTGAGTAAAGGCCCGAGCCGACGATAAATATCGCAATGAGTCCGAACAAGTAAGGCAGAGCGGGAGAGGTCAGATCTTTACCGATAGTGACCTTGGTTGCGATTGTGAAACTAACAATCGCAGGGATAACCGCTAGACGTGTGAGCAATCCGGCCATGAGAAACAGCGGCACGAAAGTTTCAATGATTGCCGCTGAATAATATCCGACCTTTGGAGAGAAGAATAAGACCTTCGGAAACTTCGCTGCGTTTTCCGGATGGAAAAGTTTCTGTACTCCGTAAGGGAGCATCGCTAAAGCAATTGCCCATCTAAAGAGTAGAGATGCCATGCTGGCAGAGGTTGGGTCACAGGTCCAATGCAATATGGTGGACATCATTTTCATTTCCTTAGTTTATGGAGGAAATTTTAGAAAAGAACTACAAGGGCAATCGGTTAGCGTTGCTTAAATGAGGTAGTGAAGGAGAGCAGTTAGAAGAAAATGGATGTTTTTGAAGGTAACGACCGAAGCCGCAATCTCGAAAAATCAAGGCTTCGACAAAGTTGTTTGCCGTTCACAAAAATGTTCCTGAGTCACGGCTTCAAATCTATAATCAATTTGTTTCAGTGGCTGGTTTTTGCTGAAACACGCTCAACAGGAAACCTGTGAAGCAGCCGCAAAATACTCCGATAGTTTGCGGCCCCCTGAGCGGCAAGAAATTTGTCCAAGGTGAAAAAGTGATTAAAGACTTAATAGAGAATTCATATCTATTCGGTGGGAATGCTCCTTACGTAGAAGAGTTATACGAGCAGTACCTCGAAGACCCAAATTCCGTAGATGAAAAATGGCGTCAGTACTTTGACCGTCTGCAGCAGGCCCCGGCTTCCGACGGCTGTGTCGAAACCATTGACGTTCCTCATGCACCCATCGTTGAGGCTTTCGCACAGAGAGCATCCGAACCGCGTTCGGCTGTTTGTCCGGTAAGTGAACGAGATCTTGATCTGGCAAAAAAACAGGTTGCGGTTCAGTCCATCATCGGTGCGTACCGATTCTTAGGAAGCCGCTGGGCCAACCTTGACCCGCTGCACAGAAGAGAACGTCCGAAGATTCCCGAGCTTGAACCTTCCTTCTACGGACTGTCCGAAACGGATATGGACAGCACCTTCTCGGCAGCTAATACGTATTTCGGCGCCGATAAGATGACGCTTCGGGATTTAATCGCCGCCTTGAAACAAACTTATTGCAGCGATATCGGTATCGAATTCATGTACATCAGCGATCCGGTGATCAAACGCTGGTGGCAGCAAAAACTGGAACCTTGCCGCTCAACCCCGAGCATGGACGCCAAGTCCAAGAAACGCATTCTTGAAGAACTGACGGCCGCAGAAGGTTTGGAACGTTATCTCCATACCAAGTATGTCGGCCAGAAACGCTTCTCGCTCGAAGGCGGAGAAAGCTTTATTGTCGCCATGGATGAAATCGTGGAAACAGGCGCAGCACAAGGCCTGGAGGAAATGGTTATCGGTATGGCTCACCGCGGTCGTCTCAATGTGCTCGTCAATACGCTTGGCAAAGCGCCGAGTGAACTGTTTGCAGAGTTTGAAGGTCACTACAAGAGTAAAGACCTGCCGGCGGGCGACGTGAAATATCACAACGGTTTCTCAAGCGATGTCGTTACCGCTTCCGGATCGATCCATCTGGCTTTAGCCTTTAATCCTTCTCACTTGGAAATTGTCGACCCGGTCGCAGTCGGAAGCGTTCGCGCCCGACAGGATCGCCGCCATGATCCTAAAGGTCGCCGCGTGATGGGCGTTCTTGTTCACGGCGACGCTGCCTTTGCAGGTCAGGGCGTCGTCATGGAGACGCTGAACCTTGCCGATACCCGCGGCTACGGTACCGGCGGCACGATGCACATCGTGATCAACAATCAGATCGGTTTCACGACTTCGGATCCTCGTGATAAAGGCTCGATGACATATTGCACGGATCCGGCAAAACTCATTGAAGCCCCGGTTCTGCACGTGAACGGTGACGATCCGGAAGCCGTCGTATTTGCGACGCGTCTGGCCATGGAGTTCCGCAAGAGCTTCAGCCGCGACGTCGTGGTTGACATTGTCTGCTTCCGCCGTTTAGGCCATAACGAACAGGACACGCCGGGACTGACTCAGCCGCTGATGTATAAGAAGATCAATGTCCATCCGGGTACTCGCCAGGTTTACGCTGACAAGCTGGCACTTCAGGGCGTCGTAAGCCCCGAAGAAGCCAAAGAAATGGTTGCCGCATATCGACGCAGTCTGGAAAGCGGTATCCCGCCGAGACAGACGGCTTTGATCGAAGGCAAGAACCCTTATGCCGTTGATTGGTCCCGTTACAACGGCAGCTGGACAGACGATGTGAAGACGTCTGTTCCTTTGGACGAATTGAAGCGTTTGACGGATGTCATTACGACCGTTCCGGAGAACTTCAAGCTCCACCCGCTCCTTCAAAAGGTCATCGCAGATCGTCGTCTGATGATGCAGGAAGAAATCCGTGTGGATTGGGGCTTAGCCGAACATCTGGCTTTTGCCACGCTGCTCACGGGCGGATACTCCGTTCGTATTTCCGGCGAAGACTCCGGCCGCGGAACCTTCAGCCATCGTCATGCCGTCTGGCACGATCAGAACCGTGACCGGTGGGATTCAGGTATTTGGATTCCTTTGGAGCATCTAGGTGAGCATCAGGCTCAGTTCACAGTGATTGACTCCGTTCTTTCTGAGGAGTCAGTTCTCGCATTTGAATACGGCTATGCCAGCTCTTCTCCGAAGTGCCTGACGATTTGGGAAGCTCAGTTCGGCGACTTTGCCAACGGCGCTCAGGTCGTGATCGACCAGTTCATCAGCTCCGGTGAGGCCAAGTGGGGCCGCAAGAGCGGCTTGACGATGCTCTTGCCTCACGGCTACGAAGGGCAGGGCCCCGAGCATTCATCTGCCCGAGTCGAACGTTATCTGCAGCTTGCAGCAGATACCAATATGCTGATTTGTCAGCCGACAACCGCAGCTCAGATCTTCCATTTGCTGCGCCGTCAGATGGTTGGCAATATCCGCAAACCTTTAATCGTCTTCTCTCCAAAGAGTCTGCTGCGCAACAAGATGGCAAGTTCCGATTTGGAAGAACTCTCCGAAGGCAAATTCGAAACCGTCATCGGTGAAATTGAAGAGCTCGATGCCGATAAGGTCAGAAGAATTCTGGTCTGCACCGGCAAAGTTTATTACGACCTCGTGAAATACCGCAAAGAGCATGAAATCGATGATGTCGTCATCGTTCGTCTTGAACAGCTTTATCCCTTCCCGCACAAGAGTTTCCGAGAAGAGACTTCTGGTTACTCCTTCGCTTCCGAGGTGGTTTGGGTCCAGGACGAACCTCAGAATCAGGGCGCCTGGTTCTATGTGCAGCACCATTTGCTTGAAGAAATGCCTTCCGGCGCAAGATTGAGTTATGCAGGACGTCCTGCTTCATCTTCGCCTGCCGTCGGCTATGCCAGCAAGCACGCCGAGCAGCTTAAAGAATTGGTGGAAAACGCTTTCGGACGCCTTAAAGGCTTTATTCAGACGAAATAGTTCAAGCGTTGCTTTGTAAAGAATTCGGAGAAAAAAGAAATGTCTATTGTTGAAGTCAAAGTACCCGAGCTGTCCGAGTCTGTTTCGGAAGCCAGTCTGATTGAATGGAAAAAGAAAGTCGGTGAACCGGTTAAGGCCGATGAAATTCTTATTGAAATTGAAACCGATAAGATCGTTCTGGAAATTCCGGCGCCGGCAGACGGAGTGCTGGCAAGCATTGAGCAGCCTGATGGTGCGGCAGTCCTCAGCGACCAATTGATCGCCACAATCGATACTGAAGGAATGGTTGGTGCACAGGCGGAAGCCCCTAAAGCAGCCGTTGCTGAAGAAGTCATTATTTCGACGCCTGCGGCAGCCCCTGCGCCGACTCCCTCACCCGCTGCGCCGACGGCAGCTGCTTCTACGCCAGGCGCCTTTATGATGCCTGCCGCAGAAAAACTCATGGCAAACAGCGGATTGTCTGCAACTCAGGTTGCAGGAACAGGCGTCGGCGGACGTATCACGAAACCCGATGTCATCGCTGCCTTAAAGAGCGCTCAGCCTGTGGCTCCATCTGCTGTTGCCGCAGCTCCGGCTCAACCGGCCGCTCCTAAATCCGCGCCTGCTAAACAAGCAACTCCCGTCGCATCTCTTGACGGCAGACCCGAGCAGAGAGTTCCGATGTCTCGCCTTCGTGCCAGAGTGGCCGAACGCCTCGTAGAGTCCCAGTCCAACTGCGCCATTCTGACTACTTTCAATGAGGTGAACCTGGCGCCGGTAATGGCTTTGAGAGCGAAATACAAAGAAAGCTTCGAGAAGAAGTATGGCGTCAAACTCGGCTTTATGAGCTTCTTCGTTAAAGCTGCTGTTCACGCTTTGAAGCAGTACCCGATCATCAACGCCTCGGTTGACGGCTACGACATCATTTATCACGGATATATGGATATCGGCATTGCAGTGGGTTCTCCCCGCGGTCTTGTTGTACCGGTCTTAAGAGATGCCGATCAAATGACGTTTGCCGAGATCGAACTCAAGATTGCAGACTTTGCTAAGCGTGCCAAGGACGGTAAGTTAACGCTCGAAGAGCTGACCGGCGGCACGTTTACCATTTCCAACGGGGGCGTATTCGGGTCTCTCTTCTCCACACCGATTATTAATCCGCCTCAGTCCGCCATTCTCGGCATCCACGCGACCAAACCGCGTCCTGTAGCAGAAAACGGCGAAGTCGTGATTCGTCCGATGAACTACTTTGCGATGAGTTATGACCATCGCATTATTGACGGACGCGAAGCCGTGCTGGCACTTGTGGCGATGAAAGAAGCCCTTGAAGATCCGGCCCGTTTACTCTTAGATCTCTAAGGAGCAGGTTATGAAAGATGATATTCAGACCTTTGACGTCGTCGTCATAGGCGCCGGTCCCGGCGGATATGTTTCTGCGATTAGAGCAGCTCAGTTGGGCTTAACCGTATGCTGCATTGATGATTGGGTCACGGACGGTAAACCTGCACCCGGAGGTACTTGCACCAATGTCGGGTGCATTCCCTCGAAGGCTCTTCTTGCGAGCAGCTGTCTCTTTGAAGAAATCAGAGACAAAGCTTCCGAGCACGGGATTCATGTTGAAGAACCCACGATTGATGTTCCGACGATGATTGCCCGCAAGGCCAAGATCGTTCGTCAGACTAATGACGGAATTCTTTATCTCTTCAGAAAGAACAAAATCACGTTCCTTAACGGTCGCGGATTCTTTGTGACTTCTGATGAAGACGGTTATCTGATCGGTGTGGAAGACAGGGACGAGACACGTGTTTTTGCGAAGAACGTTGTTCTTGCTACCGGCAGCAAACCGAGACAATTCCCCGGAGTTCCTTTTGACGAGGAACGTATTTTGTCCAATGAAGGCGCACTGAAACTAAAGAGTGTTCCTTCTACCTTGGGGATCATCGGTGCCGGCGTGATTGGTTTGGAACTTGGCAGCGTCTGGAAGCGGCTCGGTGCCGATGTCCGAATTCTTGAAGCCATGCCGTCACTTCTGCCTTTTGCGGACTCCGCGATCAGCAGAGAGGCGCTGAAGGCCTTTAAGCAGCAGGGTATCGATATGGAGTTCGGTGTTCACATCGACAGCATTCAAAATGACGGTGACCGTGTCATTGTTCAATACAAGGACAAGGACGGAAAAAACAGCGAGATGTGGGTTGATCGTTTGATCATTTCTATCGGCCGCGTTCCGTTTATAGCCGCTTTAGATGCACCTGTTGTCGGCCTCAAACTCGATGAAAGAGGCTTCGTGGAAGTCGATGCAGAAAACCGTACGAATCTTCCTCGAGTATGGGCGATCGGTGACCTTGTCAAAGGTCCGATGCTGGCTCATAAGGCCGAAGAAGAGGGTGTGGCGGTTGCAGAACGCATTGCAGGACGCAAAGCTGTAACGCATATTGAACGCGTGCCTTCCGTGGTTTACACCGAACCGGAAATTGCTTGGGTAGGCAAAACCGAAGATGAACTGAAGAATGCTGGTAAGCCTTACAAAGTCGGTGTCTTCCCGTTCATGGCCAACGGCCGCGCCAGAGCTGTCGGAGAAACCCAAGGCTTTGTGAAGATGCTGGCAGACGCCGAGACCGACCTGGTTTTGGGACTGCATATCATCGGACCTCAGGCCGGCGAGCTGATTGCGCAAGGCTGTGATGCCTTGTCCTTCGGCGCGACCGCAGAAGACCTGGCACTGATCTGCGATCCTCATCCTACTTTCAGCGAGGCCATCAAAGAGGCGGCCTTAGCGGTAAATAAAGAAGGCATTAACTTTTAGCTAGAATAATGAGACCTGGGACCAAGAAATCTCAGGTCTTATTTTTGCTTAGGCCGCACACCATTCAGGAGCTTTTCGGATGCGAATCCCGCTTATTCTTTTTACTCTCGGCTTGCTCAGCTTCAATGCTTGGGCAGTGGAGCCGCCGTCGACTGTTCCTTTCGCCAAGAGATACGATCCCGCCTCCATTACAACAGCTTCACGAGCAAGAGAAGTCATCGCGGCCTACGACAACGAAAAGAGAGTCTGGGAGAACTGGTACAAAGAAGAAACAGCTCAGTGTTATCGCAACTTTTTTGTGACTTATTGCTTGGATAAGGCTAAGTCGGAACGCACAGAACACATCAATGAGGCTCGCCGCGTTTGGCTCGTAGCTAGAGACTTCCTGAGGAAGGAACGTTCCGAACAGGCGGTGAAAGACCGCAAAGCTGCTGAGGCCAAGCAAGCCGCCAAAAATGCCAAGATGGATGCTCAGCCCGCTCGCGTTGCTAAAGCTCCTTCCAAGACACGAGACGTCACGCCTCGCAAGCCGGGCGAAGGCCATGCCGCAGATCGCGTTCTGACACCCGAAGAAGAAAAAGCGAATGCCGAAGCCTATGCCATGAAGCAGCAGGAGCGTGAACAGCGCATTGCCGAGCAGGAAAGTAAAGTTCCTGAAGCTCCTTCTATGACGCCTGAAGAACGTATTCAAGCTAGAGCCGAGCGCCGCGCCGCAGCCGAGAAGAAACGCGCTGAAAATATCAAGAAGCGCGCAGAAAAAGCTGCGGAGTATGAACGTCAGGTCAAGCTTCGTGAAGAGCAAGAGAAGAAGAACAGCGTCACAGGTGACTTGATTCCTCGGCTGTAACAATCCAAAAAAGATCGGAACTCCTTGATCTGATAGGATTGTGTTCCTAAACAAGGAACCTAAATGCCATCAGAATTCGTAAAAGAAGTTGCCGACGTTTTTGCCAAGGACGGACCTCTCTCTAAAGTTACCGCGAATTACACGCCGAGACCCTCGCAAATTGAATTTGCGACCTCGGTGGCGGAAGCATTGGAAAAAGGAAAAACGCTTGTAGCTGAGGCGGGTACAGGCACCGGCAAGACGTTTGCTTATCTTGTTCCTGCGCTCCTGAAAGATCAGAAAGTCCTGATTTCTACTGCAGGAAAGACGCTGCAGGATCAGCTTTTTACGAAGGACATTCCGGCGCTTTTAAAAGCCCTAGGCATGGGCTGCCGTGTTGCACTCCTCAAAGGACGTTCCAACTACATCTGCAAGCAGCGTTTAGAACATGCGCTTCAGGAAGATTCCTACGTTGCTAAGTCTCGAGAAGAAGTCGTTCATCTTCATCGCATTAAGAAGTTTGCCGGACAGTCCGTGACCGGCGAGCGCGGCGACATTACCGATGTTCCCGAAAACTCCGGTATTTGGCCGGAAGTGACAAGTACCGGTGAAAACTGTCTCGGCCCCAATTGCGATCATTACAACGACTGCTTTGTGATGCAGGCCAGAGAGAAGGCAAAAGAAGCTCAGCTTTTGGTGATTAACCATCATCTGTTCCTGGCCGATATTTCGCTTAAAGACAATCAAATCACGGACTTTCTGCCGGAATTTGACCTGGTGGTGCTTGATGAGGCTCACCAGCTGACCAACATCGCGACGAACTTCTTTTCTCAGACGCTGAATCTTTACGATGTCAGGAATTTAGCTGCGGACGCGGTTTCTCAAGGTTACGGTGTCAATAAACAGATTGATTGGAACGGCATCTACAAAACCATTTCAAACGCCTGCGATGATTTAATCAGCACGACGCACAACATCCTGAACACCAAAGATAAACAGCTTGCGGTTGCCAAATTCAAGGATAAGCATCTTTTGGTTGAACCTTTCAAAAAGCTTTTGAATGCGGTGGAGAAACTGAGCAACGCGGTTCATGTGCACAAAGAGGCATCTCCTGAGATGACGAAGCTCGATGAACGTTGCACAGAGGCCCTTGACCTTATTGAATATTGGCGCGATGTATTCAACGGCAAAGCGGTTTCTCGTTCCATGAAGGGTCCGCTCTTAGATTGGTTTACGGTGAAACCGAAGAATATCTTCTTCAACACCACACCGCTTTCTTATGCCGAAATGCTTAAGAGCGCTCGGGAAGTGCAGGGCAAGCCGTGGGTTTTGACATCCGCAACATTGGCTGCCAACGGGGACTTTAAACATTTTATTGACCAAGTCGGTTTGGAAGACGCAGAAACCAAATCTTGGGAGAGCCCCTTTGACTTTAAAGCTCAGGGGATGCTGTACATCACCGAAGATCTGCCGACACCGAGCGCCTCTAACTTCTCCGATGAAGTTGCCAAGCGCATTTGGCCGTTCATCAAAAAAAACAAGGGCAGAGCTTTTGTGCTGTGTACAACGCTTAGGGCAATGGAAGTGATTTCCGAAGCGCTGCGTTACTTTGCTGAGACAGAAGGTGTCTCAATGAACATCCTGGTTCAGAACGAACAGTCCAAGCAAGAATTGCTGCGTCGATTCAGAAGTGAAGAAAATTCCGTGCTTGTCGGTTCCATGAGCTTCTGGGAAGGCGTGGACATTAAGGGCGACGCGCTGTCCTTGGTTGTAATTGATAAGATTCCTTTCCCGCCACCCGATGATCCGGTGTTTGAGGGACGCTCAAAAGAACTTGAGGCGGAAGGCAAGAATTCTTTTAACGAAATATCCATTCCGGAAGCGATCATGCTCTTGAAGCAGGGGGCCGGTCGATTGATTCGTGATGAGAAAGATGAAGGTCTGTTGATTCTCTGCGACAACCGTCTGTTATCCAAGGGATACGGAACAAAGATTTGGAAGAGTCTGCCTGACTTTGCTAGAACTAAGGTTTTTGATACCGCAATGAATTTCCTGGAAAGGTGCCAGGAGCCGAGAGGTTAAAGGCAGCTCGGTAAAAGTAGATTTCAAACGGGGACATATCGTAAGAATGTCTCCGTTTAAACCGCAGTTACCAAAAGGAAATCGGGCTGTAAAGGTTCTTCAGACAAGCTGCCGCGCTCAGCGCGGCTGTGGTGCTGGACTTCGGATTTGCCGGATCAGGTTTGCCGGAAAATTCCATCACAGCATCGGCCAGAGCAGAGCGATAGATAATCTTATGTGTATTGCTATGGACCTCGGGATCGGAAACAATCTTAACTTTGGTGTGAGGATTTTCCGATGCCAGCGCAGTAATGACGCCGACGTTGATGTTCTTCGGAAAACCTTTGATTGCTTCCTGAACTCCGCCTTCGAAAACCACCATCTTCTTGGTTAAGTCCAGAGTTTTGCCTTCTAAGGCGGGCGCTCCGAGCAAAGATTTAGGTGATTTGGTTGTCTCAATAACAACTTCTGATGCACCGCGCTGCAAAGCGCAGGTTTGAAGAAAATCTAATCCTCCGATGGCGCCGTTGACGATACAGATTCGGCCGTTGTTTTTAGCTGCGGTGCAAATCGCCTCTTGCTTGAAAGCATCGTCAGTAAATGCGCCGCTGGAGAGACAAATCAATGTTCTCCCGGACTTTAGAATCGGCAGAGTATATTCCTTAAGTGCCGCGCCTCCGGCGAGCTCGACGACCACCGGAGCTGCATTTTTCAGAAAATCTTCAAAGCTGAATACAGCAGAACAGTTGTATTTCGAGGCAAAGACTTGGGCCTTTTCTTGATTTCGAGCTAAGACAGAATGGAGTTTGAACTCCGGCAAAAAGTCATGAAGGACATTCGCAAATACGTTGGCCAAAGAGCCGGCGCCGATAACCGATACAAGAGACATAGTTCTGCAGTAGAGAATGAATTGAAAAACAGATACTACAACGCTTGCATCTGAGGTGAAATAGGCAAGTTTTCGGATATGTGGAATTACAGGCTTTGAACTCAGCTTGCAGAGTCAGGCGTGCAGTTCTTCCACTTCTGAGCCATGATCTGTGTTTTGTCCAAAGCCGGAATCGGCTGAAAACCACAAATTAGACGAGCAAGATAATCAACAGACTCTTTTCCTTTGAAGTCAATCGCTTCCGTACGGGAAATCTTTTCAGGAGAATCAATGATCAGATTTTTGTACTCAAGAGTGGCCATTCGTTCTTTATTAGCGTTTTTGCATTGTGCGACGGGAATGCGGACACGATAAGGCGTTTGTTCCATGGTTGTTCCGCCGATCTCCAGCATTTCCATCTGAAGGTAATCGCGTTTGTTGTCACGGACGCGAACACGGCTGCCTTCTTTAATCCATTGATTACGGGCAAAAGGACGCCAATCGCCGGGATATTTAACTTGAGTGGCAAAAAATGGGAGACCGAGTTTATCGATAGATTCCTCGGCAAGATACTGCAAATCGCTGCACGTCATCTGCTCAGGATTCTGAGGAATAGTGCGGCAGCCGGCCAAGAGCAGCAACGCCGCCCCTGTCACGGCAAAAAACTTCTTATTGCGCATTAAAACAGTTTATTTGACTGCTGCGCCGTCTTTCGGAGCAGCTGTAGCTTTTGCGGCTTCAAATTCTTGAGCACGCAGGTAGGTATCATAGGAACCACGGTTCTTATTGGCATCAAGAATGCGCTGAATATCGGCAGCCTTGTCGTCCATGCCGAGCTTGTTATAGCTGTCTCGCATGATGATCAAAGCTTCTTCGGCCTGCGGAGAAGTCTGGAAGTTCAGAAGAACGTTTTCAGCGCGATTGATGGCGGCAATGTAGGCGTCGCGAACGTAATAATACTTGGCGGTATTGATTTCGTACTTGGCCTGAGCCTCGACCAGCTCATGCATACGTTCGCGGGCATCGCGGGCGTAGCGGCTGTTCGGGAAACGAAGCACCAGTTCTTTGAAAATATCGAAAGCATCGCGCGCAGCCTGAGCGTCGCGCTTAGAAAGGTCCTGACGGGTCAGATAGCTCATCCAGCCTTCATCTTCGTCCAGGGTGGCAATGCCCTTAATGTAGAGGGCGTACGGGGACAACGGATGCTCAGGATATTGCCTTAAGAAACGATCGCAGACTGCGATGGCCTGCTGCGGTTCTCCTTCTTTAAAGTAAGAGTAAGCAGTCTCAACTTGGGCCTGCTGAGAATAGCGACCGTAAGGATAACGGGCCTCTAACTTCTGATAGTAGTCACGGGCCGTTTCGTAGTTGCCTTCATTCAGATTGTCTCGGGCCTCGACATACAGTTTGTCAGCCGTCCAGCCTTCCGTCGGGTCTTCAACCCCTTTAAACATACTGCACGATGTAGTCGCTAAAATAACAGAACCCAGACAGGCGGCCGTTAATGTCCGCTTGATTATTGTTTTCAGGGCAAAAGACATAGAACTTAAGGTCAAAATGAATATTGAATTAGATGATTATAGTCAGACTGAGGCTTTTGAAGAAACCGAATTACAGGAATCTTCAAAAATTGAAACTTTTGAAGTTACCCTCGATCTTGACGGAGAGCGCCTCGATAAAGTCTTGGCTTCTTCTTTAAAAGACATTTCCCGCTCTCGTCTGAAGACCCTGATTGAAGACGGATTGGTCAAAGTCAACGGCAAAACTGTTGATAAACCCAAAGAAAAAATGAGTTTCGGCGATGAGGTTTCCGTTGAAATTAAGCCTCGCCTTGAAGATATGGATTTCATTGCTACGCCGATGGACATCGACGTGGTTTACGAAGATGACGACATCTTGGTCATCAATAAACCCGCAAGATTGGTTGTACATCCGGCCGCCGGGCACTGGGACGACACGCTTTTGAATGGTCTTTTGGCTTACAACCCGATTTTTAGAACACTGCCTCGCGCCGGTATTGTCCATCGTCTCGACCGCGACACCACGGGTTTGATGGTGGTGGCGAAAAACGAAAAAGCCATGCTCGATTTGGTTCAGCAGCTTCAGGCCCGCACTGTAAAACGCGAGTATTGGGCGCTCACCAGAGGCAAAGCGCCTGCAGATAAAGTCATTGAAGCAGCGATTGAGCGTGATCCCAGAAATCCGTTGCGCTTTACGATCGGTAAAGGCGGAAGAGCCAAACCGGCGACCACGCATATTCGCTGCATTGATCAGAAAGAAGTCAAAGGCAAACCTTTCTCTTGGGTTGCCTGCCGATTAAAAACCGGCCGTACTCATCAAATTAGAGTGCACATGGAATCTATCGGCCTGCCGCTGATCGGAGATCCGCTCTACCGCAATAAGCTTCCAAAACCCAAAGAAGATGGTTCCGTTCTGAATTCTTTTGATCGTCAGGCACTTCATGCCAGCCGTTTAGGTTTGATACACCCGGTGACCAAAGAAACGATGGAATGGTTTGCCGAGCCGCCTCAGGATTTCAGAGATTTGATGGATGAGCTGGGCTTTGGTCCGTGGGATCGACCTTCCGAAGTCTTCGGAGATCCGGTTGTGATGATCAATAACGATGAGTTGTCAGAGAATCAGAAAGCCGTCGGTAAAATCAGTTCGTGGGACGACTTTGATTTCGGTGATGACGATGAAGACGCTGATTCCAACTGGAAAATAGAACGTACAAAGGAATAGGGGCGTAATCTATGCAGAGTAAACCGGAATTGGAAGTGATCGTTCCTGAATGGAACGCTCCGGAAAACATTAGAGCTTTCTTCACGCTGCGCTCGGGCGGCATGTCCGCTGGCGCTTATGGAGACAAAGACGGTTTTTGCGGCCTCAATCTCGGAAATCATGTCGGAGACAATAAGTATTCGGTTCGCGGCAATCGCAGGATCGTAACCGATATGTTAGGCGCCGAACCCAAGTGGCTCAGCCAAGTTCATTCTTCTCGAGTCGTCAGGGCAGAAGACAACAACACTGAAGAACAAGCAGACGCCGAATTTACGACTGCCGCCGGTATTCCTTGCGTCGTGATGACCGCTGACTGTGTGCCGGTATTGCTTTGCGACAAAAAAGGAACCATTGTTGCAGCCGCTCACGCCGGATGGAAAGGCTTAGCCGATGGAGTCCTGCAAACCACCGTCGCAGCCATGAGAAAAGAAATCGGCGATGAAGAAGAAATCATCGCTTGGATCGGACCGCACATCCGCAAAGATCATTTCGAAGTGAGAGTCGACGTCGCTGACTACTACCGGGCATCTGCTGTTAAAGCCGCGGCCGACGATGCATTGGAATCGATCGGGGAGGGTGGCTGGCACTTGGATTTGGCCCGCTTCGCCAAGGAAGCTTTAAAGCAGGCCGGTGTGACTGAAGTCACCGACTGTGAACGCGATACATACTCCGATCCTGAGCATTTTTACAGCTATAGAAGAGATAAGGTAACAGGGCGCCATGGTGCATTCATCTGCAAGCGATAGTTCGAGAAGAAATTCCAGCGAAATCAGCTGGTATTACATTCAGCCCGGCTTCAAATTAATTGACGCCAAGAAGTGTGCTTGGGCTTTCGCTTTCTTCGTTTTTATTTTGTTCGTGATCAGCCGCTTCTCCCACAGCCTGATCTTTGATTCTCCGTGGGCGCTTTTGATCGTGCCCGGCGTCGCTGCGTTTGTGATCTGGCTCATGCTGGTCATGCAGCCGCATCGCCAGGTTTATTACCGGCTGGATCAGGACGGAGTTTTTTGTGAGTACCGTTCTTCTGCTTCAGCCCTCACAAGTTTTTTGGATTTGATTCTGAGCCTGCTGGGTTCAATCATCAAACTCAAGAACACGTTCTACATCAATAAGCATTCATCCCGCTCGCGTATGTTTGAGTGGGGAGAAGTCGTGGCCGTGCACGAAGCGCCTTATTGGAAAAAGATTACTCTGCAAGCCGGTCTGCACGGGGAGTTAAATCTTTGGACCAATGCAGAAAACTACGGCAATGTACTCACGCTGGTACGCGAATACGTTGCAAAAGAAAGGAAAAATTATGATTAAGAAGATTTTAGGAATAGCTGTTCTATTTGGACTGATGATGACTGCTGCTCAAGCTAAAACTTTCTTGGTTGACGTTCGTACTCCGTCAGAAATTGCGACGACGGGTAAGGTTGAAGGCGCCTTGGTTGCTAACTATTCCGCGCCGGACTTTGTGGATCAATTTAAGGCCTTAGGTGCCAAGCCTGACGATGATATTGAGCTTTACTGCCGTTCCGGGCGCCGTGCGGAAATGGCAAGTCAGATCCTCAGCAAGCTCGGATATAAAAATATCCGTAATCTCGGAGGCTATGAAGCCGCTGCCGAAACTCTTAAACGACCACTTGTGAAGTAAGTAAATGACCAAACGTCCTCCCCGCGTGGGTTTTGTTTCTCTGGGCTGTCCTAAAGCGCTTGTCGACAGTGAACGCATCGTTACCGAACTCAGAGCCGAAGGGTACCTCATTAGCTCGACCTATAAAGACTCTGATCTTGTGATCGTGAACACTTGCGGCTTCATCGATGCCGCAGTTCAAGAGTCTCTGGAAGCGATTTCCGAAGCGTTGAGCGAAAACGACAAGGTCATTGTGACCGGCTGCTTGGGCGGTAAAAATACCGAGGAAGGCAACTTCGTCGCCCTGCGTTTCCCGAAATTGCTCGGCGTGACAGGTCCTGAGCAGACCGAAGAGGTCCTCCGTCTGGTGCATGACAACCTTCCGAGACCGCATGAGCCTTTCGGTGACTTGGTGCCTGCAGGCGGCGTTCTTCTGACCCCGAAACACTATGCCTATCTCAAGATTGCCGAGGGCTGCAACCATCACTGCACGTTCTGCATTATTCCTTCGCTGAGAGGTCCGCTGGTATCCCGTCCGATCGGTTCCGTCGTTCGTGAGGCATCTAATCTCGTCAAGAGCGGTGTGAAAGAACTGCTCGTCATTGCGCAGGACACGGCGGCATATGGTCAGGATGTGAAGTACAAACTGGACTTCATCGGCGGACGGGCCGTGAAGACCAACATTAAGGTCTTATTCGAAGAGCTCGGCAAACTCGGCGTTTGGGTACGTCCGCATTACATGTACCCGTATGCCTCCGTTGATGAAATCGTTCCGCTGATGGCTGAAGGCAAGATCCTGCCGTACCTCGACGTTCCTTTCCAGCACGCTCATCCGAGAATTCTGAAGGCCATGAAACGCCCGGGAAGCGAATACAACATGGAACGCATCAATGCCTGGCGTGCGATTTGTCCGGACATCACGATTCGTTCAACGTTCATCACCGGCTTCCCGGGAGAAACTGAAGAAGAATTCCAGTACCTCTTGGACTTCCTGAAAGAAGCTCGTCTCAACCGCGTCGGCTGCTTTGCTTATTCTCCCGTAGAAGGCGCGGCTGCGAATGATCTGCCCGGAGCTCTTCCGGAAAGCGTTCGCGTAGAAAGAAGAGAGCGCTTCATGGAAGTTCAAAGCGAAATCTCCAAAGAACTTCTGCGCGAGAAAGTAGGCAAGACGATCAAAGTCTTAGTGGATGAAGCGCCCGATGAAGACGGTATTGCGACGGCCAGATCTACTGCCGACGCTCCGGATATTGACGGCTTAGTCTTTATTGAAAACAATCCGAATGTGAAGCCTGGAGACTTTGTGGACGTCAAAGTCACGGATTCTTCCGACTATGACCTCTTCGCCGAAGTTGTAAAAGAACCTTAGTCTTCCGGGGCAAGACATTTGGCGCAGCGTTACAGAAATTGACGTCCTCCTCGTCATGAATGGCGAGGATTCCATACCACCTCTGCAGCGGCCGTAGCCTAGTGCTGCAGTGGGTCTCTT
>ERZ838577.730-NODE-730-length-49370-cov-30.635243_pt1 | contig 49370 bp, 89 predicted proteins | sample MGYA00519682_ERZ838577 | MGnify/ENA primary metagenome ERZ838577 (study PRJEB31850, sample SAMEA3708838) | human gut metagenome | biome: human gut; feature: human-associated habitat; material: faeces | place: China | collected 2014 ...
AGAACCCTGATGGACTACGAAAAGCTGATTGAGCAATTAAAACAAAAAGACGGGCTGTGGTGTTCTGTGCCTACAGGAGAAAAACTTGTCACTGACGCTGCCGACGCCCTCACCGCCCTGCTGGCCGAAAACGAGAGGCTGCGGGCCGAGCTGGAGCAGAAATCAAAACTGATTGCTCAGCAGGCCGCAGAATTGGAACGGCGGGACAAACTGCTGAAAGAACAAGAGATCGAGTTGGATCAGATGAAGCGGGAGAATGAGACCCTAAAACATGCATTACAAAATTGGCACGAGGAGGACGAGCATGAGGTTGATTGATGTTGATAATTTAGATTTCACTTTTGATAGGCGTTGCTTTTCAGAAGGTGATACTCAGTATGCACGCGGAGTTGATGATGCTATTGAGGTTATAAACAATGCCCCCACCATCTCCGCCGTGCCTGTGGTCAGGTGCTGGGCGTGCAAGTATCACAAACCAATTGATTATTGCACGAAGCACAAGCAAACAGGTTGGTTCGATGATGATTTCTGCTCCTACGGCCAGCGAAAGGAGGCCGACCATGAAGTTTCGGAACTTTGAGACGGGGGAACAAAGGAACCTAGATAGCGCATTCTGCAATTTCTGCATAAAACATAGTTGTTATGCGTGCGCTTTAAATAAAGAAAAAAACGGGATGAATTGTTTCAGGTGGGCTAAATTGAACCCCCACGAAGCCGCCCGCCTGATGGGCTATGAGGTGGTGGAGGATGAACCGTCCGGGAATCGCGGGCAGTTAGAATATGGAAACGCCGTGGAGGGTATGTGCTGCGACTGTGCTCATGGCGGCCCCTGCTGCTCTTGGGACGAAAACGAGGATTGCCACCACAGGAAAGAGGACGGAAGCTGCTGGGTGCCACATACAAAGGAGGAGGCCAACATGGAAAAGCCGCTGAAGGACTGGACGCTGGGAGAACTGAAAGAGTGGTGCTATCAATACAGAAAGGCTCACACAGACAAGCCGTGCGAACAGACCTGCCCTATCTATCAGAGATGGATTTGCTGTCGTGAATGGGTACATGAGTGGGATTTGGAGGAAAAGCCCCGCTGGACGGAGCAGGAGGTGGAGAGGGCGAAGGCGATCAAACTTATTTATCCAAATGCTGAAAAACTGGAATTAATACCATGTGCTATTCGTGTTTACACGGATATTGGGGCAATAGCCTATCTGCATACTGACCTATTTCCAAGCATGAAAAATGGACAAATTTCCACCCTTGACGAGATCATCGGAGGTGAAACGAAGTGACTAAAGAAGAATACGAAAAGAAAATTGCGGCATTGGAACCACTGGACGATGAGAAGCGGAAAAGCGTGACCTGTGCGCTCCTTGGGCATAGCCATATTACCACAGGTTTCTTCGGGTATGTCTACTGTGCACGGTGTGGAGAACAAATTGGGGATGTTCTGGGCGGCTGTTTTTATGACCCACTGGAAGTCCGTGTAGGTCATAACTGCCCGATATGCAGAGCCAACTATGAGAAATTGGGATGGGAGGACAAAATCCTGACCCCTGACCCGTTTGCGGATGAGAACGGCGGAGGTGCCCAATGAGCGAAGTCATCATTACCAGAACATGGGGACATGAAGATGACCAGCAGGCAAAAGCCGACGCGGGGAAGCCTCGCCCCACGCTGGTCCCTGTCTCCCTGATCGAGGCTGTGACGGCGGTCCGAATGTACGGGAACGAAAAGTACCACGACCCGGAGAATTGGCGGCAGGTGGAGCCGCAGCGATATCAGGATGCTTTGTACCGGCACTGGCTGTCCTATCTCAAGGGGGAGCAATGCGATCCGGAAAGCGGCCTGCCTCACCTGTGGCATCTGGCTTGTAATGCGGCATTTTTGATTGAGATGGAGGGCAAAGAATGAGAGATATCCTTTTCAAAGCCAAGCGGCTGGATAATAGAGAGGTGCTATATGCAGACACATGGGTATCATGGAACTGTTGTTTATCAACTGTGGGGAAAGATTTTAATTGGGCATGAAAGAGCAACTAATAAAAGCTATAAGTGGTATTACGTGAATCGCAACCTCCACGACGGGGAGGGCGGACAGTGTGAGTGAGTGGATCAGCGTCAAGGAGAGGCTGCCGGAAAAGGATGGATGGTATTTGGTCTATGCCCCTAGATATTGGGGTAACAGCAAAATTTATGGACTTGATGGCCTTGCATATTCCAACTTTAAACACAACTACAAAGATCACTGGGGAATCGAAAGAGGAACGGGGAGAGGATGGCCTGGGATTGTCACCCACTGGATGCACCTCCCCGAACCACCAAAGGAGAATCAGCAGCATGAGTAAAAAAGTCAATCCCCGCAGACAACCGGCGTCAAAGGCAGATGTAAAACGTGCTGAGCTTCGTGGGCGGGATGATGGCATCAAATTCGCAAGCGCTCTATTTTTGATGGCCCTGCGCGATAAGGAGGGCTTTGATCCGGAAGCTCTGCAAAAGGTCTGGAAAGAGGTTGGAGACTTGGCGGACAGCATTGCGGAAGGCTATTGCAGCATCGAGGATTTACATACCGTCTTAGAGTCTGAAGCGGGCGCTAGAATTGTGGGAGGGATAGCCACATGACCGAATGGTGTCTTGCCCATCCGTGGATGACCTTTTTCTTGCTGACTTTTGCTCTGCTCGTCATCGACGAAATAGTATGCGCGATTGCGAATGCCATTGCAAGCAAGAACAGAGACAAGCATGAGGAGGGATAGCCCTTGAATGAGTTCCAGGATAGGCTGAGGAGGCTGAGGGAAAGTATGCGGCCAGTTCGGAGTATGACAGTTACATCACAGCTGATGGGGCTAAGCCCTGATGCCTTACGAAAATATGAGAGAGGAGAAGTTGAGCCTAAAATGACAGCTCTAAAGTTGATTGCAGCATATTATCACATCAGCCTAGACGAGCTTTGCAAAATGGAGGAAGATTAGACCATAAACTTTCATAATCTCATAGAAAAAATAGCGAATTCATAAAGTTTTATGAGTGAGCGGAAATATGTATGCGAAAATGGGAGTGTGGGGGCGTATCTCTGCACTCCCACTCCTTTTCCTCTCTGCCCGGGGGTTCACCTCCGCCTCCGGGCCTCCTATGCCCTTGTAGCTCAGTAGGAAGAGCGGCCCAGGAATATGGGTGATTGAAGCGTCGCCGGTTCGAGTCCGGCCGGGGGCTTGGCAACCCGCACCTTTCGCGGTAGCCAACTTAGACCGCCCCCTTGTGAAACCTCCCCACAATCCGGGGATAGGTGTGTAACCTGGGGGTAATGCGCAGGGAGTGCCTTTCGAGGCTGGCCCTGCAAAGCAGACCGCTCCAAAGGCCACGGAGCTGACTGTGGAAAGACACTATACTGGCGAATCGGGGCCGCGTATCTTACCAGTGAAATCACCAGCGGCCTGCCAGTAGCCATAGCTGGCCGACTCCGGGCGGAATGGCAGCCTTTGAGAGTCAAGTGTGCCGACACGGAGAAAGCGGCTGCGCCCGGCGGAGCGTGTAGAGACGGAATCCGCCCCAGTGGACCGGCCCAGCGGCATTGTGACGCTGTATTCTAGATGGCTGGACCACGAAGCGCTGTCCCGCTGAAAACTGCATTTGCCGCTGAAAGGCTTCGTGCTACTGACCATATTGGATTTGGCTGCGGCGATGGGCAGATGTGTGACAATTAAGCGGAAAGCGCACATATACGGGTGTAGCTCAATGGAGAGCGCCGGTCTCCAAAACCGGAGGTTGGGGGAACAGAGCCTTCCACCCGTTCCAGGGCGCAAGTCCTTACAGAATTTCTTGGTGAAAGGCAAGTGAGAAAAGCCGAAAAACTCACAGCTCCCCCGCAAAGGGGGATATGCCGCCCCGCAGTTGCACGAGACGGGGGCGGGACTAATGGGAGGAAACGCATGGCGGGGTAATCTCCCACCGCCTCTCGAAAAATGGTTGAATACCGGGGATAGGCCGACGGGCCGAAAAGGGAGGTGCCACCTTACTCCTCTTCCCCGGGTCAACATAAATGGTGGAAACGAAATTTAAGAAAGGGTGGTTTTTTATGGATGAATTGAAACTTATCAAATCCGAATCTTTCGGAAACGTGGAATGTGATTTTTATGGGGACGGAAGAGAAACGTGGATGACTAGAGAACAAATCGGGGTGGCGCTGGAATACAGTGATCCGCGTGTTGCGATTGCTAAAATTCATGCAAAAAGGAAAGACCGTTTGGACAGATTTTCAGTTGTTACCAAACTGGTATCAACTGACGGGAAGTCTTATAACACAACCCTTTATAACCGCAAAGGCATCATGGAGATTTGCCGGCACAGCGATCAGCCAAAAGCCGATGCATTTATGGACTTCTGCTGGGAAGTCATGGATAGTCTCATGACGGGGAAAACGAAGCTGGTTGGCATGACGGAGTATCAGCAGATGATGGCTGAGACTCGTCGCAGAAATGCCCGTGTTCAATCCGCCCGCATTTTGACACAGCTTGCAAAGCAGTACCATGGAACTACATACGAACAGGTGCTGAACGCTCACGCCACAAAGGAGCTGACCGGAGAATATCTGCTGCCTCTTCCAAGATTGGAAACTAAGACATATAGTGCTGGAGAGATTGGGGAGATTCTTGGAATCAGCGGGAATAAAGTTGGAGCGATTGCAAACCAAAATGGATTAAAAAACGATAAGTATGGGCAGTGGTTTAAGGATAAGGCCAAGTGGAGCAACAAAGAGGTACCGGCATTTCGTTACTATGATAATGTAATTCCTGTACTACGTAAAATTTTAGACCAAGAAAAAATCTGACCGAGAGGTGGTGAGCCCATTGTGGCAAAAGGGAAGTATCAACGCTGGTTGGAGCCGGATGGGCTTACCCTTTTAGAGGGCTGGGCTAGGGATGGTCTGACTGACGAGCAGATAGCCCACAACATGGGAATCAGTACGGCGACCTTGTACGACTGGAAGAATAAGTTTCAAGATATTTCCGAGGCCCTAAAAAAGGGAAAAGAAGTTGTAGACATCCAAGTGGAAAACGCCCTTCTAAAGCGAGCACTTGGATATGACTACCAAGAACAGCGGATTGAAAAGTCAGATAAAGACGGAATGAAGGTCATACAAACAATCCGCCATGTCCCGGCAGACACCACAGCGCAAATCTTTTGGCTAAAGAACCGTCGACCGAACAAGTGGCGGGACAAACCAGAGGTTCCGGGCGACACTGACATGCTTAAGAAAGCGCGGGAGCTGTTGGAGGGAATTCCAAGTGCCATTGACTGAAAAGCAACTGGAATATCTGCAAAACTGCAACCACCGCTGGAATGTCAAAACGGGCGCTACTGGCAGCGGGAAATCGTTTCTGGATTTCACAGTTACCATTCCAAAGAGAATTGTAGCAGCAAGAGGCGAGGGACTTTTGGTTCTGCTTGGAAATACCAGGGGGACGCTCGAAAGAAACATCTTGGAGCCTATGCGGCAGTGGTGGCCTGGGCAGATCGGAATTATCCGTAGCGATAACACTGTGGAACTGTTCGGGAAAAAGGTTTATGCCCTTGGAGCAGACAACAAAAAGCATGTCTCGCGTATACAGGGCGCAACTTTCGAGTACGTCTACGGCGATGAGGTGACGACTTGGAGCGAGGACGTATTTCAGATGCTTAAAAGCCGCCTGCGCTGTGAGCACTCACATTTTGACGGAACCTGCAACCCGGACAACCCGGAGCACTGGTTTAAGAAATTCCTTGACAGCGACGCTGACATATATCAGCAGCCTTATGTGATCGACGATGGCGTGCTCCCACCACATGTGGTGGAGGAGCTAAAGAAGGAATACGCCGGGACAGTCTATTATGATCGCTATATTCTTGGGCTGTGGAAACCCGCAGACGGCCTCGTTTATCCGATGTTTGACATGGACAAGCATGTTATTCGCGGAAACCCTGATGGACCTGGATTATATTATATCGCTATTGACTACGGTACAATGAATCCAACGGCGATGGGGCTGTGGCGCGTTTATCGCGGGGAGGCTGTCATGCTGAAGGAGTATTATTACGATGGTCGGGCGAAGAAAAAACAAAAGACCGATGAAGAATATTATCAGGACCTGGAGAATTTTGCGGATGGAAAGAAGATCGAACGTGTGATCGTTGACCCTTCTGCGGCAAGTTTCAAGGAGTGCATACATCGGCATGGGAAATTTGCCGTGTGGGATGCGGATAACTCTGTTTTGGATGGAATCCGGCTGACGGCAACTTTGCTGCAAACTGGACGGATCAAGTTTCACGAGAGCTGCGAGAATACGTTCCAGGAATTTCAATCCTACATGTGGGATGGAGATGCCGGGGAAGACAAAGTCATTAAAGAGTCAGATCACTCAATGGACCAGATGCGCTATTTTTGTAACACCATTATGTGGAGAGAGATCGCATGAGTGTTTTTGTCGGCTGGTTGGGCCGCTTGAAAAACTTCATATTTCCGCAGGCGGTGACTCAGCGGGAGTTTGGCGTTAAGCCTGCCACGGGACAGACAATGGAGCGGAACATCAACCTGTGGTTTGCTATGTATGTCAACCGACCGCCCTGGGCGGTTCCTCCTGTGGTTCCGATGGGCCTGCCAGCAGCGATCTGTAGAGAGATTGCCCGCCCGACGCTGGCGGAACTCACAGTAAGTATTGCGGGCAGTGCCAGGGCGGACTATCATAACGAGCAGTTTCAAGCAGCGCAAGAAAGGTTCCTACAGCAGCTTGAGCTTGGGCTTGCAACAGGTGGTATTGCGCTGAAACCGTATGTTTATGGGAACCGTATTTTGGTGGACGGAACTAGCGCGGCATCGTTTCAGCCCACAAAATTTGATGCTTCTGGTACCTGTGTTGGAGGCGTGTTCCGTGAAAAAGCACAAGCCAATGATAAATACTATGTCCGGCTGGAATACCACAACTTAGAGGGTACTACATATACCATCCAGAACAAAGCATACCGCAGCGACAGCAGCGGTTCCATGGGACCTGCAGCCGCTTTGAATGAGGTTCCGGATTGGGCGGATATCCCGCCAGAAGTCAAGATAGAAAACCTGGAAGGACCGCTCTTTGCCTATTTTAAGCCCCCGCAGTCAAACAATGTGGACACCGATGATAAAACCGGTGTGTCCGTATATGGAGGGTCCGCGGTAGACCTCATCCAAAGAGCGGACGAGCAGTGGGATTTGATCCGGTGGGAGTACAAGAGCGGCCAGAGAAAGATATTTATGGACGCTACAGAAACAGTAGCAAGGGACTTCGACAAACGCTTGTTTGAGATTGCTCCGTTCTCCAAGGACGGCAAGTTTTTTGAACAGTTTGAACCCTCTTTTCGGGACGAACCGCTTTATCGAGGGCTACAAAATATTCTGAAACAAATTGAGTTCCAGGTTGGCCTCTCTTATGGCACGCTGTCAGACCCACAAAGTGTTGAAAAGACGGCGACAGAGGTTCGCAACAGCAAACAGCGGATGTTTATCACTATCGATAGCATTCAAAAAGCGTTACAGCATACCTTTGACAGCCTGATCTATGCCATGGACGTGTATGCTACACTGTACAATCTGGCGCCTGCTGGAGGCTATGAAGTCACCTATTCTTGGGGAGACAGCGTTCTTGATGACGCTGACGCAAAGGAAAAGGAGCGGGCTAACGACCGGCAGGACGTCTCCATGGGTGTGATGAATGATTGGGAATACCGGGCAAAATGGTATGGAGAGGACGAGGCCACAGCCAAGAAAATGCTGCCGAAAATGGAGGACATGACGAACGAAGGAGAGAATGAGATTGAATGAGATACCCGTTTTCTCCAGAAGTTTTGGATGCGCTTCCGGAAGAATTAGCGGAGTTGTTCCGAAGCCTGGAAGAGACGCTCCTTGATGAAATATGCTCTCGGCTGAAACTGGACGGAGAACTGAATGAGGTCACGGTGCAGGATATCCGGGCTCTGCGGTCACATGGAATTGGCCTAAAAGAGATAGAGAGGGCCATCCAGCGAACGGCCAATATCAGCGAGCAACGGCTCAATAGGCTGCTGGAGGACGTGGTGGAACGTAACCAGCGGTATTACAAAGAGGTCATAGACCTTGCGGGGATGACGGCTCCTGAGACATTGGTAAGTGCTATGGATATTGCCGCGATTACGGCGCAGGCACAGAGAGAGGTCAGCAACCTGACCCGATCCATGGGCTTTCTGGTGGACAGTGGGCGGACGATGCTGGCACCAGCCCGTGCTTATCAATGGGCGCTGGATAACGCGGAGATGCAGGTTATGAGCGGAGCAGTCAGCTATAACCAAGCTATTAGAAATACTGTTAAGCAGCTTGCAGACAGCGGCATCAAGATCGTGGCTTATGAGAGCGGACACCGAGACCAAATCGACGTAGCAGCCCGCCGAGCAGTGATGACGGGCGTCTCCCAGCTCTGCCAAAAATATGCGGAACAATCAATGGAATATTTGAATACAAATTTAGTTGAAGTTTCGGCCCATATAGGTGCACGGGATGTTGACGGGCCTATGGGGTGGGAAAACCATAAAAAATGGCAGGGAAAAATCTTCAAGTGGGAGAAAAAGTAACACCGGCGATTACTCGCCGATGTTAAACCCCCAATATTTCAGCTCGGCGGCCCTTCTTGCCGCCGCCGCATCTTCGAGTGTATAAAAAGTGCCAAGGTTTATTTTCCCTTGGTCAGTCGCTATTGATGCCCGATAGACAATAACACCGTCTTTCCTTAGACGTTCATATACTCCAGCAACGCCGGTTGTATTATTTTTCCTCGCTTTTCTGTTTTTCGAATTTTTCTTGTGGGTTGCCCATCGACAGTTCTCAGGAGAATATTCTTTATCTCCATCTATCCTATCAATCTCTAATCCATCTTTATATCCGCTTCTTATTGCCCAATCAACAAAAACATCAAAATCCTCCCACTCTGAGCAATAAGAAATGCCCTTTCCCTTATAGTACGCTTTGTTTGTTGCGTTTCCGTTACATCTTCGCCGCATTTCTGACCATGTATGGTACAAGCGGTTTGTATGTCGACGCAAAAAAAGAGGGGACTTGTTTTTATTACACTTTCCACAAAACGTACTTTTGCCTGAACGCAGAGCATCTCCAGATACATCCCGTTCAACGCCACAGTCACATTTACATCTCCACATAACTGGACGATTTCCGGGGGCAGATGATCGGAACAGAACAGTCCAATTCCCGAAATGCTTACCAGATAAATCAATAAGTTTGTTTGCCAAAGTATCATCTCCTATGTGGCCTATTATACCATGAAATCAGATAAAAAGCGATATAAAAATATATTTCACTTGCGCCGTATGGGGGGGTGATATGGATGGCAGATTATCCTGATTTTGCTGAAACGTGCGGGTATGGCTCTGTAACTGGAATACTTGGAGCTAACTGCCGCCATTAGCACAGCTTTCACCCATTTGTAGACGGCGTGATGGAGCGGACGTATACCGACAAAGAACTGGAACACATTGACGACGGGCATGATGTGGAGTTTGAGGGCAAACGTTATACAGCTTATGAAGCTACACAAAAGCAACGCCAGATCGAGCGGACCATCCGCAAGCTGAAGCGGGAACAGACTGCATATAAGGCGGCAGGGCTTGAAGAGGACGCCCAGACGGTGACAGCCCGCATCCGGCGTCTGAACAAGGAATACAGAGATTTTAGCGAAGCTGCGGGTTTGCCATTGCAGCGGGAAAGGATGCAGGTTACCTATACGGATATTGAATCCGAACAAACCGCCTCGGCACTCAAAGTGCAGCGTGATGCAGAAGCGCCAATCAGGCAGGCGATCCGCAACGGTGAATATCCATTAGAGATCAATCCGGAGAAACAGGCGCGGCATATGGCCGGCACTGCTACACCGGGCAGAAGCGTGATAACGGTTTCTGTGGAGGAGTTGCAAGCGATCATAAACGCGAAGGCAGGTAGCGGAAAAATCAATCTTACAGATGATTTTACAAAGTGGAAAAACACAGAAATTATTGATGCCGGAAAAGAAATTGGCTATACAGTTAACAGAAACGGTGATATAATAATTGCAAGAAGTATCAAAATCCATTACAGCAAAAGCGGTACGCATGGTGTTCCGTTTTCAGGGGGGTGGAAAAAATGATAATTAACGATCCCACGATTTACTTTGGGAAGAAAATTAAAGTTTTTTCCACAAGTGGACGTGTAACGACCGGGGAACTCTATGGGTATGACTACGATTTTGATGATGATGGAAATGAATTTCTGGAGTTCGATGTGGAGAATGAACACGGCTTGTTGATTGGATTTACGGAGGACGAGATTGAGCGCATCGAGATTATTGGATGAAAAAACAAACAAAGAAACTATTAAAGCGTGGGCCATAATTGGGGCCATTCTTGACCGCGGGAATGACGCGATTATTCGAAAAAAAGAAAGTGGATTTCTCATCATCGAGGAAAAGAAAAAAACAGTATATCGCTCCCCCGACCGATAGGGGCCGGGGAAGGACCGTTGGGGTCAACTACCGAGGATTTCTCGGTGGTTGACCCTTTTTCTTTTGACCGACCCGAAGTCGCTAAACTACGGGAGATTCAATTAAATTTGGCTATCCGCAAGCCTAAAAGTGCGGGGCGGTGGGTCACGGCAACGACCTAAAAAGCCTAGCCGCAAAGGAGAACGCATGAAAACAGAAGAACTGCTTGAAATTGGACTGACAGAGGAACAAGCGACAAAAGTTTTGGCGATCAACGGGAAAGACATTGAACGATACAAAAAGGCGGCAGATACAGCAAAGGCGGACCTTGAAGCGTCTCAGGAACAACTTTCACAGAGAGATGCGGATATTGAGAAGTTAAAAAAATCTGCCGGTGATGTGGATGGCATCAAGCAGCAGTTAGCTGACCTGCAGGCCAAGTACACCACGGAGACAGAGCAGTATCAGAAGCAGATTGCAGATCGTGACTATGCAGATGCTGTCAATCATGCGATTGCCGACAAGGGTGTAAAGTTCAGTTCTAAAGCCGCGGAAAAGGCGTTTGTTGCGGACCTTACCGCCAACCGCCTAACGCTCAAAAACGGGGCTCTGGAAGGGTTTGAAGATTACCTGAAGGCGCAGCAAGATAGCGACCCAGCTGCGTTCCAGGGGGACAAGCCTGCCCCGTCGTTTGCAAAGCCTGTTGGCCCTGGCGGGCCTCCTGCTCACGAGAGCAAAGGAGCCATGTACGCCAAGCAGTTCAATCAAATGTACGCAACCCAAAATACTACGAAGGAGTGAAACGAATGTCTCATTTTTACAGAGTGAATGGCACTTTTCGGCCGAACTTCCTGGAAAGCGAGGTTGGGCTTGTCCTGAAAACCTATCAGATTCCAGCTTCTATGGGCGTGGCGGATGAGTATGGAAACAAAATCGTTGCCGCCGGAACTGTGTTCCCGTCCAATGATGGGAGCGCCGCGGGTATCGTTTTTGACGATGTGGATGTCACCCACGGCGACCACGAAGGGAGCGTCATGCTGGCTGGCCGTGTTCTGAAAGAACGCCTGAATATCCAGAGCGCCGCCGAGACACCGCTGAAAGCGGCTGGGATTGTGTTTGTGGATGCGCCCGAAGTTACCAGGGGATATTGCCTGACCTATGAAAAGGACGATGGTACAGGCACGCCTCCGGTTGATACCCATGAATACCAGGAGGGCAGCTATGCTCCTGTATCAACCGATTATCCGCTGACTAAAGCGAGCAATACACAAACCGGATGGGCGCTCTCCAGCGGCGGGCCTGCGGTTACATCGGTCAAGATGACCAAGGATGCAAAACTCTATCCCGTCTGGACTTCCGCAGGCGTCTAACAAGGAGGATTGACAAATGGCTGATATTTTAACTTTGATTTCCGATGCTGAAAGACTGGACTTCTCTCAGAACCTGTCTGTTGCCCGCCCTGCATACCTAGGCGACCGGCTTTTCCCTGATCAGAAGACCGAAAACCTCAAGGCGGAATATATGCGTCTTGCCAATGGCGCTACCCTGCCTGTGATGGCTACCGTCCACGCCTTTGACACGGAGGCGGAAATCGGTTCCCGGCCTACCTTTGACAAGATGGAGGTCGAAAAGCTGCTGATCAAGCGCAAGATCAATCAGACCGAGCGCGTGCGGCTCCTGACTGAATCCGGCGTGTATGGCGATGAGGCTATCGTGCGCTATGTGTTTGATGATATGCGTCTGATGGCGGATGCAGTCAAGGTCCGAACCGAAGTTGCCAAGATGGATGTGCTTGCCACCGGCAAGATGAACATCAATGAGAATCGCCTTAAGATGACCGTTGATTATAAAGTTCCCAGTGAAAACCTGGCCTTCGATTTGGACATGTCCGCTGATGCTGATGTCATTGGTCAGATTCAAGCCATTGTGGACCAAGCCGCTGAGATGGGGTACACCATCAACGAGGCGATTACCTCTAACAAGGTAGTCCGTAAGTTAGCGACCAACAAGGGCATTCAGACCCTGATCTTTGGTTCTGTTGGACAGGGGACCTATGTTCCCAACGAGCGTCTACGCGGTTTGTTTTCGCAGCTCTTCGGATTTGGAACCATCACAACCTATGATCTGCGATATAAGACTCAGAAGGCGGACGGCACGGAGGCGACGCATCGCTTCTATCCGGAGGATAAGATCACTTTCACCGCAGTTCCGCAGGTGGGTGTGGGCTTGTGGGGCGTGTCTCCAGAAGAGGCGGAGTATGGACAATACAACGAAAAGTCCGCCGATCAGTACATCACCATCACCCAATGGGCGACGCCTGACCCTGTGGCGGTGTGGACGAAGGCAACTGGCTTGTTTATCCCGGTCCTTCCTGACCCCAACGGCCTGTTTGTGGCCTCTGTAAAGCCAGACGCTGCCTCGGGGGGTTAAATGAGCTGTTGAGCGCGGCTTCACTCTCCACGCCCGACTTCTCCAGCATGACTCGGGCAGAAATGCTTGATTATGCTGTGGAGAACGGCGTGGAGGGTGTCAACAGCTCCATGAAAAAGGCCGATATTTTAGCGGTACTCCGGAGGACGGCGCTATGATTTATGCGGGTTACGAGTTCTATTCGTATGTGTACTTCGGGAAATCTATTGAGCCATCTGATTTTCCGAGACTCGCGCTTCGGGCAAGCTCCTACCTTGACTGGTGTACGGCTGGAAGAGCCGCCAAACATGCAGACCTGGAAGCGGTAAAGATGGCGTGCTGCGCCCTTGCTGAGGACTACCAGACGATTGATTCCGCCAGGATGCTGGCAAACAGGAGCCTATCTTCTGCATCTGGAGACGGCGGAGAGCTGCAAAGTCAGACGGTTGGAAGCTGGTCCAAAACCTATCGTTCCGGAGGGTCAAGCGCCAAAGACGCGCTGAATGCGGCAGAAAGTGCACAAGGAGTTCTTATGGAGACGGCGAAAATGTATCTTGCTGGAACTGGGCTTTTGAAAGCAAAGGGGTACTACGCATGAGCATGTTTCCACATGTTGTTACACTCTATAACACGAAGAGTATAGAGCTGCCGGAAAACAAATTTGAGCCTACTTTGGTCAATCACATCACTGTTCTGCGTGGTGTACTCCTGGACGCCTCCAAGGGCGTTAATGTGAACAAGAGCGGCCTGGAAGGGGCGGACGCCGTTACCTTGTATATCCCGGTCAATGTTGATGCTGTGGATGGCTTAACAGGCAGAAAGAAGCGGTATGTCGGACCAAGAGAATTTTGGAATGCAGATGACAAGACCGGCCTGTGGACGCTCTCTGTAAGCCGCGACTGCTTTTTCGTTAAAGGGGAGGCCGTACACCCAGATTGGACGGTGCAGACCATCAAAGCGGCATATGATAACGTCTACGATGTGAGTAAGGTGGACTTCAAGGATTTTGGCGGAGATATGTCACACTTTCAAGTGGGAGGTGCTTGAAATGCTGAGACTCACGGTACACACCAAAGGCCTGGAGGAAATCAAGGATAAATTGATGCAAGCATCTTCAAAAGCTGAACACACTCTTGCTATTCAAATCCGTAAGGACACGTCTCCTTACGTGCCTGCGTTAACCGGAGACTTGGATAGGAGAACAAAAGTAGACGGGTCTCGCATTATATATCCAGGGCCAGAATCCAGGATGCTATATTACGGGAAATTGATGGTTGATCCCGAGACGGGAAGCAGCTACGCGCCAAAAGGCGGCACAAAGGTGGTCACAGATAAGGACCTGGTTTTTAACAAATCGATGCACGCACAGGCGCAATCCCATTGGTTCGAGGCTAGCAAGTCAGAAAACCTTGAGAAGTGGGTGCGAGTAGCAGACAAGGCGGTGAAGAATGATCTCTGATAAAAAAGAACGGCCTAAGGTGCTGGCTGCGGCGGAAGAGGTTCAAACAATTTCCCGCTCTATGCTGGTTTGGGCCAATACCTTTCCGGACAAGCCTGTTGCCATCATTAACTATGAATTTTTAGATGTGGACATGGCAAAGCCCGCTGAGGTAGGAATGACTCTCTCCACGATTCCGGGAACTTACATTACAAGCAAATACATTCTGGGCGGATATCAAGCGGAATATCAGTTTGAAATGCTCTATCGAATCAAACCGGGAGACAGCATAGATGCACGATTAGAAGCTGTCGAGCTGTTGAACAGATTCGGAGACTGGGCCATAACGAATAAACCGGAGCTTGGAGAGGGAATCCGCGCACTGAGAGTGGAGCCTACCACACAGGCCGCAAAGCTGGCCGCACTTGAAAACGGCTATGAAGATTATCAAATTTTAATGCGCCTGACTTATGAAGTCGGAGTTTGAAAGGAGAGAAACCAATGCCCGATATGGAATTTAATACGACAGCCGGTCAAACGGTAGACCGTGAGCTTTTGGTGGCGTATCTCAATACGGGGGACAGTTCTACACCTGTTTGGAGCCCCCTGGGGACCCGTGTCACAGACAGTTCTATGGAATACGATTGGCAGGAGGACTCTACAAAAGATATCCTTGGGACCACCAGAACCAGCATGAAAAAGCCGATCATCACGCAGAGCTTTGACCCCAGTGAGTTGGATGCAGGAGACCCCGCCATCACAAAGATTTGGAATTTAGCGGTCAGAGAGCAAAATGCTGCTGCTCTTGCAAACCAGGACATGTTGATTGTACACCTTTATGCTGGCACAGCTCAAACCGCTGCGTTTGCGGAGCGATATTCCGCCTGTATGGTTAAGCCGTCCAGCCTGGGCGGGGAGGGCGGCGGCTCTGTTGGAATGCCCTATGATGTGACCTTGGGTGGTACAAGAACCACCGGAACGGCGTCTGTTTCCGGCGCTAAGGTGACTTTTACTCCAGACGAGGTGTAAGACGTGAAAGAACTGAGCTTCGACAGCGGACTTGTTACATATTCCCTGAACGGGAAGTGTGAGGTATCTTTTAACCCGACTGACAGCAACTTTGTGGAAAAGCTGTACTCCGCCTTTGAAGAACTGGATAAAAAGCAGGAAGGGTATAAGGCACAAATTGAAAAAATTGCAGACAAGCGGGAAATCTTTGCTTTTGCAAAAGAGCGGGATGCTGAAATGCGCGGCATCATTGACGGCGTGTTTGGCGACGCGGTTTGTGATGTGCTGTTTGGCGGTATGAATGTTTATGCTTTGGCAAACGGGCTTCCGGTGTGGTGTAATCTCATGCTGGCTGTGATGGATGAAATTGATTCTTCATTCGCGCGCGAACAGAAAGCCACGAATCCCAAGCTCCAAAAGTATCTAAATAAGTACCAAAAGTATCAAAGAAGCTGAAGTAAGGAGCACGGCATGAGTTATGGACTGCCAAAAACCGTTGAAATAGACGGAGAAGAGTTTGCTATTCGCTATGATTTTCGTGTCATCCTTGACATTTTTGAAATTCTGAACGACCCAGATTTCAACGATCAAGAACGAGCTCTTGCCGTGCTCCAAATCTTCTATGTGGAATTTGACCAACTGACGGATTATGACGCGGCGATTCAGAAGTGCTTTCGCTTTATTAACGGTGGAAGAGAAGAAATATCCAAACAAAAACAGCCGCAGCTGATTTCCTGGAAACATGATTTTTCTATGATTGTTGCCCCAATCAACCGAGTCCTTGGATATGAAGTGCGGGCAAAAGAATATGATCCGCAGACCAATACAGGAGGAGTTCATTGGTGGACTTGGCTAGGTGCCTACATGGAAATTGGGGACTGCTTATTTGCACAGATCATTCGTATTCGGGAAAAAAGAGCACTTGGAAAACCGTTGGATAAAGCAGACAAAGAGTTTTATAGAAAAAACCGGGATATCATTGACCTAAAAACACAGTACACCGATACAGAGCAAGAGCTTTTGAAGGCATGGACAAAAAGTAAGACGGCACCCGAAACAGGCACCGTCTGAGGCATTCATTACTGAGCTTTTTTCAATTCTTCAATTTGCCGGGTATGTATAGCCACCGTCTTTTCAAGATCATCCACGCGATCTTCCATAATGTCTATAGCTTCTTGCGGGATCATTTTAGACCCCATTGAATCTAGCTTTTCAAACAATAATTTGAATTGTGGGGCAAATGTATTCTCAATGATTACCTGCATATTTGCCATAGACTCTTTGAGGATTTCTTTCTTCTGCTGCTCCATCATCGTATGAATCGCTTGCAGGTCCTTTTCATCTAGCATCCCGATCACCTCTTGTTTGCTATTATACGGGCTGGCTGGATAGCTGTCAAGAAACTACACCTTGAAAACTCAATAGAGATAGCAGGGGATTCTACATTTTTACTGCTTTGAATAAGTAAACGCAATATCTTTTCCAGACCAAAAATCGGGGGTAAACTTCACTTCTATTGTGGACCATCCAGATGGAACCTCATATCCAATAACACCATTCATCTTTTTTCCTGCTGCAACAGAACCATCAAGCTGTTTCTGGTTGGTGCTCAACATTGCTGAAAGGTTCATTGAAGTAGAATAATCATCAACATAAGCTTCAAACGACATGATAGAACTAACGGCTATATCTGTGTCAGAATTATTTTCTATCTCAAATTCACAGACGATAAAAACGTTTCCGTCTGTTGGAGTCATATAATTTCCGCCGTTATTTTCAGAAACGTTAACCAAGGTTACATGAATATCATTTAAAGCAGCTGTTTCTCCAACATTAAAAACAGTTTTTTCCTCGGTTTCTTTCTGAACATCTTCTGACTGTGTAGAATTATCTCCTTGATTATCTGATTGTACTAATTCTGGATTGCTGTTATCCCCAAATATAGATGCAAAAACACCTATTAAAAAAATAGCAATAAGAATAAAAGCTACATTTTTTAAAGCGTGTTTTTGTTTCGCACCACATTGAGGACACATTTTTGCCGACTTTGCGATTTCAGCTCCGCAAGATTTGCATTTTGTCATCTTTCCCATTCCAAATACCCTCCATTTTTCTTTAAAATATCAAAAAACAAGTAAAAGTATATTTTCTATACAAATCCCCTCCTCAATATATAAAACCGCTAGGAAGCAAGGTGATCTTATGGCCGCTGATGGCTCTATTGTAATTGATGTTGATCTTGATAATAAAAAGGCGCAACAAGAACTGAACAAACTAAACAAAAAAATTGAGAGCTTAAATGATCAGATTTATATTAAGCAGCAACAACAAATGCCGTTGATTGAACAATCTAGGCAACTTGGGGCAGAGCTGGATGCTGCAAAAGCAAAACTAGAAGGAATGAGAAGCGGCGGCGAGTTTTTCACGTCTTCCAGTATCAATCAGCAGGCAGAAAAGGTAAAGCAGCTCCAAAAAGAATGGGATGCTGTGCAGAAAAAGGTGGAGAGCTACGATGCTTCTATTGAGAAAACCAACATTGCCCTTAATCTGACCAAAGAAAGAGCGGGAGATATTCAAAAGCAACTTGCATCTTCTGGACCAAACACAGAAATAATGTCACAGGCCATGGAGCGGATGCAAAAGAGCGCCGGAAAGTTTTCCATGAGACTACGAGAAGTGGTACGAAGCGCGTTGATTTTTACGGTGATCTCTCAGGGACTTGCCTCTCTGCGAGAATGGTTCGGAAAGGTCATTAAAACCAATGACGAAGCGACTGCGGCCATCGGTAGATTAAAGGGGGCCCTCCTTACATTAGTACAGCCCCTAGTAAATGTGATTATACCAGCATTTACAGTATTTGTAAATGTTTTGTCGAGAATCATTACAGCAATCGCTAATGTTGTTTCCATGCTGTTTGGAAGTACCATTAAACAATCTGCACAGGCAGCGGAAGGACTGAACAAAGAAGCTGAGGCTTTAGAAGGAGTTGGGGCGGCGGCAGATGAGGCTTCCGGATCACTAGCCGGGTTTGACGAAATTAATCAGTTGGCAGGGGAATCCAAAGACGGCGGGGGCGGCACTGCTGGAAACAACATTGCGCCGACATTTGACTTTGAAGAACAAGACACAGGGATTCTTGATAAAATTTTAAACCTTGTCAAATTGATCGGGACAGCGTTGCTATATTGGAAAATTCCCGCGCAGTTTAGAAACGGTTTAAAGACTCTCTTGGGGTTATTTCTTGCGCTAGATGGTGCAATCGAATTTATCAGGAATACATTTGACGCATGGGTAAACGGTGTTACATGGGACAACCTCCTAGGAATGCTTTTAAGGGCGGCTGAACTTGTGGCAGGGCTTTGGTTAGTTTTTGGACGAGTCGGAGCGGCCGTTGGCTTGATCGTAACGGGTTTGACAATGCTTGTAACCGGATTCAGAGATGCGTATGAAAATGGGTGGAACTTACAAAATCTGATTCTCTCTATCGCGGGAATTTTGGCAACGGGAGCGGGGATCGCACTTTTCATAGGTTCCTGGATTCCAATGCTGATTGCAGGAATTGCGGCTATTGTCTTGGCAATTACGACCGCTTACGGACAAGGAGAAGCCTTATTAAACGGAATTCGAATGATTCTGCAAGGATTTATTGACTTCTTTGTTGGAGTATTTACAGGAAACATTGAACAGGCTGTCGCGGGAATTACTGGAATTTTTGATGGTCTTAATATTGCGATTACAGCGATTTTTGACGCAATCGAGACTATGATTCAAAGCTTCCTAGACTGGTTGGACGAAAAAACCGGCGGCGTACTCAGTCCTATTATTGATACAATTAAGAATTTGTTTAGATCCGCGTTTGATGGAATTAGAACTACTGTTACGAATGTAATTAACGCTATTGAACAAATTTTTACAGGGTTGGTTCAATTCATTGGAGGCGTTTTTTCCGGAGACTGGGACCTTGCATGGGAAGGGATTAAAAATATTTTCAAAGGGGCTTGGAATGGAATTGTCAGTGTGATCGAAAGCGCCATTAACCTGATTATCAGCGGGATCAATAAACTGCTAGACGGCCTCCAAGCATTGACAGCTTTTGAACTCCCGGACTGGTTGGGAGGCTATTCGTTCAAAGGAATCAACATTCCAAGAATTTCAAAAGTATCAATTCCGCGCTTGGCACAGGGCGCAGTGATTCCCCCCAACCGGGAATTCCTGGCTGTCTTAGGAGACCAGCGGAGCGGAACCAACATTGAAGCGCCGCTTGATACCATCAAGCAGGCGGTAGTGGAAGCCATGCGAGAGGTTGGTGGACAGGGGAATGGCACGATAACGGTAGTTGTCAATTTGGACGGGAGAGAGGTCGCAAGAAACACGGTTAACCATATTAACCGCATGACACAGCAAGCCGGAAAGCCGGTTCTAAACTTCTGAGGTGGATATGGAGATTTTGAAAATCAACGGGCACGACTATTCCCCATATGTGCAGAGCAAAGGTTTTGGCTGGAGCAGGGAGGACCTAGACAGCGATAAAACGACCCGCACAAAAGATGGGAAAATGCGCCGCCATAAGATTACAACCAAGCGAAAGCTGTCTTATACCATGCTAGGAATGAACCGCGAGCTTTTAGCGCAGCTGGATGATGATTTAAGCGCCGCCACGTTTCCAGCTACATACCGTGATCTGCATGGTACCATGACCAAGACCTTTTACTGCTCCTCGTTCAATGCCAATATCAGCGAAGTATGGGACGGCGATACTGATATTTGGGAGGGAGCGTCTTTCAATATCATAGAGGTATAGCTATGGCACAGATGACAAGCAAACTGTGGAAAAGTCTTTGGAGGATGCCAAACACAGAGCGGGAATATAAGTTTGAGATCAACGGAGTTGAGTACGGTCCAGATCAGGAAGTGGAGCACTCTTACAGCAACGGCCTGTTTGAGGATTTCGGAATCGGCAACGCATACACTGCCAGCTTGAAGATCAGCCTCTTTGCAGACAACATTCCAAAAGCGGCGAGCATTAAGCGGTATGTCCGCCTGAAAAATGGGACACAGGTTTCCGAATGGATTCCGAAGGGCACATTCTTCACCAACCGCAGGAGCGAGGACGACGGCGAGTGGACGCTGGAAGCCTATGACGCCATGCGTAAGGCAGAGGTGGTTTGGGAGCCGGACCAGAGCCTGGAATTTCCCATGACCATGCCGGACGCTGTTGCGGAGTTCTGCCGCATTCTGGGAGTAACGCTGGACAGCCGGACGGCGCTGAACGCCAACTACACCATTGATTATCCGGCCAACGATTACACCATCCGGAACGAACTGTGTTTTATCGCCGCCGCCCATGCGGGGAACTGGATGATAACAGACGCAAATACCTTATATCTGGTTCCGCTCCTGTCCGCTCCTCCGGAAACAAATTATTTAGTGGATGAACACGGAGACGCCATCACCTTTGGAGGTGACAGAATCCTTGTCTGAACAATTCTTTGTCGGCCTGGACATCACAGGCTTTGAGAATACCGGAAAGTATAAACCCATTTCCCGTGTGACGTTGATAGTCGATGATGAAAACGCATTGACGGCGGGGGACGATACAGGTCTGGAGATCACGGCTTCCTGCCCCCATGCAACACAGGACATGGTTAATACACTTTTATCACAGCTGCAAGGCTATGAATATCAGTCATTTACAGCAGATGCGGCCAATTTGGACCCGTCCGCAGAACTTGGGGACGGCGTTACTGTCAGTGGGCTATATTCCTTTATTTCCAGGCTAGAGGACGATGGAGATGGCTATCCAAGCATATCCGCTCCCGGAGAGGTGGAACTGGAGGACGAATACCCGTCTGCTGGTCCCATGACGCAGGAGTTTAATCGCAAGATCGCAGAGACCCGTTCCACGATCACAAAAACGGCGGAAGAAATCCGTCTGGAAGTGGAAAACGAAATTGAAGGTCTGTCGTCCAGCATTTCCGTTCAGTTGGATAGCATTACATCCACAGTGCAGGGTTTGAATGGACAGGTTTCCACGATTTCGCAAAAGGTGAACAACATCACACTCACGGTGCAGAACGGCACGGACCGCTCGTATATTGATCTCTCTGTGGGCGGCGTTACGGTTGCCTCGCAGGTCATTCGATTTACTGGGGATGTGGTGTTTGAGTCCAGCCTGACCGACGGCTCCACCATGATTTCCGGAGACAACATTTTGACTGGCGAGGTCTCCGCAGAATATATCCGGCTGGGCGGAGAAATGGCAGTCTATGAGAGCCTTAGTTCCAGGGCTGACCTGGGCGGCTACATCGGGTATGTGACCAGCTACGATTATAACGGCTCCCGCACCTATGGGATGGGTATGATTGAAGCTGTCAGTGAAAATCAGGTAGTTGCTACTAGCGGCGGCGTTCGTATGACCACCGATAATGGCGAGGTCGTTGTGGCGACAAATATTACACTGGACACCCGAAATGCCGTCAATGTGTACGCAAACCGCTTTACATCAGATGTGGAGCTGAATGTGACTTCTGACCGAAACGCAAAGGATGACATTCGGTATGATGTTGCTGAAAAATATATCTCTCTGTTTGACCGGCTGAACCCAGTGAGCTTTCTCTATAAAGGGAAAGAAGCCAAGCGCCACCTGGGCTTTATCGCACAGGATGTGGAGGATGTTTTAAATGAAATCGGGATGCCGCTGGATGATTTCGCGGCCTTGTCCGTAGATGACGAGGGGCGGTATGGCCTTTCTTATGGAGAGTTTGTCGCGGTGCTGACGGCAAAAATTCAGCAGTTGGAACAACGATTGAAAGCTTTGGAGGGCTGATATGGAAGAGACAAAGAAATTGATTGATGATGCGATTGCCATTCTTTCAACGCTTTCTGTGAATGGAGACGCGGTAGAAGTGATGGCAGCAGCCAAGAGCAAGCTGCGGAAAGCATCCGCAAATCTCAAGGAGGAACCCGATGGCCGATAAGAATATCAGCACACTCCCGGCAGTGGAAAGCATCGACAATGACTCCCTCTTTGTCGCGGAGCAGCAGGGAGTGGCTTCCAAAGTGACGGGCGCGCAGGTTGCGTCATTTGCCGAGAAAGCAGCTAACGCCAATGTACAAGCGGCTGTGGATGCGGCGGAAAAAGCGCGGGAGGCCGCAGAGACCGCAGAAGCGGCGGCGCAGGTAACAGCCCACCCGCCCCAGGTGAACGAGGAGACGGGCTTCTGGCAGGTATGGAACAGCGGAACCGGGGCCTATGAAGATACTACCATTCAGGCGGAGGGTCCTGTCGGCCCGCAGGGAACGTCTGTAAAGAGCATTACGCGCACCAGCGGTACCGGAGCGGCGGGAACCACAGACACCTACACGATGTACGATTCGGACGATGAAGCGATTGGAACATTTACCGTGTACAATGGCGCGGACGGCATCGGCTCCGGCGATATGCTGAAAAGCATCTATGATACCGGGAACAAGAACACGGATATTTTTACTTACGCGGACGGGATTCTGGACTCCGCGAAGAGCTACACAGATACCTCTATTCAGGCGGCGATTCTGGACAGTTGGGAGGCGAGCTATTGAGCACTCAGGGGGACAAGCTGAAAGCGATTGCGGACGCTATTAGAGCGAAAGAAGGCAGCTCTGACCCTATTGCTGCCAATGATTTCCCGGCGAGAATCGCGGCGATTGAGACGGGGATTGACACCTCTGATGCTACCGCAACAGCTTCTGATATTGCCAGGGACAAGACAGCCTATGTTAGTGGGAAAAAGGTGACGGGAAATGTTGGCACGACGGAGGTTGGATATACGGGTTCTCTCGCAGGAACACGTGCATATTTCTCGAGTAGTCAATATGGAAATTATGTAAATATTGAGGGAACCATTACCTCTACATATGGTCAGCTTTTTCGCAACGGAGCAGGCTTCACTGCTGGCCTTCCTGCCTCAAATTTTGGAAACGCCACCGCCGCAGACGTAGCCGCAGGAAAGACCTTTACCAGCGAGGCGGGGGTAAAGGTGAGTGGTACAGGACAATTATCACAGTTTTTCACAGGCACCCTTCGTGTTAGAAGCGCGACGGATATTGTTGAGTTTGTATCACCCGCAGGACTTATACAAAGATATAATCAAGTTGTTAATGATGTCATATCGGTTTATGTTCCTGGTACTGTTATTTTTGTTAACATTATGGACTCAAACAACAATCAGTTTCGCCCTAAAGTTATTGAAGGCTTTGATAATACATACTGGGTAGACACTACTAAGGACGTTTCTGGATATAGAATTTCCTACGGAGCCTTTATCGCAAAACCTGGCTACAGTGTGTATAACATTGAATTCGACATATTTTAATTGCCTTTGTGCGGAGTTATTCCAGTAATTTATTCCTAATTCAGCGTCCGAAAGAGGTGCATCATGTTCCATCTACAAGCCAACAAAATATATTTGGAAGTCTGCGCAAAAGAGGGCGTGACCAGTGGTTCCGTTAATGTCTACACGGTTCGATTTTCCTTCAACTCGGATTGGGATGGCCTGGACAGGACGGCGGTATTCCACGCGGGCGACGATCAAATTTCCGTGGTGTTGGACGACTCCAGCGAGTGCCAAATCCCGTGGGAGGTATTGGAGAATCCGGGGCGAAACCTGTCGGTTGGCGTATATGGAACAAAGGGCGGCACAGTCGTTCTCCCCACCATCTGGGCGCAGCTGGGAGAAATCCGGGAGGGCGTGTCGCTGGGCAGCAACGCGCAGCCTCCCACACCAGATGTGTACAGTCAGATTTTAGAAGCCGCCAAACAGGCGGAAAAGATTGCGCAGAGTGTACGGGATGACGCGGACGCCGGAAAGTTTGACGGAGAACCCGGCCCGGAGGGGCCACAGGGACCGCCCGGAGATGGAGTGCCGGAGATTACCCCAGAGGACGAAGGAAAGTTTCTGGGTGTTCTGGACGGCGCTGCGGAGTGGGTTTTGGGAGGCTCCGGTTCCGGCAATGTATCATCTCCGGAGATATCAGTGATCCGTGTGATGGACAGGCAGGAATATGAGGAGCTTCCCACAAAGAGCCCCACCACGCTCTATCTGATTCGGGGGTAGCAAAATGATTTATGCAGGAACAGAGACCATAGAGACCTTGATGCTGGGAGAGATGGGGATTAAAACCATCATGGCTGGCAGCGAGAATGTTTATGAAAGGCCAGGGGCCTATGTATATATCCAACTTGACACAAAGGAGAGTCAGTAAATGGCAAGCTATTTTAACCTAACTCTTGATACCACCGCACCGTCTGGCCTGACACTGCAAATCAATGATGGGGCACTGTATGCGACCAGTACAGCGGTAAAGCTGACCATTGGAGTCAGCGACGAGCAGACCACCGGCTACCAGATGAAAATCTGGGGAATTAATGGTGTTGCGGAGGAAGAGTCCGCCAGCTGGGAGACCTTTGCCACCAGCAAGAGCGTCAACCTGACTTCTGGGGATGGCCTGAAGACTGTACATATCAAGGTCCGTGACGATGTGGGCAACGAGAGCGCCGAGGTGACGGATGATATCACTCTCAACACTACGGTTCCCGTGGTCACAGTCACCGGCCCGGACAAGAGCAAGATTTCCAAGATTGCGGGATTCAATCAGTCTGTTATCAACTTTACTTCCGATGTGGAGTTTGACGAGTACAAGGTTTGCGTGGTTCCTGCCAATTCCAGCGAGCAGGATGCGGGCACCCTGATCCCCACCACTGGCGGCTCCATCAACACCAGCGGAAACGAGGGCAATTATCCCGCCACCACTAATATCCAGGTTACGATTAACGGAACCGATTTGGAGAGCGCGTCTACCGGAGACGGCGTGAAGATTGTCAAGGTCTTCGTCAAGACTGCCGCAGGCATTTGGAGTGTGGCATAATGGCGGCCCCAAAGCTGACATTCTCTATTTCTGGAGAAAAGGTCTCCGCCGTGTCTGGCTTTGATTATATCATTGTGGCGTTTCAGTCAGATATTCCCTATCAGGCGTTTGAGTGCCGCGCTACGAAGGCTGGGGAGGAGTACGGCGTGGGGAAGGGGGCGCTGATCGCGTCCTTCTCCACCACCCCGGCGAACACACAGCGGAGTTTCGAGGTGTATGACGATTACCTTGTTCATGGAGACGGGAACTATCGAATTTCCCTCTTTGCACAGGGGGAAGACGGAAGCTGGAACGACAACTACTATTATATTCCTGTTGGCAGCACAGCCTACATTACCGCCGATGGGGAGCCATATCTCTGCATGAGGGAGTGATCATATGCCGACAACAGATGGATATAACGGGGCCTACACGGGACCGGAAATTGACAAGGGAATCGCAAGAGCGAATCAGGCCGTTACGGTTCCCGGAAGCGGAACGGCTTCTATGTCCGAAACCCTCGGCTCCGGCCCATACACGATTGAGTTTACGGAGGAGGCGGACCCGCAAGATGTAAGCGCCTCCGAGATCACTTATAACAACACGGAGTCTGGTATGGCGGCCACCAATACGCAAGAAGCCATCGACGAGCTTTTTCAATCTGTCAGTGAGGGCAAGTCCGTGATTGCCGCCGCAGTCACTGACAAGGGGGTTGAAACTGCGGCGACGGACAGCTTTACGGCAATGGCGCAGAAGATTGGACAGATATCGACCGGGGCAGAGATAGTTTATGGAACTTTCATTGGAAACGGAAGTAATTCCATTACAGTCCCGAGTTTGGCAGGGTATACCAATGTTGCTGCAATCACCACTGCGCAAAGTAGAGAGCTTGCAAACAGAGAATTTTTGATAGTTTCGCTTTTTTATACAGACTCAGTAAAATTACTGGCATATGCGTATAGAGCAGACAATTCTGCTGACCTTCGCCGATCATATATACATACTACAAACCTAACATACAACGCTCAAAACGGGCAAATTACAGGTGGCGGTTCTATGGTGTTTATAAATGGCGTCACTTATAACTATGTCGCCTGGAAATCATGAGGGGGTGAATCATGGCACTCTACGTAAACGGAAAAAAAGTGGCCGGGATTGGACTTCCCGGCAAATCAGCTTATCAGTATGCGGTTGATGGGGGATATACGGGGACGGAGGAAGAATTTCAGGAAGTACTCGCCAATGCGGGCGGAAAGCCGATGGGTCATGGTGTGACGCTTTCTGTGTCTGCATGGTCTGGAAATTCTCAGACAATCACTGTTCCAGGAGTACTTGCAGACGAGACAAAGCAGCTGATTCAGCCTGTGCCTGCTATTGCCTCGCAAGCCGCTTATCTCGCTGCCGGAATCCTCTGTACCGGACAAGCCGCTGATAGTCTTACCTTCACCTGCCAGACGGTTCCGGAAGCGGATTTGACGGTGTATGTGGTAATGACTGATGTTAAAAGCTAAGGAGGACACATGATTGCAAATCAGATGATACCTATTTCTTCCGCAAAAGCTGTGGTGGGAGTTGCAAAATTATCTGGCTCTCCCGCATCATCAATTTCTATTGCTGATTTAAAAGGTAAGGAAAATTTTGTGATCTTTCCGGCTTCTGGAACTTTCCAATCATCCTCCGGAAAAGCGCCCCTAGCAGACGCTTGCTGTATTAATGGGACTGTATGGGGGCATTATCCTGGCGTTAGTGCCTTACAATCGGCTGATGTTACCTTTGATAAGAGTAATGGTGCAGTGACCATGTCAGGTAACGCCATGTTTGGCATCGGTCTTTATTATTATGTCGCGTGGTGATACCTATATATTCCATAAAAAACATAGGTTTTTGCAGTAAAAGCAAGATCAAGTATGCGCGCCAAACCTTAAGGGTCCAGCGGCTTCCCGGTTTTCCAGTCCCGGCCTGGTTCATGAGCGACCCATGAAGTTTCCCCGCAAAAGGAACAGGGATGATGCCAGTCCCAAGAACCCCATATGGTGGAACCATCTGGCGGAGTGAAAGGGGCCATTCGTCCACACTTTGAGCAGATAACAATAACTTTATACAAATCCATATCCATATCATCACCTCAAAAAGATTATACCACAGATAGGCGGTGCTGCCCATGAGTAATGAAAAATGTATCATAGACCCACAGCGGGATTGTTTGGGCCTGCAAAAAGCGGATATGCTGGAAAAGCAGATAACGGAACTCCGAGAATCCGCGCGAGGGACTCATAAAGAGATGTTTGACCGCATTCGGGAGCTTGAAAAGGTAGAAGCCGCCCGGAACGAACAGTATAACAACATCATGAAAAAACTGGACAAGCTGATCGAGTGGCAGGAGACAGAACAGCAAAAGCCTGGAAGACAATGGAGCGATATTAAAAGCAAAGTGGTTGTTGCGGTGCTTTCCTCCATTTTGACAGCAGCGGCGCTTGCGGTTCTAAGCTTGATTGTTCCCTAATCAACAGTTTGTTATCAACCGGCACAGCCGGAAATTTAGAAAGGAAGTATCTATCATGAACAAGACCATCAACGACATCATTAACAATTACACCAGTGGCAAGACTCCCGTGGGGGACACCAACAAGGCACTGAAAGAGGCCGGTGCTGGATTTTCCTTTCAGCCTGGAAAGAATGCCCTGACGGCTGAGGAGATCGCCGCCACCAAGGTCGGCGCCCGACCCAACGACGCCACAGGCTACGGCCTGATGTCCAGCGGCACCGGCACGATGGACAAGGTGCATGTCGTAAAGGGAAAGCTGCAGGGCGGCGCCGTCAACACCGTCGGCTCCGATGGTATGCCTAACGAGTGCGATATTGTCTATATTGGCGGTCAGGTGTGGCAGGTGTACGGTGACGAGCTGGGCAACCTTGCGCCTGAGAAGGCTCCCTGGTGGGCCTCCATGCACACCTTCACCGGCGCAGTGGCATGGCAAAAGGAAATCGACAAGTACATCCCCGAACAGGATATGGTGTACAACCGGCCCAAGTATCATGGCCAGGAAGTGGTGAAGGGCGCTCTGCGGTACATCTATGCCGAGGACGGGTCCTGCAAGTATCAGCCCAAGTCTATGGCGGACTACGACAAGGACCACGGGAGGGTTTAATCTATGGATGTTTCTTCTCTCGGCATCACCGGTGTGGCGGCAATCACCGTCATTTGCCTGCTGATCGGGCAAGGCGTGAAGGCATCCGGGCTTGACAACAAGTGGATTCCCATTGTCTGCGGAGTGTTTGGCGGCGTTCTGGGTGTTGCGGGCATGTTCATTATGCCAGAATTCCCCGCCACGGATTACATCACCGCCGCGGCTGTCGGCATCGTGTCTGGCCTGGCGGCTACCGGTGCAAATCAGGTTTTCAAGCAGCTGGGGAGTGGTGGAAATGCCTGACCATCTGGCGGTAACAATCCCCCTGACAGACATCCAGCGCATCCAGCTCTACATCAACACCGCTCGCCGGTCTCTCTCTCAAATTCAGAGGGAGACCGGGGCGGATTACATCCTCAACGGCACGCTCTACAACATGAGCACGTTTGTACCTAATTGCCACTTGAAAGCAGATGGGAAGGTACTCTGCAAACCGGATTACACAGTCTTTGGCTACTCCTGGAATGATGGGCCGGACATTTCTATGGACACGCTGCCAGACGCCTCTCAGCGCAATTATATCACTTGCACACCGCTGATTGTTTCCGGAAAGCCAGTCTCCAAATTGATCTATGACGAGGGGCAGGGCGGCAAACGGGGACGCTCTGCCATTGGCGTCAAGGACGGCTCTCTGGCCCTGTACTGTACGAGGGACGGAGGGAGTATGACCCGGACGCCGGAAGCGCTCAGGGACGATCTGACAGCGGCAGGATGGGATTCCGCGGTTATGCTGGATGGCGGCGGCTCTAGCCAGTGTTATTTCAATGGAGCGGTCATCCAGAGCAGCAGGAACGTGCATGATTTGATTCTGGTCTATCTCAAGAAAGGGGAGACAACTGTGGAAAAGAAAAAGGTGGTCCTGGACCCGGGCCATGACGCGGGAAACCTCGCCAACAAAAGCCCGGACGGAACCTATTATGAGCATGAGTTTGCCCTGGACATGGGGAAACGCATTCAGAGCATCCTGGAGCGGCATAGCGTTGCCGTCACCATGACCAGGACTGGCGGCGGGGAAATCAGCCTTGCGCAGCGGTGTACGATTGCAAACGCCATCAAAGACCTGGATTTGTTCGTGAGCCTGCACAGCAACGCCGCTGGAAATGGAGGCTGGTCCTCTGCCTCCGGTTGGAGCGCATATGTCTACAAGACCAGCGGGAGCGGCTATAAGGCGGCAAAGGATATCCTGGAGGCCGCCAAAGACGCCGGAATTACTGTCAGGTCTACACCGATTGTGACGGACTCGTCGCTGTATGTCTTGAAAGGCACCGTGGCTCCGGCTGTTCTGATCGAGCATGGCTTCCACACCAATCAAACAGACACCGCAAATCTCAAAAATTCCGCATACCGGCAGAAACTGGCGGAAGCGGAAGCAAAGGGCGTCCTGAACTATTTGGGGATTGCCTGGAAGGAGGAAACTGTGGACAATCCTTCTGAAAGTGATCTGGCGGTCCAGTGGGTGCAGGAGAACGGCATTATGCTGGGCAACACGAACGGCGACATGATGCTGGACCAGCCCGTTACCCGCAGACAGTTTGCCGTGATGCTGTACAGGTATCACAATTTGAAGTAAAAGGACGTGAACCAATGAGCGCAAGAGTGAAATTACCACCACCGCTAGATAAACTCTTGCGCTCTCAAATGGAGACGGCTATTCGGGAAGCTAACCTGGGAAACGATGACACGGACATTGCTAAACGCTACTTGATTGATCAAATCCCGCAGATTGAGATTGCCGCGGAGTTTGGATGGGAGCGCTCTACGATCAGCCGCAGGATTTCAAGAATCCTTCTAAAAGTAGAAAACGCCGCAGATAAATTAAAATATTTTTGAAGAGGTCCGTGGAATCTTAAGATTCCACGGATTTTCTTTGGCGAATAGAATACAATATTGCATAGTAGCGTATACTTTTTTATAAAGCCCAAAGGTACACAAATACTAGGGAAAATTTACAGTTTGATGTTGCATTTAATATTGGGAGATGATATGATTGGCACAGGAGGAAGCCAGTATAATTAAAAGGAGGAAAGGGGGCATTCAAATGGCACTGTTGGCAGCACCTATTAAAACGGCCTTTCGAATTGATGCAAAAGACGCTAAAATACTAACACAAAAAACGGATGCTGTTCTGAACGCCTTTCGAAAGGTGAGGAAAGCAGAAGCTGAAAGCGGAGATACCGTGCGACTGGAACAGCTGGATGCGCAAATTCGCATATTACAAGAGGAATGTGATTCTGGCAAATGATTTGTCTATCTGCGACATCAGATGACATCAGAGGGGTTTCCTTCAAATGTGGTCACAAAGAAATTGATAAGTATTTTGAAGAGAATTTGCTCACAGATAGTGACGCTGTTTCCTATTGCTTCTGGGCGGATGCCGATAAGAAAGAGCTTATAGGGATAGCGTCATTATCATGCAGCGGTATTATAGTTCATTCCCGGACAAGGTTTAATATTACTCCAGCTATTGAAGTTAAGATTTTTGCTATAGATGAGAGGTATCAACACCAGGTTTTCTTAACAGATGAATCCGGAGAACAACACTGGAGTGACTTGTGTCTATGCTATTTGATAATGGAGATATATAAAATTTCTGAGTCTGTATGCGGAGCAAGCCATGTTGTTTTATATTCTGTGCCAGAAGCTGTTTCATTTTACCAGCGAAACGGCTTTAATAAGTTTATAGGAGATATGGAGATGCCATCCAATATGTTTGTTGAAGGATGTACGCCCATGTTTCTGAATTTGTAGATTTCAAGTTAACTATCACATAACCTATATAGCCTTATCAGAAAAGGGAAGTGAGCCGTTTGTCACAACCAGACAGCTCATTATTCTTTTCACATAACTTCACACAACTCCCGCATGGATGCCACCCATGCGGGGATTTTTTATGCGACAATAGAGACATGGAGGACGTGAGGATTCAAGGGCTGTACACGTCGCAGTCCTCCTCACGGACTCCTTATTTTTGTTGCAAAGGACGTGTTATTTTGCTTGTGAATGGGTCTGAGCTTGTCAAGCGGCTGGTAGCCTGCGGATGGACCATATCCAACGCCGCTGACACCTGTTTTCAGTATGCGGCAGAGGGGAAATTTTCAGAATTGGAGGCGTTCATCCGGCAGCAGGAATTGTTGTTCGATGACCGGCGTGAATATGCGGTTTGAATTTTACAACGAAAACCCAGCCGGACGTAATGTTGGGGATTGCACAGTCAGAGCGATTTCTAAAGCCCTGGGCCAAAGCTGGGACGCTACCTATTGGAATCTCTGTATTGAAGGAAACCTGCTCAAAGATATGCCGTCAAGCAACGCTGTTTGGGGAGCCTATCTGCGCAGGCAGGGCTTCGAGAGGGACATTGTCAGAGATGATATGTCTGTAGCGGATTTCGCAGCAGAGAACCCACATGGGACCTATATTCTTGCTCTGTCTGGCCATGTGGTCTGTATCCAGGATTCTATTATATATGACACCTGGGACAGCGGGAATGAGATCGTTTTGTATTATTGGCAGAAGGAGTGACGTGATATGGCCTATTATCCGCAGTATTACCCTCAGCAGCCCTATCCCTACCAGCCACCCATGATGGATAACCTTGCCCAGCTCCGGGCGGGGCAGTATCAGCAGCCGGTTCCCCCGCAGACGCCGCAGCCTATGCCGCAGCAGAGCGGTCAGAGCATGGTGTGGGTCAGCGGACAGGCGGAGGCTATGTCCTATCTGGTGGCTCCCAACAGTGCTGTTGCTTTATGGGACAGCAATGCGCCCACCATCTATCTCAAACAAGCGGACGCATCTGGTAAGCCCAGCATCAAAATTTATGATCTGGTGGAGCGCGGAAATACTGCGCAGACGGTCCAGGCGGCCCCTCAGACGCCCCACGTGCGCTATGCCACACAGGATGACTTGGAGGCACTTGCGGCCCGTGTAGACGCTCTGAGCGCGAAGGAGATGACTCAGGCGAGACCGACCAACAAAAAGCCTGCAAAGGAGGATGCTGAATGAATCCGTTTTTCAACGCTATGGGCGGAAATAAACAGCCCAACATGATGCAGCAGTTTCAGCAGTTTATGAACCAGATGAAGGGCAAAGACCCAAATGCAGTGATTCAGGACATGATGCAGTCCGGGAAAATCACCCAGGACCAATACAACCAGGCCCGCCAGCAGGCACAGCAGATGCAGGGCATGTTTGAGGGGATGCGGGGAATGTTCGGAAAGTAACCATTTCCAAACCAATTATTAAACCAATTCAAACCATTTAATCAAAATCCGTGGCCACGGTTTTGAAATAAATCTACAAAGGAGATTACATCATGAGTCTTTCTTCTGACGGCGGCACTGTTATGACAATGCCGGTTACTCCCGCTTATCAGGGCGGCGGTTATGGTGGCAATGGCTCCATGTGGGGTGGAGACTGGTCTGCCTGGATTATTTTGTTCCTCATTTGGGGAGCCTTTGGGGGCGGCTGGGGCAATGGCTTCGGCGGAGGTTTTGGCGGAGCAAACGGGCCTGGCTTCCAGGGTTATGCCACACGCTCCGACATTAACGAGGGCTTTGCTCTGAACAACCTCCAGAGCGGCATCAATTCCATCCAGAACGGAATCTGTGATAGTACCTACAGCCTGACCAACGCCATCAACAATGGATTCCACGGTGTGGACACCGCCATGTGCAATCTGGGCACCCAGCTCCAGCAGTGCTGCTGCGACAACGCCCGGGCTATTGACGGCGTAAACTACAACCTGGCAACCCAGACCAACGGCATTCAGACTGCCATTCAGGGCGTTCGGTATGATATGGCTACTCAGGCTTGCGACACCCGCAACACCATTCAGAACAGCACGCGGGACATTATTGACAACGCCAACGCCAACAGCAGAGCCATTCTGGACTTCCTGACTCAGGACAAGATCGCCACGCTGACTGCTGAGAACCAGTCCCTGAAATTCCAGGCTTCTCAGGCGGCTCAGAATGCGTTCATTACTGCCAACCAGGAGGCGCAGACCGCCGAGCTGATTCGCCGCATCAATCCTATGCCCGTTCCGGCCTATCAGGTTCCGAACCCCTATGCCGGTTGTGGGTGCTATAGCTCCTGCGGTTGCGGCTGCTAAAATCACATACATCAGCTTTCCGGCATGATCGGAATGTTCGGCCCCGTGCCGATACTACAACAACGCGGCGGGGCAATGGCTCCGCCGTATTCTTTTATGAGAAAGGATTGATTTTATGGCTGAATTTACAAATGTATTTGTTCAGCAGATCGCGGCTAATGGGAATGCAGTTTTCAGCGAAACGCCCGTTTCCGGCTCTAATTGTATTGTTCATCGGGATGGTTCTGGCATCATCACTCTGCGGGGGATGACGAATCAGTGCCGTGCCCGTTACAAGGTGGTATTTGGCGGGAATATTGCCATCCCGACTGGTGGGGCAGTGGGCCCCATCTCCGTCGCTATCGCCGTGGAGGGCGAGGCCCTTGGAAGTGCGACAGCTGTTGTGACGCCTGCGGCAGTCGAGGACTTTTTCAATGTATTCGCTGCCGCATTTATTGAGGTTCCCCGGGGCTGCTGTGTGACAGTGGCTGTCAAAAACACCTCCACAGAGACGATCGAGCTGGAAAATGCCAACGTGATCGTTGAGCGTGTATGCTGAAAGGAGATAACAAAATGAAAGCACTGTATGAGCTGAAAGAGAAGTTTGAGATGGAGCTGGAGGAACTAGCTCGGAAGGGAGAGCTGGGCGCTGGCGATTTGGAGCTGGCACACAAGCTCACCGACACCATCAAGAACATTGACAAAATCTGTGCTCTGGAGGAAGATGGTGGTTACTCTGAGGCAGGAGACTGGGAAGGGCGCGGGTCTTACAATCGCGGTTCCAGCTATGCCAATCGCGGCAAGCACTACGTTCGGGGCCATTACTCCCGAGATGGTTACAGCAATCGCGGCTACAGCCGTGAAAGCGGTTACAGCCGACATGACGCAAAAGAGCAGATGATGGTCCAGTTGGAGGATATGATGGGCTCTGTGTCGAATGAGCGGGAGCGTGAGGCTATTCGCCGCTGCATGGAACAGCTGGACCGTGAGTAAGGGGGTGCCGCCATGAATGGCACCAACGAAGCGCGGGAAGGCTCCCGAGAATGGCTCCTTTTAAAAATTGCGGAATGCATGGTTGAACCAATGAGTGAACGGACAGCAGAACGTTTAAGCGCTTACAGCGGCGCTTACAACGCTATCTGCCACTGGGAAAACAGAAAACCTTTTTATTCCAATTCGGCTAAACCGTTCACACAGGAAGAGGCGAAAGAGTGGACCAGCGCAATGCAGAATGTAGACGGCACTACCGGCCCTCACTGGACGTTGGAACAAACCAACCAGATCATGACGCAGCGCGGTATCAACTGCGACCCTGCGGAGTTCTACGCGGCCATGAACATGGTCTATTCCGATTACAGCAAGGTCGCCAAGAAGCTCAATGTCAGCAACATCGACTTCTATGCCGAAATTGCGAAAGCGTTTCTGGACGACCAGGACGCCGCTCCGGACAAACTCGCTCGGTACTATGAGTTTGTCGTGAAGCACTGATGATAGTCCCCGCTCTCTTATGAGGGCGGGGATTTTATTACATAATATTATCGCAACTACAGAGGGAGAAATATTAAGTAATAAAATTCATTAAAAATTTTTCAAACATTTAAGGAATATTCTATGTGCCTATCAGGGTATATTTTGATTTCTTTGACAATAATTCTCCAAAATTCTCGTTTTTCTTCGCGGTTGAGTCCGTCGTAAGATTCTTTCCAGTTTTCGGTTAACACCCTATCAATACTCTCGAAGTCTTGCTTTTGCTCAGGGAGTGCTGCTTTCTCCAAATCACTGATTTTTGCAAGCAATGCTTCACGGTCTGTCTTTAATTCTTCTAGTGTGATGATATCATTCAAATATAAATCCTTCAGTTTGTTTAACTTTGACTTTGCAGCAGAGATTTCCGCACGTGACCTTTTGTTGATTTCCGCATTTTTGAGAGCGGAAAAGTTGGCCTTGTATTCGTGAAATTTGTTGGCTACTGTCGCAAGAAGATACTCTTCAATTTTCCTTTCACCAAGATTAACGCGATTTTGGCATCCATTCTGCTTTGTATAGTGTCCGTTGCAATTGTAGAACACATACGTCTGCTTTGTGTTAATACGAGCACCCATCCTGTTGCCGCACTCCGGGCAAACCACTAATCCGGAAAACAGATAGGTACGATTATTCTTTGCCTTTCGGACAACCTTCCTCCGCATAGCTTGAATTTGTTCATGATCTTCTTTAGTGATATAGGCAGGACACATTCCGTCCATATTGTAATATTTCCCATAATATGTAGTGCTGCGCAGCATCTTATCAATAAGATGGTATCTCATTAAAACACCATATTTTTCTCTGATAAATTCGGAAGTTTTAGAAATGGAACCGGAGGCTAAATACTTCTTAAAGAAATCGTTAACAAGAGCCTCTTTGGATTCGTCTTTTTTGAATGATTTTCCTTCAATTTTATAACCAAAAGGTATATTCCCGGTAAGAGGCTCCAACCGCGCCCGCTTTCCCTCAAAAACGAATTTGATACGCTCACTGGTCCGGTCTGCTTCATCTTGGGCAACGGACAACATGATATTTACTTTCAGCCGCCCGGATGCGGTTGTCGTCTCATAATCCTCTTGTGTCGCCTGCCAAGATACACCATATTGATCTAGGATTTCCTGAACAGCATAGTAGTTCCCCACATTTCTAAACCATCTGTCCAGCTTTATGAACAAGATCAGATCAATCTTCCCAGCCTTACAATCTTCAAGTAAACGCAAGAGAGCAGGGCGTTTCTTGTATGGTTTTCTGGCGGAAATGCCAGCATCTTCATAGATGCCAGCAATCTTCATTCCGTGAGATTTTGAAAATTGAGTCAGGTTGTTTTTTTGGTCCTCCAGAGATAGGCCGTGCCGCGCCTGTTCTTCCGTCGAGACGCGGATATATAGTGCGGCTCTCATACTATCCCCTCCAAAATCCGTAATTGGCGCAGTGAATATCTACCCACACGCACCAGACGAAGAGACCGACGATCAATAGCGACAAACCGAGCATGATCCACCTGTATAGTTTTACGGAATGACGTAGGTTATTCAGTTCCGCCTCCATCAGGCCGATGGTCTTCCGCTTATTTTCAAGGCGGTGTTCCAGCCCATCTTTTTCCGCCTGCAAGGTTTCTTCCGTGGCGGTACAGTGATCGCCAATACCAAAAAATGCGTCCAAAGACACCCCCAGTGCCGCACAGATACCAGCTGTGGTATAAAGGGCCGGGGATTTGGACGCATGGGCGAAGAAATTATTAACGGTGGAGAGGGGGACGCCGGAAGCATCGGCAATGTCCTGGGCCGTCATGTTGAGGGCGGCTCTTTTTTCGCGGCATAAGTCTTGGATCGTCAAAAAATCGGCCTCCTGTATTAAATTTATAAGATATGGGCAGCGATAGTACACAATTTCGTTTGGCAGTATACTGCCGGTTTCCCACATTTGGTTATTGCGTTGCCCAATCAATTTTTGCTATGGTTGCATCACGGCAAGCCAATCCCCCCAAGGCTTGCCCTCCGGCCCCGCCGTTTGTTGCAGAGGGCGGCGGGGCCTTTAGTTACTTATTGCTTCTCAAGTTTTACGGTCTGCGTAACTCCCATGGCAGACACTTCGTAACTGATTACGCCGTCCTGATAGGTAAACGTCTTTGTGTCATCGCCGCTGGCGAGAATTGCCATATCGGTCTGATCTTTATCATTTTCCGATTCCCAGGTGTACGGCTCATCCGCCGTGGTAGGGGCATCGAAAGAACCGGCCCAATAGAGGGCTTTGGTTTCTCCGTTATCAGATACCCAATACACCTCAATGGCATCTCCGGCAATAGTAGCGGCCTGCCATGCGTCATCTGCATTGCTGTTTGTCTGCTTCCACTCTCCAACGAGATCGGGTGGAGTTACCGGCTCGTTTTCTGGCTCGGCCTGATTCGTTTCCCCGCAGGCGGTTAACATGCCGAGCGCGAGAACTGAAGACAGCGCGATAAGCAAAAACTTTTTCATCTTAACTCTCCATTTTCTTATATTTTCGACTGCACAAAGTGCAATAATCGACATATAGCCCCGTTACTATAATTATTGGGAGGGACGCAAGATGTTGTATAATGACGCGAAATGTGATACAATAAACAGAGCAGATGTTGAAATACTGCGCGAAAAACTGGTATGCGCCGCGCTGGCGCTTCCGTATGAAGCAAAGCTTGAGCTTTTGAAACTTATTGAGGGGGAAGAGAAAAATGAAAGAGGCCGCTAAGTTATGGTACATCGACTCCAAAATGGTTGACGCGGTAAATCGGTGCATGGACGCCATTTCGGCCTGCGGGCTTTCCGCGGACAGCGCGGAATATCTCCCCTTTTGCTTAGATCGTGCGATCAAGGCAAGCAATCAGATTTCCGCGCAAAGCATCCCGTTTCGCGCAACGCCCGTAAAGGTCAATGAGGAAAACGGGGGCTGTGATGTCACGCCTTTGGCGCTATTATTTGTTCAATAGCCGCTGATGCAATCCCTTTTGAGATTGTTTCAATCACTGTTAAAGACACGGAGCCAAATGACCGCAGCAATTTTGATGTTTTTTCCCATTGCGTTTTTCCTTCGATTGCCGCGATAAATTCATGCCCCTTTGGCGTGACATAGTAAATAGACGGCAGACTGTTGTGATGGAAGTTTGTAATGGGATCAAAATGGAAATCTGTTGCCAGATACCCACTCTCCGAAAGCTGAATGATGTGATAAATCAAAGCCCCTGTATCGTATTTGTTCAGTGGCGGGACGAGCCTCATTGAATCAATATATAAAACATGATAACTTGCGCAAGTATAATTGCCGACTTCTTCTGTTTTGATGTAAGTATTATCTTCGCAAAACAGCATTAAATCTCGGACGCAGTCAGGGTCGAGTTTCATGTCTTATCCCTCTTGCTTTCCAGATATTCAATATAGCGTGAAATCTCAGTTAATTCATCCGCAGATGCGGAGCGGATAAACTGCGCGATTTTATCGTCCACACCCTCGATCTTCGGATCGGGGGTTTCTTTTATGCCCTCAGCCTCGACCAGTTTCCGCACCGTCTCAATATTCTCTAAGCACTTTGCGGTTGCTTCTGGGGTTTCCCCCTCGCGCAACAAAATTTCGTCGGGAGTAGCTTTAAGAAGCTGACATATCCGTGCGGCTTCTTCTGGGGATGGGAGATTTTTCCCACGCCTTACTTCACTTAACCACCTCTTGTGTTTCCCGATCATTTTCGAAAATGATGCTTCGCTCCAGCTTTTAGCCGAAACTTTTTCTGCTATCGAATCTACGTTTGGTTGGACTGTATCTCTTTTTGGCATATCTACTCCTGAATAAATCGTAATGCAGCAGCGTGTACGTCATGCTCAAACTTTTCGTTTTCAACAGATATCCGTCTATTCCGCTTGTGCTTGTTGTTCCTGATTACGTCAATTTTTCTTTTCTTTATTTTATTGATTCTCTCAGCGAAATACTTGCTGTTTAATCCACCACGGCGAATCGCCTTTTTTAACCAAAATATGGCGTTGTCAAATTCCCACTCTTGCTCGTATAACTTGGAAAACATATTGCATGTAAATGTAAAGTCTAACGATGCAAATTTATCTAAAACAGTAAATGGTATTTTTCCGATTGCTTCTTCAAACGCTCCGATTGCAGCAAGCCTAAAATCAGCTCCTTTGTTCGCAAACGCATAAGCAACCGCGAATTTATCAAAAGCCGATGCCGAATTTCTATATTTTGTTACGGCAATTTCAAAAAGTACGTATCGGGGCTTGTACTTTATTACATACGCCTCGTTCACAAGCCCAAGAGACTGAAATTCCGCAGGGTACTTTGTTTTAACGATAGACAGCACTTTCCTGACGACATCCGCTTCATGTTGCGAAAAACGAGTTAAATCATATTTGTAGTTCGCCGCAATAATGCTTTGTGATGAATTTTGTTCATACTGTTCTGGATAATAGGCATACGGGTTATTCGGCCCTTTAGGCCGCGCAAGAATTAAGTCAATGTCTAAAAGCATATCTACCAAAAAATAGATGTATTTTTGTGCAATTCCACAAAAACCAACAAAATGGTCGTGTTTGGCTTTACAACACACAAAATGTAAGCTATAATAATCTCGTGAGTTATCATAGAGACAACAAAAAACCAGACCCCCAAAGAAAAATCCTTTTTGCGGGTTCCATAGACGATATTTTGTTGGCTGACACTTACATGATAGCGGCGGCGGTTTCGTTTGTCAAGTGAAAACTCACATTGACTGCGGCAGAGATAAAAAACCGCCCCGAAGTCTCTGCAACAAACTTCGGAGCGGTTGGAAGCGAACTCGTTTGCTAAATGGAATACCCCTCTGCAACAGAGTACGCCATTTGGCGCGTAGTTTAACTCCCATGCTTACCATACCACATATTTCTGCCGCAGTCAATGAATTCTCACACCGAAAGGAGGGCACATGACTTGGCATTGAAGGAACTTCGAGAACGTTCCAACCTGACCCGTGCACAGGTAGCAAAGAAACTGAATGTGGACTTGTCCTGTGTGACGCATTGGGAACTGGGAGACTGGCGACCGGCACGGAAGTACCACAAGAAGCTGGCGAGGATGTACGGCGTGACGGTGGACGAGCTTCTTTCAGAAGATAGCAGCACCAAGAGAGAAAAGGAAGCTCTCCAATGATAGAGGGCGGCAGAAGCAAAGCCTAAAATAACTGTACACGCAAATTGAGTGAGGGGGGGGTGAAACCGATGAAAAGAGTGGTTTTAAGAAACGATGGGCATAACACAAAGCTGGAAATTGACGGTGTGGAAATACAGAATTTATACAGCGTAAAAATTGAAAAAACACCGGATAGCCCCATAAGAATAGAACTATCCGGCTCCGTGACTAATGAAGTCCTAGTTGAGATTTAATGATTTCTGTTACTACAGCTGATGCAATTTTAGAAAGGGGGAAGATACAACATGAGCACGGCAAAAGAAAGATTTGACGCATTTCCTTCTTATGAAAAAGAGGTCAGAGAACATCTTGGCGATGAAGGGGCCGACAAGGCAAACGCCATTATCGCCATTCTTCAAATCGGAGACAAGCGGAGCGTGGCATATTCAAAAGCCATCCTCGCCGCAGCGGAGATGGCTCTTGAACGGAGGTCTACTTTTCCCAGCGATGGAACAGGTCAGTAAACGATAACCAAAAAAGGCGTTGAGTGCAATGAATATCAGCTACCAGTACATTGACCCAGATATGATTTTTACAAACAACCGAGTGGAAGTAGTTGAACGCATTCAGACCGGAGAGTGGGATTGTTCGCTCTGTCCGCAAATGTTCGGTTATGAGTCTGGGTGCTATGGGCTTTTCGTCCAAGATACGACCACAAAGAGAACGCGAGAGGAAGCCGAAGCGTGGCTTTCAGGTATTGAGCGGTCTGGAAGAAAAGCATTCAGCAACGAGCCGTTTAACCCGGCTGATCTTCCGGCGGATATTCCGGAGCGTCTTCTTCCTTGCAGAACATAGACTAAGATTGTCCAAGCCATCTGCGAAATTTTGGAGATTCCTGATCTTGGAGGTGATACCAATTAAGTTCTTTGAGCGATTTCGGCGGGATTGGGATTTCAGGCACACAGTTATTCAGACGGCAACGATTGTTGTTCTGTTTCTGACATGTATTGTTCAAATTGTTTGTCTTGCCTTATGTTCGTGAGTGTTCCATAGAGCGACAGCAAAAAGCCAAGAACTGCAATGACGAGAGCAAGCCAATCACGAAATTCATGCCAGAAGTGTGATCTCCTGTAAATCCAGTATCTGGACACTTCCTGTTTGGCAAAATAAGCATTTCTTGTATCGTTCCCGTATTCATCCTTTGGAGTAGGCGGGAAACGATCAGAAAGGCTTTCATCAAGCAATCCATAGGCTTTAAGAGCAAGAAACGCCCTTGTTTGGGTCTGGTCATCAAGTTTGGAAATCCCATTATTTTCAATGTATTTGAGCAACTTCCGCTCTTTTTTAGTTAACCTGATTTTTTCAATTTCATCCATAAAGTAACCTTTCTACATTAAAAAGGATGCCCCGCCAGGTGTCGGAAGCACCCAGCGAGGCGGCAAACCTAATTGAACGACCCAATCAGGCTTGCAGGAAGATTGTACCACAACCTCCTTCAAGCCGCAAGAAGAAGGAGGAAAAAATGTCTGATTTGACAACAAAGGATTTAAGGCGGGATATTTCCCGTGTCAAGCGAGAGGTGGACAAGATAGACCGGGCAGCTCACGGCATGACATTTGAGGAGTTAATCCGGCTGCTGGCATTCCCTAAAAAGGGCGTTGCAGCGGACGAGCTGCTTTCCGATCAGGACATAGGACAAACAGGAGATTGAAATGGCGGTTTTTAAAACGATTGTGTTTATGATCTATATTTTATGTGCAGCATCCGCCACCCATTTTAAATATGAGAAAGAGAATGACGAGGCATTATGGTGGCTTGGGTGGGCTATCATTTTTTACATGACATTCGTTTCTTATGGATGGTGAGGAGGTGAAAGGATGGCCGATGTAAAACTCAATGTTACGCTGAACGGAGTAGATGAAGCTCAGCGTAAAGCAGAGCTGCTTGAGAACACAATAAAAAGGGCCATGTCGTTGGCGGGCGACCTGGCTGGATTACTCAAGGATTTATCAGTTGAAGTTAGAGGTAAAACCGATGAATAGCTTTAAAGTAACAAAAGATCACCGTATTTTACTGAATGACGTGGAGATTGATCATGTTCTTGGCTTTGATTTTCACATTGAAGCAGGAGAAGACCCGGAAGTTGTTCTGCGATTCTTGGCGTCAAACATTGATATTGATGATTACAGAGACTACTGATACAAGAGCTAGGCGAAAGGAACAATAAAAAGCGGGCTGCCTCTGGAGGTAACAGAGGACAGCCCATGACACCACGTGAAAGGGCCACGAGGTATCGGAGACAGTATAACACATCCTCCGGCCTCTGGCAAGAATAGGAGGATATTTTTAACATGAAAAAGGAACCGACAACAATTCAGGAATTAAGAGGTATGGCCCGGTACGTGAACCGCGAGTTTGATAATCTCTGCCGCGATTGGAAGGGCCGGACATGGGAGGAGGCACATATGAATTATTCGTTTGAAGATTACCGCAGGGCGCTAGAGGGAGCTGGCCCCAAGTTGAAGGAATTGATTCTTGATCGGGCGGCACATGACCCTGGCATTCATTTGATGGAACTGAAGGAGCTGGTGTCCAGTGCATACCCAGAGGATGCCTAAAAAATCCCCCGCCGTGTTCGCAGCACGACGAGGGTAAGGATTGAGGCACCACACGACAATCCCTTTTACACTATATCACTTCCGAAGGGATTGGACAAGATGCAATCACATAAAATTTACCAAGTTCTTGAGGAGGTTAGTTTGCTATGGAAGAAAATCTGGATTGCTTTCAGAAAGCGCTGATTTACTTAAAGACAAAGCGTTTGGAGCAGCTAGGCGTTACAGCAGAAATTACTGTTACAAAGGTTGAGAAAGATGACAACGATTGAACTGGTTTTCGTTTTGATTGGAATAGGGACAGCCACAAGCTGGCTGTTCCGCCCAGTGGACAAGCTGGAGGGGCGGGCATGAAGCGACGACAGATTCTTACATATCTTTGCTTCGTCGGGCTTCTGGCAATCTGGTTAATTGGATTCCTGGCGCTGAATGTGGATGCGGAGCCTCCGCGCCCGGAACACACAAAAGCCACCATGCCGGAGATCACATTGGACGAGCTGGAGGCGGCTGAAAATGAGCTTATTGAGTCTGCGCTGCTGGCCCGCTCAACCAAACTGGAGGACGTGACCATCACCTTCTACTGCTGCGAAGAACGGCCCCACATCTGCGGGACAGGCTCCGGCATCACTGCCAGCGGACGGCGTGTGACTCCGTATGTGAGCTGTGCTGTAGACCCTGCCGTGATTTCGCTGGGCAGCACCATCATGATCGAGCACAATGGCGAAATGCTGTATCTGCGGGCGGACGATACCGGCCCTGCTATCCGGGGAAACAGGCTGGACATTGCGGTACAAGGTCATCAGGAGGCTTTATCTTTGGGCGTGAAAACGGCTGATATTTGGTGGTGCGAGGAAGGGGTGTCCTGAAATGAGCATGGAAAAGCTGATTCAGGACTCCGTTGATTGTAGGAAAGACCACAAGACATACGGGAAATGGAAGCCAGATCATCCTGGAGACCCACCGCCAAGAAAAGGACATCCATCAATTGGAACCCGGTACTGTGAGGTGTGCGGCGCAGTTCTTCGCCCCCGTCAGCACCACTTTTGCAGTGCGGATTGCCGGGACGTCGCAACTAAACGAAATAAGCGAAAGAAACCAACTTGAGGGGGAGATAAAACATGTACCGCTGCATGATCTGCGGGCTTGAATTCGATCATCCGCTTCTGGTCATACGTGATGAAATTGTGGATAGCGATGGAAACCGGGAGCGGCAAATCAAGGCTGTGTGCCCCTCCTGTTGGATGGGAGAACAATATTTTGAAAATACGGAGGAATCTTAAAATATGGCAGTCAAGAAACCAGCTGAATTGGATTTCAGCAACAAGAAATTTATGATGATTATCAGCGGCCAACCCGGCCTGGGAAAGACTACGCTGGCGCTGTCAGCCCCCAAACCGTTCCTGTTTGATACAGATAACGGAATTGCCCGCGTCAAAGCGGAACACCGCTGTGTAACTTCCACCACGGCATCCTATGAAGAGCTGTTGGAGGACATGAGCAGCGAAGAATACAAAGCTGCTGAGACCATCATCATTGATACCGGCGGCACCCTTGTTCAGCTGATGAAGTCGTGGGCCAGAAAACAGGACGCTAAAGCGGCAAAGGACGGCAGGGCTATGTACGGCGTGATCAAGACGGAGTTTGACCGGCTGTGCTGGCAAATCCGCAATCAGGATAAAAAACATTTGGTAGTCGTTTTCCATACTACTGAGCAGGCAAAAGGAGAATCCGTTCAAACCCGCATTTCCTGCGAGGGGTCCACAAAGGATATTGTCTGGACGCCAGCCGATTTTGGGGGCCATATGTTCATGATGGGCAGCAAGCGTGTCATTGGATTTACGCCTACAGAAGAATATTTTGCGAAAGGGTGCTTCGGTGTCTCCGGCGTCATGGAGGTTCCTATTCTGAAAGACGGACAGGCCAATACTTTTTTGACAGACCTTTTCAAATCCGCACAGGCAAGCATTGATTTGGAAATGGAGCGGTACAGTGAAGAAAAGGCGGCGTATGCGGCGGCGATGGAAACTGGCTTTGCCGCAATTGCCGCTGTGGAAGACCCGGAAAGTGCTAAAACGGCCCAGGACGCGATTGAAGGAATTGCCCACGCGCTGACCAGCCAGGCGGAACTCCGCGCCGCGTTTAGGCGCCGCTTGAAAGAGGCCGGTTTGAAATGGGACAAGGAGGCAGGCGCCTATGTCGTATTGGCTGACACAAAGTCTGCTAAGTAGCTGGCGGTACTGGATGGAGGCGGGGGACGCTCAGGCGGACCAGGCCAGAGAGGCGTTTTGCTCTTCACTTCGCCGGGAAAAGCAGCCCAAAACGGACGCCATGCTGCGGGGCATCCGGTTTGAGGATGCGATCAACCGTGTGGTGGCCGGGAAGACTGCAGAACTGTCGGATGAGTACACGGAAAAAGCCGTCAGGCGGTTTTCACGCCTTTGCATGGGCGGACAGCCGCAGGTACCTATATCCGGAAACCTGTTTGTCAGCGGGCTTGATTTAACACTTTATGGCGTCTGCGACTACGTGAAGGCTGGAATCATCTATGACATCAAGCGTGTTTCCCGCTACGAATACGGAAAGTATCAGACAAGCCCACAGCATCCCCTGTATTTACATCTGCTTCCCAAAGCTACACGGTTTGATTACCTGATCTTTGACGGAAGATTCTGCTATCGGGAGACATACCGTCGGGGAGACTTCCCGCCGATTGAAACGACGGTGGATAGATTCATCCAGTCCTTGCGGGAAGCGAATCTGCTGGACGATTATAAGACGTATTGGAATATGAACGAAACAAGGGAGGAATTGATTCATGGCCTTTAGAAGTGTAGAAAACGACAACGAGCTGATGAAAGAAGGAGAATACGAGGTTTATGTGAAAGACTGCTGCCGAAGCGAAACGCAAAGCCACATCCCAGTCATCAAATTTGAGTTTGTCGTCCGGGCGGATTCCGGTATTGAGCAGGCATATAAAAACAAGCATGTGTTTAAGAACTTTTTTCCGGATGAAGAGACCGGTAACTTCCCGGAGGAAAAGATCGGAAAGTATGCTAATGCGCTTGGCATTCCAAAGGGTCAGGAATTTGAGCTGGATGATCTGATTGGAAGAAACTGTGTGATCGTCATTAAACATTATACCAATGAAAAGACCGGTGAGAAAAAGGACTGTATCTTTTATACAAAGACCAGCAAAGCGGAGCCGTACATGAACACAACGCCAGTTGGAGGACAGGATTTCGCAGATATTTCAGAGGAAGATGGCGAGCTGCCGTTTTAAGGCGGTGGGCATGTGAGACGTGAACAATTTACTTTTTACCGCAGTTACTATGAGGCATTGAAGAACCTGCCAAAAAGAGACCAGACAGCGGTGTTGATGGCGGTCATTGGCTATGCTCTTGACGAAACAGAACCAGCCCTGTCCGGAGTTCCTCTTTCCGTTTTTACGTTGATTCGCCCAACGCTGGACAGTGGAAGGAACAAAGCAAAAAACCGCATGAACAAACGAGGAACAAACGAAGGCCAAAGCGAGAACAAACAGGAAACAAATCAGGAACAAACACGTAAAGAGGGAGAGAAAGAGAAGGAGAAAGAGGGGGAGAGTGAGATAGAGGTAGAGGGAGAGAACGATAGTTCTCTCCCCCCACCCCCCCTCTCCGGGGGGAGATCGAAACGGTTTGTCCCTCCCACCGTGGAGGAAGTTCAAACATACTGCCGGGAACGAAACAACGGAATAGATGCCGCTGCCTTCATAGACTTCTATGCTGCCAGGGGGTGGAAGTATGGGCAAGGCCGACCGATGGTGGACTGGAAAGCGGCTGTCCGAACTTGGGAGTCCCGAGAGAAAAAGCAGGAAAATGGCGGAAATATCTTCCTGAAAATGTTGGAGGAACAGGAATGAATCAAACAGAAACCTTGCAGATTATGGCCGTTCTCCGCGGTGCATATCCGGCATTTTACCGGGATATGGTGCGAAAAGATGCAGAAAGTGTAGTCGCTCTATGGACGGAGATGTTTGCGGAGGAAGATGTTGCGATTGTGGCCGCTGCGGTTAAAGCGTTGATTGCAACGGATGATAAGGGTTTCCCTCCGCACATCGGGGCTGTCAAAGCTAAGGTCCGGCAGATCACACAGCCAGCCGGGATGACGGCGCAAGAAGCCTGGAACCTTGTGGCAAGGGCCATTCGTAACAGCGGCTATGAGAGCCGGAAGGAGTACGACAATCTTCCGCCAGACATCCAGAGACTAGTTGGTTCCCCTGAACAGCTCCGGGACTGGGCTATGATGGACAGCAGCACGGTGCATAGCGTGGTTGCATCTAATTTCCAACGAGCTTTTACAGCGAGGCAAAAGGCAGACCATGATTACAAGGCACTGCCCAGGGATGTGCAGGAACTTGTCGGAACTATGGCAGAGAGGATGGCGCTGCATGACTAAAACGATCAACAGCAAGCGCAAGGGAAAAGAGGGAGAGCTGCGTCTGGTCCACTTCCTGCGAGAGCAGGGCTATGAGTGCCGCAGAGCAGCGCAGTACTGCGGAAAAACCGGAGAGGCAGCGGACGTGATCGGGCTTCCGGGCCTCCATATCGAGTGCAAGGCCGTTGAACGGCTGAATGTTCGGGAGGCATTGAAGCAAGCTGTCAGGGACGCGGTTGCCTCTTTGATTCCCGTGGTATTTCACAGGCACAGCCGGGAGGAGTGGCTTGTAACGCTCCGGGCAGAGGATTTCATGACCATTTACCGGGAGTGGGAGGCTGGACGACATGAAAAGTAAAACGCTTCTGCGCGTGGTGGAAATGGCGCGGAGCGGATGCACAGACAGAGAGATCGGGAAAGCGGTGGGCGCTGCCCCATCGACGGTCAGCTACCACAGGAAGAAAGCCGGAATCGAGAGGGCCCGCGGTCAAACATACCACACTCTGTACACGCTCTATGACCGGGATGGGCAGTACCTGTTTGAAGGCAGCGTGAAGGAATGCGCAAATTTCCTGGAAATTCAGGAGCACACGGTCCGGGAATATCTGTCCAGATTCCGCGCCGGAAGGAAAACGCCTGTTGAGATTTACGCAGAGCCAGTCAGGAGGATGAGATGACAGACGAAAGGCGCGCCCTGCTGGGCGACCGCGAGGCAAGTAAAAGACTGAGCGAGGCGGGGGTGCTGGTACCATGCCCGTTCTGCAAAGGCGAGGTACGCAGAGTAATTGGCTTTGGTGGGCTGAATTTTTTCAAGTGCAGGAAATGCGGGGCGGTGGTGAGCTTTGACAACGACTATTTCAATGAGCACCCGAATGAAGCCCGCCTCGCCTGGAACACCAAAGCCCAGGTTCTGAGCTCTGAGGAGATGGAGAAAATCTATGGAAAAGAAAATTCTTGATGTGACCTGTGGAGCAAGGTCTATCTGGTTTGACAAGCACCATCCGGCGACGGTCTACTGTGATAAGCGTCGGGAGCAGTACCATCATCTTTGGAAGAACGCCAGTAACTGTATGCTGGACATCAATCCTGATGTGGTATGTGATTTTACAAACCTGCCGTTCACAGATAACTCATTCCATCTGGTGGTATTTGACCCGCCCCATCTGACCGGGGCGAAAGAGACGGCTTGGCTCGTCAAGAAATATGGAAAACTGGACGAGAGCTGGCCGAAGATGCTCCATGACGGTTTCAGGGAGTGTATGCGAGTGCTTAAACCGGATGGGGTGCTTATCTTTAAGTGGTCTGAGTATGACATTCCGGCGGCGGATGTTTGGAAAGCCATTGGGCAAAAACCTCTATTTGGGCATCACAGCGGGAAGCAAAGCCGTACTTTCTGGGCGTGCTTTATGAAGTTGGAGGAGATGGAGATGCTGGAGGGGATGGAATGAAGAACCCAGGAGAATATGTTGACATTGGGGACCCAGCCTTGCAAGTCAGAACAGACGAGGATGGAAACACTGTAGCCTCTGCAACGATACAGGCGGTTGTCCTCTGGAAAGAAGATATCAAAAACCACATCATGGACGAGATCATCAAGATGTGCAAGGAGCACGGAATTACGGACCTGTATGTGCTGAACCGGGATTTCATCCTGTCGGCTATCAAGGAGAAGATGGAAAAGGAGGCCCACCAATGACGCGGGAAGAAGCGATTAAGGTCTTGAACAATTTTCCGATAGATTTTCGGAACTCTGGAGGCTTTGAAGCGATGGAAGCCTTGAAAATTGCTATCTTAGCCCTCCGCCCCGTCAGCCGGGAGAAGGTGAAAAAGGCCGAGTGGATATGGAGCACAGGAGACGTATATAGTTGCTCATCCTGCGGCGAGAAAACGCATGTAGACGAGTGCATGGAAAGCCCGATATATAACTTTTGCCCGTTTTGCATGGCTCCCATGACGGACGAGGCAGTGGAGATGGTGATGGAGAGATTGGAGGCGCTGAAAGATGGCAAGGGCGATTGATGTTGTGCAGGTCAAAGCAGAGATAGCAGCTGAAAAACTGGCTGTCATTATTGAAAATGGGAGCGTTTTGCTAAAAGATATGCAAAGCGGCGAGGCGGTTAAAATTGCCACCCTCACCCCGCCGAACGAGCCGCTGA
>ERZ838577.731-NODE-731-length-49260-cov-7.226542_pt1 | contig 49260 bp, 83 predicted proteins | sample MGYA00519682_ERZ838577 | MGnify/ENA primary metagenome ERZ838577 (study PRJEB31850, sample SAMEA3708838) | human gut metagenome | biome: human gut; feature: human-associated habitat; material: faeces | place: China | collected 2014 ...
CGAGGAGGGACTTTATGGCAGCAGAGAACCGTCTGCGTGCCAAAGAGAACCGCCGCCGGGTTCCGGCGGAAGGAAGCGTTGATTACATTTTTCTGATTCTGGTGCTGCTGGCGCTTACGGTGGGGCTGACCATGCTCTATTCCGCCAGCTCCGCCCAAAGCCTGTACGATACCGGTTACCGCAGCGCCACCCGGTATCTGCAAAAGCAGGCCTTGTGCGCTGCCATCGGTCTGGTCGCCATGGCCGCCTTCAGCCGGATCCCCGCAAGCTTCTGGTATCGGCTGGCCTGGCCGCTGTATGGGCTGAGCATTGCGCTGCTGCTAAGCGTGCTGGTCATCGGCCAATCCGTCAACGGCGCAAGGCGGTGGATTAACCTGGGGGGCATCCAGTTCCAGCCCTCGGAGGTTGCAAAATTCACCATGATTCTGATGTTTGCCCGCCTGACCCGCAATTATGGGGCGCGGGCAGAGAAATTCCGCTTCGGCGTGCTGGGCTTCGGAACTGCGATGCTGGGCATCCTGATTCCCCTGGCACTGGAAAAACACCTCAGCGCCATTTTGCTTATGGGCATGGTGGGCGTGGTGATGATGTTTGTGGCGGGCACCCGCGCCCGGTGGCTCCTGGCAGGAGCAGGGGCGGCGGCGGTGTTCGTGGTGGTCTATGTCAGCCTCATGGGCTATGCAGGCGACCGCATTACGGCCTGGCTTCACCCGGAACGTGACCCCGGAGACACGGGATACCAAATCCTGCAAAGTCTCTATGCCATCGGTTCCGGCGGGCTTTTTGGCCTTGGATTTGGAAAAAGCAGGCAGAAATATCTCTATCTGCCCTTTCAATATAACGACTATATCTTCGCGGTTATCTGCGAGGAGCTGGGCTTTTTCGGCGCGGCAGCAATTGTTATGCTGCTTTCTGCGCTGATTCTGCGGGGCTATTGGATTGCCCTGCACGCCCAGGATCGCTTCTCCACCGTCCTGGCATCCGGGCTTGTCACCCTGATTGCCGTGCAGGCGGTGCTGAACCTGGGGGTGGTGACCAATCTCTTGCCATCCACGGGAATCGCGCTGCCTTTCTTCTCCTACGGTGGGACGGCGCTGGCGGTGAACCTGGGGGAGATGGGCATCGTGCTCAGCATTTCCCGGCATCGCGGTGAAAGAAAAATTTTGGAGGAATGAACCATGAATCTGATTTTTACCTGCGGCGGCACCGCCGGGCACATCAACCCCGCCCTGGCCGTTGCCAACATGATGCGCCAGCGTCACCCCGACTGCAAGATTCTGTTTATCGGTGCTCAGGGGCATATGGAGGAAAAGCTGGTGCCCCAGGCGGGTTACGAGCTGAAAACCCTGCCAGGCTCCGGCCTGAGTCGGAAGCTCAATGCTCAGGGAATCCGACAGAATGTCCACGCCGTCAAGTGCGTGCTGGATGCAGTCAAGGAATGTAAGCGGATTTTCAGGGAGTTTCAGCCCGATGTCATCATCGGTACCGGCGGCTATGCCAGCTTTCCGGCACTGTATGCCGGTTCTTCCATGAAAATTCCCGTGTGTGTCCACGAGAGCAACGCCGTTCCCGGTGTCACCACCAAGCTGGCTTCCAAGCTGGCCGACCGGGTGCTGGTGTGCTTCGAGGAGAGCAAAAAGATGTACCCCAACCCCGACAAGGTGGAGGTGGTGGGAATGCCGGTGCGCCAGGAGTTCCTCTATGGTGACCGCCGGAAGGCGCGGGCAGAGCTGGGCATTGGCGACGAGCCGATGGTGCTCTCTGCGTTCGGCAGCCTGGGTGCCAAGGTAATGAACCAGACCGTGGCAGAGCTGTTCCGCATGGAGCAGGAGGAGGGCTTCCCCTTCCGCCATGTCCACGCCACCGGCAGCTTCGGCTGGGAGTGGATGCCAGGGCTGGTGAAGGAAAAGGGAGTTGACCTGGAGAAAGCCGAAAGCATTGATATGCGGGAGTATATTTATAATATGCCCACCGTGATGGCGGCGGCAGATGTGATGATCAGCCGTGCCGGTTCTTCAACCTGCAACGAGATTGCGGCGGCGGGGCTGCCCTGTATCCTGATTCCGTCCCCCAACGTAACCAATAACCACCAGGAGAAGAACGCCAGAGTGCTGGAAGCCCGGGGTGGGGCAGTGGTGGTGCTGGAAAAGGACTGCACCCCCGAAGCCCTTTACGCCACGGTGAAGGAGCTGCTGGCTGACCCTCAGCGCCGCGCCGAAATGGGCAGGAATCTGCGCTCTATGGTGCTGCCGGACAGCACCGACCGCATTTGCGATATTGTTGAACGTCTAGCGAAAAAGTAACGCGAATGCGCACCCCCTGTAGGGGCGGATAGCATCCGCCCGAAACCCCGGATATTCGATAGCACCCGGTCGAACGGAACAACATCCAACATTGTACCATTCACCGAACAGCTCGCACCCGCAACCTTCGGGCGGATACTATCCGCCCCTGCAATCCGTGCGGGAAGCTGGTTTCGCTCACCGAACCGCTCTATCCCCCTACAAATGAACACCGTTTTTATTCCATTTCCTCAGGAGGAAAACAATGTTATTTTCAAAAGAAAAGAAGCAACCTGCCGATAAAAAACACGCTGCCGGCAAAAAGCGCCCTGCTGCCCGCACCGGTGCCGCCCGTCCGGCTGCTGCCCGCCCCGGTGCAGACCAGCAGCCCCGCCGCAGACCGCCCCAGCAGACGGCGGCACAGCCGCAGTCCGAAGCCCAGGCCCAGGCAGGCGAAAGCTTTGAGGTATACGTCCCGGATGCAGAGAGCCAGAGCGCCCGGTTTGCCCCAGAGCCAAGGCAGGAAGCATCCAGGCAGGCTGTCGCAAGGCCGCGCAGCGGGACATCTGCTGCCCCCCGCCAGCGCCGCCCTCAGAGCACCCGGGATGCCCAGTATCAGCCCTACCGCCAGGCAAACCAGAGAACCAAGGCAAAGAAAAAGCTGGATTTCCAGCAGAACATTCAGAAATTTTTCTCCGCCCAAAATCCCATTCTGAACGCCTTCCATAAGGAAGACCCCAATGTGTTTGGCGATGATGCCCGGACGGCGCGCCGGGAGAAGCGGGCGGCGGAGGCAGAGAAAAAGCGCAAGCGTGCCGAGCGGCTCAATACCCCAGCCTGTTTCCTTCAACAGCCGCCGCCTTGCCATTCAGCTGATCACCATTTTGGCGGTGGTGCTGGCACTGGTTTTGGGAATGTCGGTGTTTTTCAAGGTCAAGCAGATTGGCGTGGCAGGTGCCAAGTCCTACCCCGAGTGGACCATTGCCCAGACCTCCGGCATCAAGGAGGGGGATAATCTTCTGACCATCAACCGGACGAAGGCATCGGGCAAGATTGTGGCCAACCTCCCCTATGTAAAAAGTGCCAGGATTGGAATAAAATTGCCGGATACGGTTATTATTGAGATAGAGGAGGCTGCGGTTTTTTATTCCATTCAGGATCAGGACGGCGTGTGGTGGCTTATCAATTCTGATGGCAAGGTGGTGGAGCAGACCAATGCCCAAACCGCCCGCAACTACACAAAGGTGTTGGGCGTGACCATTTATCAGCCCCAGGCCGGTGAGATTGGCGTTGCCACCGAGGAAGCGCCCGTCGAGACGGATCCCACCACCGGAGAGGCCGTCCAGGCGCTGGTTACCGGTGCACAGCGGCTGCGCTATGTGCTGCAAATTTTGCAGCAGCTGGAGGCTAACGACATCGTCGGTGAGGCTGCCAGCGTGGACGTGAGCCAGCTCCAGGATATTACGCTGTGGTACGGAACCCAGTATCAGGTGAATCTGGGCAGCATTGCGGATATGGACAAGAAAATTGTCTATATGAAGAACGCCATCATGCAGATGAACGATTATCAGACCGGCATTCTGGACATCAGCTTTACCACCTGGCCTGACCAGGTTGGCTACACGCCCTTCGATTAAGAAGTTTGAAATACAGTCATTGTGCCCAAAGGGGAGCTAATTTGGCTATCCTCTCTATATTGCCGGGGTTTGAAGGGAACAGATACCGGAATATTTTGGCGAAAAAATAAGATTTCCTATTGACGGGCTTGGAATTTCACGCTAGAATAGAAGCCAATAGGTAAAAATAACGGCGGCATCCAGGCTGCGTCTGCGTATTACGATACATAGGAGGAAGAATATATGTCCGAAAGTTTACAGGAGCGCGTTGTTAAAATCAAGGTGATTGGCGTCGGCGGTGCCGGCAACAACGTTATTAACCGTATGATTGAATCCGGCGTGGACGGTGTGGAGTTCATCGCCGTCAATACCGATAAGCAGGACTTGAATAAATCCGTCTGCAAGAATAAGGTTCAGATTGGCGAAAAGCTGACCAACGGCATGGGCGCTGGCTCCAAGCCGGAGATCGGTCAGAAATCCGCGGAGGAATCCAAAAACGCCATTGCGCAGGTTCTGGAAGACACCGACATGGTCTTCATCACCGCCGGTATGGGCGGCGGCACCGGCACGGGCGCAGCCCCCATCATTGCCCAGCTGGCGCATGACAAGGGCATTCTGACCGTCGGCGTCGTGACCAAGCCCTTCAAATTTGAAGGTGCGAACCGGATGCGTCAGGCAGAGGGCGGCATTGCCAATCTCTCCGACAAGGTCGATTCTTTGATCATCATCCCGAACGACCGCCTGAAATTTGTCACCGATCAGAAGATCACCTTTGCCAATGCCTTCGGCATTGCAGACGACGTTCTCAAGCAGGCGGTCAGCTCCATCTCCGAGCTGGTCGCATACTCCGAGCATGTCATCATCAACCTCGACTTCGCGGACGTTTCCGCCATCATGAAGGACGCAGGACACGCGCACATGGGCGTAGGCACTGCCTCCGGACGCGACAAGGCGGAGCAGGCGGCAATGGCGGCTGTTTCCAGCCCGCTGCTTGAAACCTCCATCAACGGCGCGACGGGCGTGCTGATCAACATCACCGGCTCTTCGGAACTGGGTCTGGACGACGTGGAGACGGCGGCGAACATCGTCATGGAAGCGGCGAACCCCGACGCCAACATCATCTTCGGCGCCGCGTTCGACGATCAGCTCGAAGACGAAATGCGCGTGACCGTCATCGCTACCGGCTTTGACGATAAGAAGAACCAGCAGCCGCAGCAGCCTGCCACCAAGATCGGCGCCTACTCCGCGGCAAGCGAAAAAGCGAAGAGCGCTGCCGTTGAGGACATCGACGACATCGACGAGATCTTCAAGATTTTCAACAAGGACTGAACCATGGTTGATACGAGCGCCCGGAGAGCTTCTCCGGGCGCTTTTTCCGTCCGGATGTGTACGCCGGTACAGGACACTTTTTAGCTTTGAAGCATAAAAGTATCTTTACTTTTATGGTTTAGTATGCTAAAATAATCGTACTAGAGAAAAAAGGAGTCCTGCGACTTGAACAACCGAAACAAACGCTCCGACCCCGAGAGCGAGCTTTACCGCGCCATTCTGCAGCTGAAATCGATCGACGAATGCTATGACTTCTTTCTGGACCTGTGTACGGTCTCGGAGCTCAAGGCGATGGAGCAGCGCTTTGAGGTGGCAAAGCTGTTAAACGAGGGTTTGATTTACAACGATATTCTGGAAAAGACCGGCGCGTCGAGCGCGACCATCTCGCGTGTCAACCGCAGCCTCAACTACGGCACCGATGCCTACCGCATGATCTTTGCCCGCATGAGGGACGAAGATGAACAGGAGCAGACGCCGTGAGCTGCTATGAGGCGCTTGCAGCGTCCTACGACGGATTGACGCGCGACATTCCGTATGAAAAATATCTGCGCTTTTTCAAAAGCCTTCTGAAGCAGTACGGTGTAAAGCCGAAAACCGTGCTGGATCTCGCCTGCGGCACAGGATCTTTGTCTGTGCTGCTGGCGAAGAGCGGGTATGCGGTGCTCGGGGTCGACCGGTCGGAGGACATGCTGACCGTGGCAGCGGAAAAGGCGATGGAGCTGGAGGAAAACCAGCCCTTTTTTGTTGCGCAGCCGATGCAGCGGCTTCGCCTGCCGCAGCCGGTCGATGCCTGTGTGTGCGCGCTCGACAGCATCAACTATGTTACAAAGCCGCAGGATGTGCAGAAAACATTCTGCCGCATTTATGAAAGCCTTCGTCCGGGCGGGCTTTTTGTGTTCGATATCAATACGCCCTATAAGCTCGAAAGCCTCGACGGGCAGGTGTTTCTCGACGAGACGGAAGACAGCTACTGCGTCTGGCGGGCGGTTTATGACCGGCGCCATAGCCTCTGCCGCTACGGTATGGACCTGTTTCAGCGGCTGGAAGACGATACCTGGGAGCGCTCGTTCGAAGAGCATGTGGAGCGCGCCTACACGCCGCAGGAGCTGTCCGGGTGGCTGATGGACGCGGGCTTTGCGCAGGTCGGGCAATTCGGAAATCTCCGCCTGGCGCCGCCGCAGCCGGACGAGATGCGCATTTTCTTTGCGGCAAAGAAAGGAACCTGATATGAAAGATCTCATTACCCGCGCGATGACCAAAGACGGTCTTGTCAATGCGGTCGCAATTTCCTCGACCGGCATCGTCGAGCGCGCGCGGCAGATGCACAAGATGCTTCCCACGGCGACGGCAGCGCTCGGAAGACTTTTGAGCGCGGCGTCCATGATGGGCAACATGCAGAAAACGGAGGACGGCTCGATCACCCTGCAGATCAAGGGCGGCGGACCGCTTGGAACGCTGCTTGCCGTGTCCGATGCGGAAGGAAACGTGCGAGGCTATGTCGATCATCCACAGATCAGCTTATTGGAAAAATACCGCGGCAAGCTCGATGTGGGCGCGGCAGTCGGCGCAGACGGTATGCTGACCGTGATTCGCGATCTTCGCATGAAAGAGCCGTATGTGGGAAGTGTGGCGCTGGTCTCGGGCGAAATTGCCGAGGATATCACGCAGTATTTTGTCCAGAGCGAGCAGATTCCGACCGCCTGCGCGCTGGGGGTCCTGATTGACACGGACCAGAGCGTGCGCGCTGCCGGCGGCTATCTCATCCAGCTCATGCCCGGCGCGACGGACGACATGATCGACAAAATCGAAGCCGGCATCGAAAAAGCCGGTGCAGTCACGAAGCTGCTCGACTCCGGCATGGACGGCAAGGGGCTTCTGGAGACGGTGCTCGGCGCGTTCGAGCTGGAGATTCTCGAGCAGACGCCGGTGGAGTACCGCTGTTACTGCAGCCGCGAGCGCGTGACCAGGACCCTGATCAGCCTCGGCAGAAAAGAGCTGCAGGACATTGTCGACGAGGGAAAGCCCATCGACATTGATTGCCAGTTCTGCGATCAGATTTATCGCTACACGCCCGAGGAAATCGCGGAGATTCTCAAAGAACTGTAAAAACATCCCACCGAAGCGTGTCCTTCGGTGGGATGATTCGTTCTATCCGCGCGATTCTTTTCCGTTTTTGACGAGCAGCAGCTGCGCCAGAATGCCGACGGCAAGCTCCTGCGGTGTCTCGCCGCCCAGGTCCAGCCCAATCGGTGTGTGGACAAACGAGAGCTGCTCGTCCGTAAACCCGCGCTGCCGGAGCTGCGAAAAAAGGGACTGAATTTTCTGGCGGCTGGCGAGCATGCCGATATATTTCGGCGATTTTTGCAGCGCTGCGGCAAGCGCCTCACCGTCGACCGCGTGGTCGTGCCCGCACAGGACGAAGAAAGCATGCTCCGGAATTGGCGTGTTCAAGATATCGCGCTCCACGTTTTGTATGCAGACAAAGCGGCTTGCAAGCGAGACGGCGTCTGGAATCTGGTCCCCGGCGCGGTCGTCGAGCAGCAGCGTGCGAAAACCCGTCGGCGCGGCGAGGCGCAGAAGACTCGTCCCCACATGCCCGCCGCCAAAAACGACGAGCAGCGGCTTCGGTTGGAAGACCTCAATGAGAATGCTGAGCCGTCCCGCGCACGATGCTCCGCCCGGGGTAGGGAAGTCGTAATGCAAGAATGCGTTTTGTCCTGCGTCCAACTGCGCCAGCGCATCCGCCTTTGCACGCCGTTCGGCAGGTCCGCCGCCAATGGTTCCGAGCGAATGCCCGTCCGCGTAGACCAGCATTTTGCCGCTGGTGCGCGGGACGCTGCCGGATGCTTCCGCGATGGTCACAACGGCGTAAGACACGCCCGCGCGCTGCGCGTTCAGCTGCGCCTGTAAAAGCTCCTCCATGTCAGCCGCTTCCTTTCGTTCGTTTTTGTTATCATACCAGCCGGACAGAAAAAATGCAAGAAGCGGAAAGCTTTTGCACTTCGCGCTTGACAAATGAGACGCTTGTCGTTATAATAAATATGCTTTTGAGCGGGAGACATCCGCAAACACAGAAATGGGCCTGTAGCTCAGCTGGGAGAGCGTTCGGTTCGCATCCGAGAGGTCGAGAGTTCGAGTCTCTTCAGGTCCACCATAAGGCAAAGCGCTGGAATTTTGATTCCAGCGCTTCTTTTTTATTTTCATGGTCAAAAAAGCGGGAAAATAGCGAACAAAAATGGCGTGACAACAATTTTTTAAAAATGCCAGAAGGATAGCAAAGACTAGCATAAAATAGCACGAAAATACATGCATGTGAACACAGAAAGAACACAGTGATTTCGGCTAGAATTTGGCGTCCATCTGTGCGGCAACGTCATCGAGGCGATTGTCGAAAATCTCTGTGTAAATGTCCATCGTGGTTGCAAGCTGCGCGTGACCGAGCAGCTGCTGCATCGTTTTATAATCAACGCCGGACTCATAGAGCGCGGAGGCGTAGCCGTGCCGGATCTCATGCGGCGAGACGGTGACGCCGGTCCGCGTTTTATAACCGACGTAGAGGTCCTCCAGCTTCCAACCGGGCAAGGGCGACGCGCCGCCATCCGGGGAGAAAATATAGCCGTGCTTTTTGTTGGGCAGCGCGTCTGCCAGCGCGGTAAGCAGAGGGACGGAGCGGATACCAGCCTCAGTCTTTGGGAGCTTGATCTGCGGAGCGGGACCGGTGTTGTAAACACTGCGCTGGATGCGGATGCGCTTGTTTTTGCGGTCGATATCCTCATACATAAGCCCTTGCGCCTCGCCGCGCCGGCAGCCGGTATAATAGATCAAAAAAGCGAAAAGCCCGAAGTCGTCGGAAACGCCGGCTTTAATCTTTGCGATCTGATCGGAAGACGGCGCGTGACGCTTTTTCTGCGGGAGGTTCTTCGGCAGCAGCACGGCGTCCGCCGGGTTATAGGCGATATAACCCTCGCGCTGGGCTTTGTTTAAGATCTGGCGGATGATCTGCCGCTGCGTAATGACGGTCTTTTTGGCGTGGGTTTTGGCAAAGCGGTTGACGTACTTCTCAATTTCCTTTGCCGTGATTGATGCGACATCCTCGCCTTTAAATTCCTCGATCGCGCGCTCGTAAGCGGGGCTGTAGTTGCGCAGACTGTTTGGGGCAAGCGTCGGTTCGATCTCGTTCCACCACGCATGGGCGACATTTTCAAATGTCTCTGTCTTCCCAGATGCGAGATCCGCGCGGTAGCTCTTGACCTTTTCCCAGACCTCGCGATCCGTTTTGCCGCGGAAAGCCTTGCGCTTGCCGTTAATCTTGATAATCGTCTCGTGCAGCCCGTCCGGGCGAACGTAATATTTCGGAATTGCCATAAAAAACCTCCAAAGATGCCGCTCCGGTTTCTCCAACCGGGGCGGCTTTTTTGTTATGTTCGGAACCAACCGATATTTGGGTTCAAGATGTCGACCGCAAAAAGAAGGAGTATAAACGCGGAAAGGCAGACGCAGACAACGAATAAACGTTTGTTCCAGCGCTCCTTCCGCGCAATGGCGCGTTGCAGGTCGTCAATGCGTGCTTCGTAAAGCTCGTCTTTCGTGCGCTCACACACGCCTCCCGCGTACTGCGCAGCCTCCGCGCCGACGCCGAGCGCGTCGCAGATGGCGGTAATTGTCGCCGCCGAAGCGTTTGAGCCTTTTGAGGCAAGGACGCGCGAGACGGTCGACTCAGAAATCTGTGCAAGCTGCGCAAGGTCCTTGTTTGTCATGTTTTTGTCCTGCATAATGGCGATACATCGATCAATCAGCACGCTTAAATCCAAAATAAAACACAGCTTTCAAAAATATTCTGAAAAATTGCATAGAAGTTTGGAAAATTTCACGCCATTGCAAAGGCTTACATTGCATTTCACGGCGCGCGGGGGTACGGTTGAGGCGTAGGGACGGCTCCCACCGCCTGCACAAACCAAAGCCCGCGTCGTTTTTCGGCAAGCGGCGCGGGCATCAACTAAGTCAATCACCATTCTCGCCGAGCGGAGAGTCCCATACAGCATCCCAAAAATCCGTCTCGTTTATGATCTGGACTTTTCCGCCGGCGCGCCGGACGGACATTGCCGCCTCAATCTTGCGCCCATAGCAGGAGTAAGCCCAGCACGGATTGCCAGCATTGCCGACAATCAAATAGTCGGTTTTGCGTGAGACGTTGGAGATAAATGTACCGCCGAGCCGCTCAATTTCCTCGACAATTTCCTTGCGCGTGGCTCTGTATGACTCGCCGGTAAAGCAAAAGACTTTCCCGTCAAATGTAAGGTCCGGGCAATAGGCGCAAATGCCATCAATGGAGTATTTTTTTCGCAAAGCCTCAAAATCCGGCTCGTGCAGGTTTATGGAGTCTTTAAAGTCGACCACATTGCTGCAAAACGCGAGAAGGGAGTTGCGCTCGTCAGCGGTTATGACTCCATCCTCAAGGATTGTGTGCAGGAGCGAGTTTAGCTCGTCAAATGGATATGTGCCTTGCAGGTAGTCGTTCGAGGTGAGCCAATCGGACAGGGTGCGGATCTCTTTATCGCTGATGTCAGAATCCGCCATGATACCGTGAATCATGCCATGCAAAAATTGCACGGACGAAGTGACGATATTATAGTAGCTGGAGTTGTCGGCAAAATTACCACAAAGCCAAAGGATGTTTTGACGCTCGTCGTCGTCGATACGATCATCCTTGATCGCCTCCTCAATTATAGGGATAAGCTCCGAAAACGGGTGACGATCGCGCAGATTCGCATGAATAAGGCACCAATTGGCAAGCTCGCTTACCTCGGCGGTGCTGACATCGCCGCTGGAAGAAATACCAGCTACAATGCCGCGAAGCATATTGATCGCCTTGTGCAGCTCGGCAGGCTTCGTAAACTGACGGTATTCGTCCGGATTTTTGATCTGAGACATGGATGGAACCTCTCAAAGTACGCAATTTTGTGCGGATTATAATGCCCATAGGGGGTTATTTATATCGTAACCCACGAACCCAAAAGCCGCAATGGCAAATGTGAACGAAAAATGAAGGAAATTTTTGTGGAGAAATGGAGGAAGAAGTGGAAAACACGAAAGAATACGTCATTGGAGAGATCAAGCGCCTGCTGAAAAAGGCAACGGAGGAAGAACTGGACCTGATTTGGCGGTTTGTCCGAAAACTGATAAAATAAAAAACGGCTGGGGACGGTTATCCGTCTCCAGCCATTTTTTTTGCGATTTCGTCCAGCAGCTGCCACTCGTCGACACTGAGACTACCAAGGATCGAGACGAACCGCTTGCGCGGCGAGTCGTCCGGATCGTTCATGACGTCGCCCATAAACTCAGCGATCTCCTGATTGCGGGTAAGCTTCTGTCTCATATTGCCCTCGCCAGTGCGAAGCCATGTCTCACTCACGTTATATCTGCGGCAAATATCAGCTATCGTGCGATCACTAGGCAGCGATTTGCCGGAACAGAGCATAGAGACAAACGCGGACGAAACGTGCAGATTCTCGGCAAATTTTGTTTTTGTAATGCCGAGCGCGTCGATAAGGGCGCAGAGCCGATCTTGAAAAGTTTGCATTTGAATCCTCCTTTATGTAACTAGATTAACACATATAGTGGCATAAGTCAAGAAAAATATTAAGGCAATTAAAAAATAGTGCTTGACAACTTAACTAACTTAGTGTATGATGTAACCAGCTTAAGAAAGCGATAACGGACTTACAAGAAACAAGGGGTGAAAGACGATGTCAGAAAAAGAAAAGCAGGTCATGGAAAGCCTGAACAAGAACACTGAGAAGTTGACGCCGGCGCAGATGCAGCGTCTGAGCGATATTGCATACGGCATGGCGCTGGCGAAGGAAGTCAAGCAGGACGAGCAGAAGGAGGCGTGAAGATGGCAACAGAGAAACTGGAAACCTTCACCGCCCGCATTCTGGAACGAATGGCAAACTGGAAACAGTGGGCGGACACACGCGAGAAATACAGGCAGGCGCTGAAACGCGCCGCTCTGCTGGAACAGAACGGCGCGAAGCGCGTGACCTTGCATTTTAGCGGAAAGACGGCAAAGCCCCGTCAAGAAGCTTGAGGGTATCCGGGGAAACATCGGAAATAGCGGCTCTGAGCTTGCGCCAGCACTTTATAGCAACTTTATTCTCGTCAATGATGCTGTTTCGGGTATCTGATGTGATGGTGGTATCGTTGTCGAGCTGATGGTTGTTAAGCAAAATGCACTGATGCGTAATGGAGTATAAAAGCTTAAGCTCATCAATGGTAAAAGATTGATCCATTTATTACACCTCCTTTCCTCCTGCATTTTACAGCATCCGGGAGGAAAGGGCAAGAAATACGGAGGGGGAAAACATGGCAGTAACGAAAAAACTGGAATCCTTTATCGAGCGCATTCTGGAACAATGCGAGCAGGAGGGGCTGACAATTGCGGAAGTGAACAGCCTGCCCAATTGGTTGGATTGGAGAATCACCAAATGTGTAGTTCGCCGGAACCGCGAGACGAAATTTACAATCGGGACGAAGCCATACGAGGCGGCTATGCCGAAGAAAAGCGTGATGCAGCAGCTGGAAGAACTGCTGATGCAGGACCGCAAAGCAGGGCTGGCGGCAATCGCTGAGAAAACCGGCTACACCGCCGACGAGTTAGAGACGATCTGGCAGGAATATCTGGATACGCAGTACGGAGAGAAGCCGGTAACGGAAATTGCGCGGGACTTTGTAGGAATCGCGCTGGAACACGATTTGTAAGGAGGCGTGAGGAACAATGCGTGAGGCGGAGGGCTACCGTCCGCAGCTGGAGCTGCTGACGGACATGTTCCCGGGGCGGGCGGCGATCACGGTCAACGAGTGCCAGACCGCGCTAGGCATTGACCGGCGGACGCTGCTCGCCGAGCGCGAATTTCCGGCGCGAAAGATCGGCGGCAAGTACGCGGTGCCGTTGACCGAGCTGGCGCGCTGGCTGACGAGGAAATCATAATTGAGGAGGGAATTTGATCATGGCGAAGAAACTACACGTCGAAATCGGAATTGACGGTGAAACGTCAATATCAAGGATCGAGGGCAGAGGCGGGGATTTGATCGCCGCAGCAGCATTTGCAGTCAATGCGTTTTACAGAGCTTTTGCAAAAAAGAGCGAAGAAGATGCCAGAAACTTTAAATTTCTCATGCAGAAAATAGTTGCAGAAGATGATTCCGTGATCTGGTCAAAGACGATTTGAGGAGGAAAACACCATGAGAACGAACCTTGCGCGAGTAGAACCGGAAGAAACCACGCGGGAGCGCCGGGCGCGGCTGCGGGAGGAAATGCAGTACCGGCGGGCGCTGCGGCTGATCGTGAAGACCTGCTGCATCTGGCTGGGCGGTGCGGCGTATGTCCTCGCGGTGATTGCCGGATACGGGCATATGATGGACGTCGCTGCCGTGACAGGCGCAATCGCAATCGGCTTGTCCGTCTACGGGGCAATGTGATATGGACGAGCGGATCACAGTCAGGTTTCGTCCAGAGCAGCTGGACGACGTAATTGACGCGCTGTTTGCCTACGCAGACGATTGCGTCAATGATCGAGAGATCCTGCTCAAAATGCCGCGCGTGGACCGGGAAACGGTGAATGATCTGGCGCAACGGGAGACGCAGCTAAACAAGCTGGGCAGATGGCTCCAGCACGTGAAGGAAGAGGCAGAATGATGCCTAGTCTAACGCCGCGATTGCGCCGGATCAAGCCGCCATGCGGCAGATTCTGTCCAGCCAGGATGGCGGGATGCAGCACCATGTGCTGCAACTGGACGCTCTATGAGAGCATCAGGAACTATCTCTACGTGGAAAACGGACAGGCACGGAAAAATTTAGAGTTGGACATTGCGGCACAGAAGCAGATAAACCGTGCGGACAATCAGGTGAGGAGGCGCAAACACTATGGCGCGAAATAATATCGACTACAACGGCGAGCGGGCAAACCGCCATCCTGCCGTAATTGCGCAGGCAGGATACACCGGGAAAAACCACTACGCCGTGACATACAGCGGACAGACGGTCTTCGTCCGCGCTTCGGACGAGCTTGCCGCGCTGTTTACGGCGGCAAAGCACTGGGGCTATAAATTTACCCGCCCCGAGTACCACCAGAACGCAGCCGCCAGAAAACTGCACTACACGCCGGGGCTTTGAGGGGAGGCCACAAGGATGAGGGCGAAAAACTGCCGGAGGGCGGCAAGAGGGAAACGGAAAATAGGAGGGGAAATGTGACGTGAGCGATTTAGAGCAGACGGTGATTGCCCGCGTATTCCCGCGCAAAACTAACGCTTCGCCGACTGATGCGCTGGCGTTCTTCAGTGAGCCGACGATTGAGAACATCTCGGACTGCATCAAAGCAGGCGTGACGTCAGTACATATCTCCGTCACGTTTACATGGGATCTCGAAAAAGCCGAGGACTTATATTACGCATGGCAGATTCTCGGCGTACCGGTAGAAGTCGGCGGTCCGGCATTCGATGATCGCATGGGAGGCTTCACACCGGGGCTTTACCTGCGTGACGGTTTGATTTTTACCTCGCGGGGATGCACAAAGGACTGCTGGTTTTGTTCCGTACCGCGCTGCGCGCATGGCGTAATTCGGGAGCTTCCGATCGTGGACGGCTGGAACATCCTTGACGACAACATTCTTGGAACGTCAGAAACGCATTTTCGGGCAGTTTGTGACATGCTTAAGAGGCAGAAACACAGGGCAATTTTTACGGGAGGCTTAGAACCGGCACTATTGCAGCAATGGCAAGCGGACATTTTACATGAGGTAAAACCGGCGAGGCTATACACGGCATATGACACCCGCGATGATCTGGAACCGCTGATCGAGATGGGCAAGAAGCTGCGGGCAGCAGGATTTCGCCCGGTAAGCCATACCATGTGCTGCTATGTGCTGTGCGGCTACGACGGAGACAGTTTTGAGGACGCTGAAAAGCGCTTGGCGCAGACCATGCGTGCTGGATTCGTGCCGTATGCCATGCTGTTTCGCGGAGAGGATGGAAAGTACGATTCTGAGTGGCGGAGATTCCAGCGCGAATGGTGCCGCCCAATTATCACTGGGAAAAAGTTCAACGAATTTTGGAGGAATACGCCATGACAGACAAGGAAATTATACGGGCGCTGCGTATCTGCGCGACGCATAAGGACAAGGGTTGCGGGCTTTGTCCACAAATGAAGTATGTGCGTTGCACGGAGCGGCTGGCGGATGAAGCTATCACCATGATCGAGCGCCTGACCGCCGAGAATGTGGTGCTCCCGGATGGGCAAGCGAGCGCGATTGAATCGCTTCGAAAGGAAATCGAGTGGAAGGACATGGTGATTGCCCTCGCCCAGAAGGAGCAGGCGGAGGCAGAAGCCGAGAGGGACGCGCTGCGGGAGAAGGTGCCGCGGTGGATTAGCGTGGATGATAGGCACCCAAAGCCTGGAACGCGCGTTCTTGCTACGGATGGCGTATTTGTTGGAGAAGCATACCGAACAAGCGCTGATACGTGGCGCAGATATGATGGCATTGCAATGCGGGACTGCATCGGCAGCGCCGTTACCCACTGGATGCCGCTGGCGGAAGCGCCGGAAACGCCGGAGGGAGGAGAAAAGGCATGAGCAAAATCAAAAAGGTAGGATTTGGGTATACGGTGCCGAAAGAACGGTACCAGGAAGCCGCGGAGAATATCCAAAAGCTTGGCGCTATGTACGCAGAGTACCTGCAGAAGAAAAATTTCGATGGGCTTGGAGAGCAAGATGCGCAAGAGCTCATGGCCGACATCCTGCTTGCCTGCACTGCGCTGCTCTATGTCGCAGAATTTGCGGCAGATAAATGCCATATGGTGCCGCTGCCGGGAAAGGATGGAAAAGCATGAAGATTTACATCGCCGGTAAAATCACGGGCGATCAGGGGTGTCAGGCGAAATTTCAAAGGGCGGCAGTGGGGTTGCGGATGTGTGGGAACATCGTGCTGAATCCGGCGGAGCTGCCGGAGGGGATGGAGGCTGCGGACTATATGCGCATTTGTATGGCGATGATCGACGTAGCGGACTTGGTCGTTTTCCTGCCAGACGCGAAGGACAGCGCAGGCGCGCGCCTTGAGAAAGCATATTGTGAATACGTCGGGAAGGAGATGGAGAATTGGAGCGACTGACATTTGAAGGAAACTTCTGCGACATTGCGCAGTGCCGAGACTCGGCGTGCCGGCAGGACGGCACCTGCACGCAGAGGCTGGTTTGGGAAAGGCTCAAGGCTTACGAAGATGCGGGATTATCCCCGCAGGCGTGCGCCGAGGCGCGAGAGATAGAGGAAACGCTTTCCGGCTATGATTACTCCATCTCACGAATGGTGGAGCTGATGAAAGCGGATGTTGAGGGGCGCGTCTTGATTCTGCCGTGCGCACCGGATGCGATTTACTGGGAAAAGGTAGGCGGCATTCTGGCACAGGCTCGCTTCGAAGGTTTGCACGTCTACGAAGACGGCACGATTAAGTACGCTGGTTACGGCATGGAAATCTGCGCAGAGGACATCGGCGAGACCGTATTTTTGAGCCGCGAAGAAGCCGAGAAGGCTTTGCAGGAAATGGAGGGCAAGACATGAATGTAATTCTGGTCGAGAGCGATCTTATTGGCAGACTTGAGACGTTAGTCAACGGTGCTATTGAGAAATTTACGCCGGAACGCGTGGTGGACATTAAGTACAGCTCCGCGATTGATGGCAGATCCCACGAACATTATTACTCCGCGATGGTGATTCTCAAGGATGAGGAGGGCAAGAAGGATGGCAACGAAACGAGTATGTGACCGCTGCGGGGCGGAGATAAACCCCACAAGCTCTGCGACGTATGTAAACGTACGAAGCGCGTTCCATGAAGAATCACCTGATATTGAGCTTTGCTGTTCGTGCGCGATGCAAATCAAAGAATGGCTTAAGTCGCGTGTAGAGGAGGGCAAGAAGGATGGCTGAACTGAAACCGTGCCCGTTCTGTGGCGGTGAAGTTAGTCTTGTTCCGTGCGATGACGAAGGGAATCTACATGATGAGGCATATAGAGAACATCCATATAGTGGACTTGGCTTTATGCTTCACCATGCTCACGAGGACAACCCGGAATGCCCGATTGCAAGCTATGAGTGCGATGGCGGGATTTTGGGTGGTGTGTATATTTACGACACGGAAGAACAAGCCGTTGAGGCATGGAACAGGAGGGTAAATGATGGCTGATTATATCCGGCGCGAGGATGCGCTGGAGGCATTTGAAAATGCTGACGCTGACGTATATGAAGACTATGGCGACGGAACTGTTGATTGGGGGTTTGGGCGGAAGAACATTCAGAACGTGATAAATGGCATCCCAGCCGCCGACGTTGCGGAGGTGGTGCATGGGCGGTGGATTCTCCATGATGACGGTGTATTCACTTGTAGTGAATGCGGCAACGCAGAATCTAACGACAGCTATTATTGCAGACTATGTGGCGCGAAGATGGATGGAGGTTGTGAGGATGCTTGAAAGAGATATGCAGAGCGCAGATGCTTACAACAAAAAGGATAAGATAAAGACCAACTTTGCCAAAATTTTTGTTTCTGGATCGGCTGAAAAGCCGTATTACAATATTTTGTATTTTGATCCGGTAGATAAAAATTATCACGTTGGGTTCGGTTCGTTTTACCTTCCGTATGTATTCAAGTGGCTATCGGAAGAATTTGAAATTGAAGATGAGCTAACCGTGGATGCCGTTCCCGTTGTGCGCTGCAAGGACTGCAAGCACAAGTTGCGAACGGTTGCAAATGGGGTTGTGATCTGCAGGGAGAAACACGGCATGGTTCAGCCAAGTCTGGATGATTTTTGCAGCTACGGAGAACGGAGGGATGACGATGTTTCAGATTGAGCTTTTATCCGGCGGCGTTTTCTGGGTATATGCCGTATACCCGCAGAATAGCGCGTTTTTGATTTGGAAAGACGACCACTGGGTTTGGATGGCAGCTGATAAGTGTAAACCGTATGTCCAGCCGTGGACAGTTACTACCGTCGATAACTTTCCGTCCACAGACGCTGTGCCGGTGGTGCGTTGCAAGGATTGCAGATACCTGGGGAGGGAGCTAGACAAAGGGCTTTACAGCTGCGATGACTACAACCTGCCATATTGCGAGCTGGACAGCTATTGCAGCCACGGCAGGCGGAAGGAGGAGACAAAACATGCGGCTGATTGACGCGGACGCATACAAAAAACTGCATCAGTCAAAATGCGTGGGCGACTGCGGCTGCTGCTCGAGCATCACCGACGACATGATCTGCACGCTGATCGACGAGGCACCGACCGTGAAAGAGGCAATCGTGCCGCTGAAATGCAAATACTGCGGTTACTCATACCAAAAAATGCCGCCGTCCGGAGAACCGCTGTTCCGTTGGTGCCGGAAGTGGCAAAACATCGTCCGGGACACCGATTTTTGCAGCTATGCAGGAAAACGCGGAGAAGTAGACGTATGAGCGGGCTGCGCTTTGAGTCGATGGCGGACATGCCACCGAGAATGCGGGAGCTTTACGCCAAACAGCGTCTTCCGGAAGCACAGCAGCAGCAGAAACGGCAGGCAAAGTACAAAAACGAGCCGGAGAAGCGCGCCGGGGTACGCTTTGACAGCAAAAAAGAGGCGCGGCGCTATGACGAGCTTTTGACCATGCTGCAGGCTGGGCTTATCTCGGATCTGAGGCTGCAACCGCAGTTTACATTGCAGGAGAGCTACTGCACCGAGACCGGAGAGCGGGTCCGCGCGGTGCGCTACACGGCGGATTTTTCGTACCGAGCCGGCGGAAAGCTGATTGTCGAGGATGTCAAGTCAACGGCAACGCGGACAAAGGAGTACCTGCGCAACAAAAAGTTTATGCGCTCAAAATTTGGAATTGACATACAGGAGGTTTGACATGGACGAGGAAACCAAAGCAAGACCGGAGCCGCCCTGCGGCTTGCCGAAGCAAGGAAACAACTGCGCCAACAAAAGCGCGATCTTTTGCGCAAAGTGCGGATGGAATCCGGAAGAGCAGGCGCGGCGCAAGGCGCTGCCGCTTACCAAAAACGGGGCGGGCTTGCTGCATAAGGATATCGGCACATAAAATAGGCAACCAGCCGGGGCACATATTTATATTATCTGGACTTTTGCCGCTGCCGCTCCGCCATGAGACGGCGGCGGGAGGATTGCCCCGACTTTTTGCAAACCGCCTGCGGGCTGGATCAACCGCAGGCGGGAATGAAAAAGCGTGTGGAACGTGCGCTTTGTGGGACGTTACCCAACGCCGGACCGCGCAAGGACCGGCGACATCGCATGACCTCCCAATCCCCCAAGCCGTCTGAGCAGACAAGGGCGGCTCGCCCGGAGACGCGCAGCGATCATGCGGATGGCGCGGCGCGCCGGGTGCAGGCGGTGAAAGCCCGTCACTGCAAGGGGACCGGACCTCCGGTCCCCAGACGAAAATAAAAGGAGCGGGACAATGAGAAACATGTTTGGAGCCGCAGAAACGCGAGAAAGCGGGGTCTACGGATACCTACGGGACCCGCAGCGTGCAACAAAGGGACTCTGCTACAATGTGCGCTGCTCGGAACGGAACAATTACAAGGGCGCATGGAGCTGCACAAACTGCTATCTGTGCGTCGGGCGGAAATTAGCCCGCCAGTCTCGGCGGGAAGTTATAACGATCTGAAAGGGGCATACATATGGCAAAAATCATGGAGCTGTTTTATGGCGAGCTGGGGCAATTTCAAACAGCGATGGAAGATGAAAAGTGGGAGGTTGATTTCCGGGGCGAGAAATACCCGCCGCGTATCACAATGGACCAGCTGACACCGCCGCTGTTTGAAGTCACGGAGGGCGGACCGCAGCGAGAGCCGCCAGCCTGCATACAGGTGATCGGGACGCCGGATCTGCGCGTTATCACGACTGGCAAGCTCCAGATCAGCAAGAAAGAACTGAACCGCTACGTGAACACCGCTGAAAAGCTGTTGCTGCTCTATCTGCACGGCTTTATGCAGGAACAAAAGGAACTGGAGGCGGAGAAGGGATGAATTTTGCGCAGAGGCTCAAGGAGACGTTACAGACAGGTCTGGATATAGGCTTTAAGGCAGGCGTACAGAAGGGCTGCGATCTCTGGATGGCGGCGCTTGCGCAGGAGGGCTTCGGCGCTGAACGCATGATTCGAATGTATGAGCGCGTGGAGGCGATAAACAACGAACTGGGAATTGCGTGGATGTGCGAGCCGGAGTCTGACTACGCGCAGGAGCAGCTGGACCGGATCCTGGAGCCGGTCTGCGGGGACCGTTTCACGCCATTTCACGACCGAAATCCGGATGTCAAGCAGTTTAACTATAAAAGGAGGGAACGAAAATGAGTGAGAAAAACAAGCGAGCCGAGGAACTTCTGTTTGGCAAGGAGCGCATGACATTCACAGAGATCATGCAATCAATGGAGGCATGTGCAAAGATCAACTGCGAAAAGTGCGCACTTCACGCGATCATTGACGGATGGAGTCAGGCGGACTTACCAGACTGTAGCACGGTCCTGATGAAAAACGCGTCAGACACGCTGCTGGAGTATTACAACAAACTCCGAACACCAGAACCGGCGGTCAACGCAAAGGCGGAGGAACGCCACGAAGAATGTAGCAGCAAGGTCGAGGGTTATCTGGATTCCTGCCCGGTTTGCCCGAACTGCGACTACATATTCGATGAGTTTAGTATAAGCGAGGCAGGATACATCCAGCATTTTCCGTTTGGCGGTGAGGACCGGCTCGACCTGAAAAAAAGCGAAATGAAAGTTAATCCAACAAAATGCCCGAAATGCGGGATGCGGATAACGGGGATCAGATGGACGACGGAAGATACCGTCGGAGGAAGATTTGGGTATTTTTTCAGCCGCGCGCGCAAAGAGGAGCTGTGCAGAAAGGAAAGCAGCGAAGAAAACAGGAAGGTTTGGCGCTGGGATGATATCTTCCGGGTATTTCGCTGCCCAGTTTGCGGTCGACCGGAAAAGCCGCCGATGAAGCTGCGGACAAAAAGCGGCGTGGAGTACGTTCTGCCGCAGAAGTGCGGTTATTGCGGCGCCCAGATGGAAGGAGTTGAAGCAAAATGATCATTGATATTCTGGAGCTTGCGGCGGTGCTGGAATGGCTGGCATTGGGAGCTCTGATGTTTTTCAAGCTGCGCAGCCTGAACCGCCGCACGGATAAGATCATGAGAGAGGTTGAAGGTGTTTTTACGCCGAACGAATTACGGGAGGCTTTCGGGAAAGAGCCAATGCAGGAGAACATTAAGTATTTGGACGCTGATCGCTGAACGCATGGGCGGAACTTCCGCCCGCGCTTTGAGCGGACAGAAGGAAACAAGGGAGGGCTGAACCATGCAATGGCAGCAGGGATGCTTATTTGATGACAACCCGGAGTATGACGCTTTCACGGAGAAATTCAAACCAAAGAAGACGACGGACGATTGCTATACGCCGCCGCTCATTTATGATGCGATCCGGGATTGGGTATGCGGCGAGTACGGGATCGACCAGACCAGAATCGTGCGACCGTTCTATCCGGGCGGAGATTATGAACGCTTTGACTACCAGGACGGCTGCGTCGTGCTGGACAACCCGCCGTTCTCAATTTTGAGCAGAATTTGTGAATTTTACATCGACAGAGGAATCGCATTTTTTCTTTTTGCGCCGTCACTCACATGCTTTTTCGGTCGCAGCGTAGTGATGCGGATGAACCACATTATTTGCGACGCCGACATTACATATGAGAATGGGGCAGTTGTTAGAACGGCGTTTGTGACGAGTTTCGGTGGTAAGATCGCGCAGACCGCGCCGACACTCAGAAAAGCAATCGAGCGGGCAATGCAGACGGTCAAGGGGGGAAGAGGAAGGAATTACCAAAGTATACATATCCGGATTATGTTCTGACGGCAGCGATGATGCAAAAGTACGCACATTATGGGGTTGATTTTGCGGTGCAAAAAGAAGACTGCACGTTTATAGCAAAAATGGACGCGCAGTCGGAACACGGAAAAACTATCTTCGGAGGCGGGCTATTGCTTTCTGAGAAAGCCGCAGCCGAGAAAGCCGCAGCCGAGAAAGCCGCAGCCGAGAAAGCCGCAGCGCACATTTGGGAACTGTCAGAACGGGAAAGGCATATTGTTGCAAAACTAGGTGAATAAAACGAGGAAAGGCGGACAGCATGGCAACGAGGCACAAGCGGCGGAAGTTTTCCGGCTGCGTCTGCGAGCAGATCGTATATACGGTATCGAGCGGCGCGGGCTTGAGGACCAGCAAGCCGAAAAAGCCGCGCTTTCAGACGGAGTCGGAACGAGAAGAATTTAATCAAAAGATCTCCGCGGCGAAGTTTGCCGCGCTCGTCAATGCAAACTTCGGACCGACAAGCTTTTACTCTACCCTCACGCTAGATGCAGACAATGAGGTACATACCGCGCAGGAGATGCGCAGAATCCGGGATAATTATTACCGGCGACTGCTCTACCGCTATCCAGAGGCAAAGCTTGTGATTGTATACGGGCGGGGCAAGTCGACAAACCGTTTTCACCTGCACATGATCACAGACGGCATTCCGGTCGATGAGATCGGAAGGCTATGGGGACTCGGCAGCGTGATTGACTGCAAACCGCTGAGAAAGCACAACTATTATGTAAACCAGAACGGCGACAAGGTTGACCATGGGCAGGACTACACGGCGCTGGCGAATTACCTGCACGGACACTGGCGCAAGGAGTTCGGAGGGCATCGCTGGAAAGCAAGCCGGAACTGCGTTCGTCCAGAGCCGGAACCGGCGACCGAGGCAGTGCGGGAGTACAGCCCGCAGCGCCCGCCGGTTGCGCCGCGCGGGTACATTCTCGTCGAGGCGAGAGCCACACAATATGGGTTCCTATATTTTAAATATGTATGGGACCCAAAAAAAGAAGTACGCAAGCGACCGGGAGCCGCTTAATTTAGCCCTTGTAAATGTGTAGGGTTTTAGAACGAAACACGGAAGGAGTTGAGCAAGTGTCAAAACCTCGTTTCTGGTGGTACGGGAATGTCTGCCGCACCATCGGCGCATTCCCGAAACTGGACCAACAGGTTCGGGACATGAGCCGCCAAAAGACAACGCCGGGCTATTCTTCGCAGCCAGGCGGGCGCTCTTCCGGCCGCGCCGTTGAGGACATCGCCGTGCGCGTACTGTCCTCTCAGGAGTACCGGGACTATGAGGCAGTGAGCCGAGCTATCACGACAGCGCGGACGTGGAGGGACGGAGACATGGTGCTCGCTGTTGTCGGCGCGCATTCATGGGGCGAACATCTACGCTTCGACGAGGTCGGGCGGAAATTATACATCAGCACATCGACGGCAAAACGCATGCACAACAGGTTCGTCTACGAAGTAGCACGGAACATCGGCTATGCGAAATGTAGCTAACTCAGCCAAAAAAATGTGCTAGAGTAGTAGCGTGGAGAATCGGAGGGAAACACATGCAGCCATGGGCAGCAGGCTTTTATGCATCCACGCGCTGGAAGAAATGCCGCGCCGGATATATCAAGTTCCGCAGGACGATTGATGGCGGGCTTTGTGAGGAGTGCAAAGACAAGCCGGGATACATCGTCCACCACAAACAGGCGCTCACACAGGACAACATCACGGACCCAGAGGTCAGCCTGTCCTACGCAAACCTTGAGTATGTCTGCAAGGATTGCCACGATAAGTTTGACGGTCACGGCGTTGCAAAATCGCTGACGCAAAAAATATTTTTCGACGCCAACGGTGACCCGATCCCCCCCGTCGCGCGAGACTGAGCCGGCAGCGGAATCACCGCAGCCCCAGCCTCGGAAAAATACGCAGGTCGTTCGCGAGACCCCCCTCCAAAAGCGCGGCGATATGTAATACACGCGCACGCGCGGAGAGCGCGCAAAAATCACACGAAAAGGAGGCGCTTTTTGTGGCGAATAAGCAGGAAAAGACGAAAGAACAGCGTATCCGCGCAGAGAAAGCGCGACTCAAGCGGATTTACAAAACGCTGCCGAAAGAAGCGGCGGGAACTGTCGCGGGGCTGATCGACCAGGCGGCGTTTATGCGCGTCGAGTGTGAGGACATGGCAGAGGACCTGCGGGAAAACGGCTGGACGGAACCGTTCCGGCAATCGGAACGGCTGGAACCGTATGACCGGGCGCGCCCCATTGGTCAGGCGTACAACTCCACCAACGCGAACTACCAGAAAATCATCAAGCAGCTCACGACGCTCCTGCCGAAGCCGGACACCGCGCCGCGGCAGGAAGACGACGGATTTGGAAGTTTCGTCCGGGAGCGTGATGAAGCGTGAAGCTCACACGATATCCGGAAATTTACAATCCGATACTCGAGTATTGGCAGGCTATACAGGATGGGCGGGAAACCGTCAGCCTGAAAGTGCAGAAAACATACCGGCACGTTGTAGAACAGCTCGAAGCTACAGAATCTGAGTTTTACTACTCGCCGAAACGTGCCAACCATGTGCTTGAGTTTTTTGAGAACTACTGCCACCACTCCAAAGGCAAAGCGGGCGGGCAGCTCGTCAAATTAGAGCTTTGGGAAAAGGCTCTGCTGGCGACGATCTTTGGCTTTGTCGACATTGAGGGAAACCGGCAATATCACGAGGCGGTCCTGATTGTCGGCAAGAAAAACGGCAAGTCGCTGCTTGCGTCCGGCGTAGGGCTATATCTGCAAATGGCGGACGGTGAGGCAGGACCGGAGGTCTACGCGGTAGCCACAAAACGCGATCAGGCAAAGATCATCTGGCAAGAAGCAAAGCGCATGGTACAGAAGTCGCCGGCGCTGCGCAAACGGACGCGCTGCCTGGTCGGCGAGATAGACAGCGATTATAACGACGGCGTATTTAAGCCGCTATCGTCTGACAGCGACACGCTTGACGGCTTGAACATCCACGGCGCGATGATGGACGAGATCCACCAGTGGAAAAACGGGCGCCCGCTATATGACATTATTGCCGATGGCGATCAGGCGCGCGCGCAGCCGCTGCGTTTTATCACGTCCACTGCGGGTGTTATCCGCGAGGACATCTACGACGAAAAGTACGAAGAAGCCGAGCGCATTATCAACGGCTATGAAGATCCGGACGGGTACCACGACCCGCGCCGGATTGCGTTTATCTATGAGCTTGACAAGCGCAGCGAGTGGACCGATGAAGCCTGCTGGAAGAAAGCAAACCCGGGGCTCGGCACGATCAAGAGCTACACGGCGCTCAAGGAGCGCGTCGAGCGGGCAAAGAAAAATCCGGCGCTCGTCCGGAATCTCGTCTGCAAAGATTTCAACATCCGCGAGACATCGAGCGAAGCGTGGCTCAACTTTGAACAGCTGGACAACCGCGACACCTTCCAGTTGGACAAAGATAACCGCCGTATGATCTGGACACACCACATGACCGACGGGCAGACGCAGGAGCGAATCCTATCCTACCCGCGTTATGGCATCGGCGGCGCGGACCTATCCAAGACGACGGACCTGACGGCGGGGAAGGTTCTGTTTCAGGTGCCGGAGTTACCGGACATCCTGTTTGTCCTCTCCATGTACTGGCTGCCGCAGGAGCTTTTGGAAAAGCGCGTGAACGAGGACAAGATACCGTATGACAAGTGGCATGAGCGCGGATTGGTCCGGCTATCAGAGGGAAACAAGATCCGCTATGAGGACGTAAAAACATGGTTTGTCGAGGTGCAGGAAGACCTCGATATTTTTATACCATTCGTCGGCTATGATGCATGGTCTGCGTCCTACTGGACAGACAGCATGGCAGACTACTTTGGAGCCGAAGCGATGATACCGGTGCACCAGGGCGTGAAGACCCTGTCCGAGCCAATGAAGCGCTGCGGAAATGATCTGGAATCCAAGCGGATTGTGTACAACAACAATCCAGTTGATAAGTGGTGCCTTGCAAACACAGCTTACGATGAGGACAAAAACGGCAATATCCAGCCGCACAAAACGAGCAAGTCGACACGCCGCATAGACGGCACGGCGGCGCTGCTTGACGCCTACGCGATCTACGATCAAAAGCAGGCGGAATACACAAGTATGCTCTAGGAGTGACAACATGGGATTTTTTAAAAACCTCCTCGAAAACATCACAACGACAAAGCGTGTCTCGACCGTCCAGATGGTGCAGGAGCGCGGAAACGGCTTTTACAGCTACAACGGCAAAATGTATCAGTCGGACATTGTCCGCGCTTGCATCCGCCCGAAGATCAAAGCAATCGGAAAGCTGACGGCAAAGCACATCCGGGAGACGATCACCGCCGACGCGAGAAAGATCGCTGTCAACCCCGAACCGTATATCCGGTTTTTGCTCGAAGAGCCGAACCAGTACATGACGGGACAGATGCTGCAGGAAAAACTTGCTGCGCAGCTGATTCTCAACAACAACGCTTTTGCCGTTATCATGCGCGACGAAAACGGATTTCCGAACGCCATCTTCCCGGTCGCGGCGATGCAGGCGGACGCCGTCTACGACGCTAGCGGAAACCTGTATCTGAAATTTTACATGCAAAACGGGAATGTACTGACCTTTGCTTATGAGGACGTCATCCATCTGCGCGGGGATTTTTACGAAAACGACATCTTCGGAGACCCGATCGCGCCGGCAATCGTGCCACTGATGGAGATTGTCACAACGACGGACCAGGGCATCGTAAAGGCAATCCGAAACAGCGCCGTGGTCCGGTGGCTGCTGATGTTCGCCTCGTCGATGCGCTCGGAGGATATCAAGCAGCGGGCGCAGGACTTTGCAGATAGCTTCCTCAACGTGTCGAACGGAACAGGCGTTGCGGCGGTCGACGCAAAGGCGGAGGCAAAGCAGATCGACCCAAAGGATTATGTGCCGAACGCGCAGCAGATGGACAAGACCACGCAGCGCATCTATGCCCTGTTCAATACCAACCCGAACATCGTCACATCCATTGCGACGGAGGATGAGCAGAACGCCTATTTTGATGCCGAAATCGAGCCGGTTTTGAAGCAGCTGAGTGGTGAGTACACACGCAAACTATTTTCAAGGCGCGAGCGCGGATGTGGAAACCGGATTGTCTTTGAAGCGTCGGCGTGGGACTTTGCATCGACGACGACAAAGCTCAACCTTTTGCAGATGGTAGACCGCGGGGCGCTGACGCCGAACGAGTGGCGCCGCGCGTTTAACCTTGCACCGGTTGACGGAGGAGATAAGCCGATCCGGAGACTAGATACGCAGCCGGTCAATCAGAATACCAACCAGAAGGGAGATGAAACCACATGAAAATCAGCATTCGCGGGCCCATCGTGTCCAGTAACCAGCACCGCTTTTATCAGTGGTACGGCATGGAGGCGACGAGCCCTAAATCCGTAGCCGACGCGCTTGCATCCGGAAACGGCGAGAGGGCGGAAGTGGAAATCAACTCGGGCGGCGGCGAAATTTTCGCGGCAAGCGAGATATACACAGCGCTGCGCAATTACGCCGGCGGCGTACACATCCGCATTGTCGGGTTGGCGGCGTCCGCCGCGTCGATCATTGCGATGGCAGGCGAGTCGGAAATGACGCCGACCGGAATGATGATGATCCACAACGTACAGACGAGCGCCGACGGTGACTACCGCCAGATGGAGCATACCGCAGGGGTCCTGCGGGACGCCAACCACGCGATCACGTCGGCGTACATGGCAAAGACCGGGAGACCCGAGCAGGAAATTGCCGCCATGATGGATGCGGAAACGTGGATCACGGCAGACAGGGCGGTGGAGCTGGGACTCGTTGACCGGGTAATGGAGCTGGGCGGTGAGCAGAAGCCGCTGGCGGCAGACTTTTACTCCGGCATGCTCAGCGAGGACGCGCTGCGGCGCGCAGAGAATTTCATGAAAAGCCAGGCAAAAGAGCCTGGTTTTTTTATGCCCGAGCGGGCGCAGGTAGAAGCAAAACTGAAATTTTTAAAACTTAAAGGAGAACTAAAATGACGAAAGAACTTTACAACACCAAGCGCAAGCAGCTGATGGACGAGGCGCAGAAGCTGCTGGACGAAAGCAAGACTGCCGAGGCGCAGGCAAAAATGAAGGAAGTCGAAGAACTCGACGCAAAGTTTGAGGAAGAGGCAAAGATTCAGGCGAACCTCAACGCGCTCGCGGGCGCAAGAGCGCAGGACCCGGCGGCAGCACAGCAGACCGTCAACCTGACCGGCACAGCGAAGCCGCAGGAAGCGCTCGACATGTACGACACAGACGACTACAAGCGAGCCTTCATGAACTACGTCCTTGCGGGCAAGAAGATCCCCGCCGAGCTGACCAACGCAGACGCAAACACGAAGACCTCCGACGTCGGCGCAGCCATCCCGACGACCACGCTCCAGAAGATCTACGAAAAGATCGAGTCGACAGGCATGATTCTGCCGCGCGTGACGCACACGTCCTACAAGGGCGGCGTGACGGTGCCGACCAGCTCGGCGAAGCCGACCGCATCGTGGGTCAGTGAGGGAGTAGGCTCTGACAAGCAGAAAAAGGCGCTCGGCTCCATCACGTTTGCCTATCACAAACTGCGCTGCGCGATCTCTATGTCGCTGGAAGTATCCATCGTGACATATCCGATGTTTGAATCGCAGTTTGTGGCAAACGTCGCAGAGGCGATGGTAAAAGCGGAGGAGCAGGCAATCATCAGCGGCTCCGGCTCCGGTCAGCCGAAAGGCATCATCAAGGAGACCGTTGTGACTGGTCAAAACATCGACATTGCGGCAGCGACTACGGCTATCGCCTACACCGACCTTGTCAAGGCGGAGGCAGCACTCCCGCAGGCATACGACACCGACGCGGTGTGGTGCATGACGAAGAAGACCTTCTTCGAGCAGATTGTCGGCATGGTCGACGACAAGAAGCAGCCCGTCGCTCGCGTCAATTACGGAATGAGCGGCAAGCCGGTCTACTCGCTCTTCGGGCGCGAGGTTGTCCTCGTCGGCGACTATCTGCCGTCCTTCGCAGCGAGCGTGACTGCGGATACAATCTTCGCCTTTATTTTCAATTTCAAGGATTACCTCTGGAATGAGAATCTCGGCATGACGTTCCGCAAGTACACCGATAACGCAACCGACGACGAAGTGACCGTTGCGCTGGCGCTTGTCGACGGCAAGGTGGTCGACAAAAACAGCCTTGTCACGCTGACCAAGAAAAAGGCGGGCTAAACACAAGAGCCAACAGGGAGGGATAGACAATGACATTACTGGACGTTGCGAAAACCGCCCTGCGGCTGAGTACGACCGCGCTTGACGGAGAAATTTCCGATGAGGTCGACGCCTGCCTGCTGCGCCTGCATATCGCGGGCGCAGCAGGCGCAGACGAGGACCCGCTAGTAAAAGACGCGGTTCGCGCCTATGTCCGCTGGCAGCACGATTTCTGCGGGCGCGGCAGCGAATGGAAAGCTTGCTTTGAGGAGCTGCGAGACGCGATGGGATTGTCGGACGATTACCGGCAGACAGGAGGCGCGGGCAATGATCTTTGATACACAGATCACGCTGCGCCTGCTGTCCTACCCTATCGTGAGCGGGAAGACAACAGAAAAACTGGAGCGGGAAACTACTGTCTGGGCGGCGCGGAAATCCGTCAACCGCGCGGAATACTACCAGGCGGCGCAGGCGGGAAAGCAGACGGACGCGATCTTCCGGATGCACAGTGCGGAATACCGGGGGGAGCAGCAGCTCGCCTGCGGCTCGGACGTCTTTGACGTGGTCCGCAGCTATGGAGCCGAGACGGAGGAGATTGAGCTGACCTGCAAACGGAGGGACGGCGCATGATGATCTATGAGGCGCTTGCCGACATCGGCGTTCCGGTGTGCCATCCGCCATACAAGGGCGCGGAGGAAACGTACATCACGTATCAGCTGCTCGGGCAATCCGGGCAAATATACGCCGAGGGGCGAGAGGCGGAAACCGGCGCAGCGTATGCCGTCTCCATCTTTGCCGAGGGCTTTGCAGCAGATCTCCTGCGGCGGACGAAAGCGGCGCTGGAAAGCGCGGGCTATATCGTGACCGTAGACATGGAGAGCTACGACAAGGACACCGGGCGCACGCAGATTGCGCTCATTGCGGAGATGGAGGGCGCTGTGTATGGCTAAGTTCGAAACCTCCGGGCTGGACAAGATGATGGCGACGCTGCAAGACGTGGACGTTCTTGACGAGGCAACGATTCAAGAGATGATGGATGCGGCAGGCGAAATTCTGGTTGCGGAAATCAAAAAGCGCGTAGCGCAAAGCGGCTTTGCAACGGAAGACTACGTAAAAAGCATCAAAGCGACGAAGATTAAGCGGAACAAATACGGCGAGCCGTATATTCAGGTGACGTCCGTAGGCAAAAACAAGCATGGTGTGCGCCGAGCCACCGTGCTTTTTGTTTTGAATTACGGGCGCGGACCAGAGTACGGAAAAATCAGCGGAACGTATTTCTGGACCAAAGGATCGAAAGCCGCAGAAAGTCAAGTGGACAAAGAGTTGGAGGATATCCTCACAAAAAAGCTGAAAGAAAGGGGCTTATTATAAATGCCGAGTTTTGATTTACGCGGTATCCGGGCGGGCAAGTACAAAAACACTGCCGGAACCGTATCTTACGAAAATCCGACGGACGTCGGCGATGCCATGAGCGCACAGCTCGACCTGAAGTTTGCCGAGGGCAGGCTCTATGCAGAGTCGAAGCTGGCGGAGTACATCAAACTTGCAACCGGCGGCACTATCTCGCTGGCAGTCAAGTACATCAAGAAGGCAGCGCAGGCGATGCTCTATGGCTGCACGACGGACACGAGCAAGGAAAACATCAAGTTCTCCGCCAAGGACGTGGCAAACTACGTGGGCGTCGGATTTTACGCGCCGGACAAGGTAGACGGCGTGACGAAATACACCTGCGTCTGGGTGCCAAAAGCGCTGTTTGGTCCGCCGTCGATGGCGTACCAGACGAAGGGAGAAAACATCCAGTTTAATACGCCGACCACGACGGGCGAATTCCTCGCGGACGACTCCGAAAACGAGCTGTTGCTGGAAACCGAGACCGTCGACAGCGCGGCAGATGCGGTTGCGTGGATCAAGGGAAAGCTGGGTGAGACGCAATGACTGATGTGCGGCAGAAAACGGCGGAATATGAGTATGCAGGCAGGATCTACAACCTGACCTGCAACATGAACGTCCTTGCGGACGTGCAGGAGGAATACGACGGCGATCTGATGCGGGCGCTTCGAAGCGTGACAAGCCTCAAGTCGACGCTGCGGTTTCTGGCGGCGATGCTCAATGACGCGGCGGAAACGCAGGACATGCGCGGAGAGGACGGAAAGCTGCTGCGCGTGACCGCGCGGGAGCTGGGGCGCAAGCTCACCATGACGCAGACAACGGACGCGGCGCAGCTCATCACAAAACTGATTATGGCAGCAATGCCGGAGCGGGAGGACGCCGAGAAGCCGAAGCAGGACAGCGGTGGGAACCAGCCAAAAAACTGACAGAGCCGGGAGAATCAGAGCAGCACGGCGGCTTTGATTTTCCCGGCTTTTTGGCAACATGGCTTTACCAGCTGCGCATGCCGGAGCGGCTTTTCTGGAAGACCATGACGCCGCGCCGGCTGCTTGCGACACTGGCACGACCGGATAGCGAGCTGGAGGAACCGCAGGAGCCGTTGTCGCTGGCAGAATACTTGAGCGGAGGGAAGTAGCATGCCGAACATCAACACAAAGTTTTCGCTTTCCGGCGAAAAGGAATACAAAGCCGCGATCTCGCAGATCGGCGACGGCATGCGGGTTCTCAACTCCGAGATGCGCAAGGTCGAGAGCGAATACGCAAAAAACGCCGACAGCGTTGAGGCGTTGACGAAGGTCAACGACGTCCTTGAGCGGAAGATTTACTCGCAGACGGAAAAGATCGAGACGCTGAAAGCGGCATTGCAGACGTCAGCTGAGAAATACGGTGTGGCAGATAAGCGCACCATGGCGTGGCAGGCGAGCCTCAATAACGCCGAAGCTGAGCTGAACAAGATGAACAATACGTTGGAAGATAACAACACCGCGATCGAGGCAGCAAAAAGCGCGGCAGAAAATTTATCAAAAGGAATGGATTCGCTGGGGCAAAGCGCTGGAACTGCGGAAGAAAAAATTTCAGACAGCGCCGATGACGTTGACAAGCTCGGGCAGAAAGCCGGAGACGCGCAGCGGGAGACCATGGGGCTCGGAAGCACAGTCGATCAACTTACAAGCAAGCTCGGGATTAGTCTTCCAGATGGATTAAAAAGCTCTCTGGACGGGATCGAGAAGGTCGACTTGAAAACAGCGGCGCTGGTTGGAAGTTTCGCGGGCGTTGTAGCTGCAATCGTCGGCGTTGAGAAGAAACTTGCAAGTCTGACAACAGAAGCAGGTGCTGCGGCAAAGGAACTCCGGGTAATGTCCGAAGTTACGGGGCAATCAACCGAAGAACTACAGGAATTTGCGTATATGTCGAAATTCCTGGGGGTATCAACGGACCAACTCAGCGACGGGCTCAAAGAGATCACGAACAAAATGCAGGAGGCACGGGACGGCAGTGCGGATGCAGCTGACGCCTTTAATCGACTCGGCATCCGCGTCACAGACTCGCGCGGAGAGCTTCGCGACGCGAGCGAAGTGTTTTATGAGGTTATTGATGCACTCGGCGATATGCGAAACAAGACAGAGCGTGACGCAACCGCAATGGACCTGCTGAGTGAGTCAGCCAGAAATTTTAACCCGCTGATCAACCGTGGCAGCGAGGTGTTAAAAGCCTATGCAGAAGAAGCACACAATACAGGCTATGTGCTGAGCGAAGAAACGCTGAAATCCTTGACGCAGGTTGACAACGCATACCAGCATATGCTCCTCAGTCAAGAGGCATCGAAAAACCAACTGGCAGAAGAATTTGCACCATATCTGACGGAATTTTATCAAAAACTAGAGGAAGTTATCACAAACTTGTCGGATGCTGCAACGGATAGTGGGCTAATTGATTTGCTAGGGTCGTTGCTTGAACTTGCCTCGGAATTGGCACCGGTTTTGTCCTCTTTGGCAGACATGGCATCCGCGCTGAAGCCAATTTTTGAAACTTTAGCCGGAGCGATCTCGCTGGTGGCAGATGGGCTGAAAAAAATCGACGAACTTAGCCAACGCGCAGCAAACTCATTAGGGATGGTAAAAGGCGCGAGCGATTGGAGCGGTATGGCGAGCACTGCAATTTCCGCAGTAGGGGCTGTGTTTTCATCAAAAACGGGGCGGCATGCCGCAGGCACAGACAACTACACTGGCGGTGTGACGTGGGTCGGCGAGAATGGACCGGAGTTGGTTTATCTTCCGCAACGAACGCAGATATCCAACGCGCAGGAAAGCCGCCGTGCCATCGGCGGAGATACGTTTTATGTGACGATAAACGCGAAGGACGTGAAGTCGTTTAATGACGTTGTCCGGATAGCAGACAACAAACGCAGATCAAACAGAATGGGGGTGAAATGATGTCAACCGCGAAGGTGTACATTAAGGGATTCGCGATTCTGAACGAAACAAGCAGGAACACGAACGATCACCAATCAGACCCGGCAATACTGGACGTAGATGATTGCCTCGTTATAACATTTGAAGATCTTCCAGCGAGCATGCAATACAAAAGAATAACGTCGGAATCCAGTATAGCTGTGTATGTAAGCAAAATAGTTGATCCAGAGGCAACAAGCCTCGGTCCGGCGGCAAATCTAGTGTTTGAGGACCTCGCTGCGCCAGTAGATGTTGAAACGATAACATACAACAACAACCAGCGAGTACTGGAGCGTTTTTCCGGAAATAGCGGGGAGAAAGTTAGAAATGGTGGTTGGGTCACGGACGACAGCATTTCTGCTGGGCTTGCGCTTAATTGCGGTGCTGCGGTAAGGCAGTGGTATGTAGATGTTTCCGCGTATATCCGGACGACAGGGTCTTTGCGCCCGTACTTAACGGTAGAGGTTGATGACAGCGAGACAGTCGGCGTTACGATTAGGAATTGCACACCGGCAAGCGGGTCAATCTCAAAGAAACAGGACAACAGGTTTTCGTGGCTCGCGCTCGGATCGTCTCTAACGTATCCAGAAGTAGTGCAAGCATCTGCTGTTTTTCGCTGGAGGGCTGGGGATTCCGGGAGTATCCACGAAATTTCAGTAGCCGGGGAGTCGCGAAGCGTGACCGTTCCGGCAAACACATTCACCGCAGATGAAATCCAATGGCAGGTTGCTGTGACGGCAAACTCCGGCATTGTGACAACATCGGAATGGATGGCGCTATCAACGCTCGATGTCAAACCGGAGGCGAAGGTAATTAGCCCGCAAAATACGATTGTCGATGCGTCGGCTGACAATCTCTTTATGTGGGAACACATTATTTCAACCGGAACGGCGCAGAGCAAAGCCGAACTGCAAAAGAGTGTAGACGGCGAGACGTGGGAGACGCTGGCGACGGTCATAGGCGCGGAAACGCAGTGGAAATGCCAAGCAGGGACGATCACGTCCAGCGTAAAATACTGGCGTGTGCGCACATATAACGCGGACAGCGTGGCAAGCGATTGGAGCGATGCAGCGCAGATCGTAGTAATATCTGCCCCGCCGACGCCGATCGTTCAGATACTGACAGCGGGAGCAAAGCCGGCTGTGTCGTGGCAGACTAGCGGGCAGCAGGCGGCACAGGTGGAAGTAATCGGAATTTATGAGAGCGGCACAATTTACGGAACCGTCCAGCAATGGTCAGCCCCGATGTACCTAGATGATGGGAACTATACGATCAGAGTCCGCGTGCAAAATGAATATGGGCTATGGTCAGAGTGGGGAGATGCTGCTTTACAGGTCGTTAACACGCCGGGAGCAGCCATCTTATTGAGTGCAAGAACATCACACATTGCGACGCTGGAGTGGGATACGACAGGAAACTATGATTTCTTTTTGATATACCGAAATGGCAAACCGGTAGCGAGAACCGTGCAACGCGCCTATTCTGATTTGCTCAGTATCGGACCGGTGACATATCAAGTACGAGGCTGCTATACGTCAAGCGAAAACTACGGAATATCTAATGAAACGTCGGTAGTGGTAGCGCCACAGACAACAATGTTGTTGGATATGGAGACAAGGGAATGGCTGCAGCTACCATACGCGGCGTCGCAAAACAGGAAGACCTCGCGGGAAAGGACACGGAGCGTCAGCTACCTCACACTATCAGGCGTTAAGTATCCATACGCAGAGGTCAGCGACAACTACACAGACGCGCTTACTATTGAGTGCGCCGTGGTAGACGCAGAGGGAACCAGAAAAATAGAGGCGTTACTAGGGAAACTTGTCTGCGCGAAAACAAAGACGGGCGACATGGTGATCGGGTATCTGGATGTCCTGCAAAAAGATCACGACGGGATTATTACAACGTTTAGTTTTACTGTACAGCAAATCGACTATAACGAGGAGGTACAACTGTGACACGGGAAATCTCTTATAGGGTTGATGTACTGCGGAACGGAGCGAAACTGACGGAGCTGAGTTGGGATGAAGAAACGCCGCCAACTGTATACATTGACACGACGGGAGAAATCAAAGGGAGCCTGTCAGGCACATTTCGGCACAACCCGGTTGTGGATTATATCGCTGACGATTTGCAACCGTGGATTGGCATAAATGGGGAGTGGACACCGCTCGGGGTATTTCGCATCGCATCGCTAAAAGAGCAAATTGACGCGAGCGGGCATTGGATAGAGGCGGAGGCTTATGACCGCTGCTGGCTTTTGCAGACGATGACAACGGAAGACATCATGCACATTCCCGCTGGGACGGCGTACCTGACAAAAGTTGAGGAGTTGCTCATAAGCGCGGGAGTCGGGCTTGTAATTGCGACTCCGACAAGTGCAACGCTGCAAACGGACCGTGAAGACTGGCAGGAAGGGACACCATACTTGACAATTGTGAATCAGTTACTTGCTGAAATCAATTACAAACAAATATGGTTCGATTCGGGCGGAGTGGCACATCTGGAACCAATAACGCAAGCAACGGCTGCCAACATTAAATGGACGTACAGCGCGGAAAATGCGACGATCTGCTCACCTATTTCACCAGAGCTTACGCAGGAATTCGACATATTCAGCGCGCCAAACGTTTTTGTAGCCGTATGCAGCAACCCGGATTTAGAGGCACCGCTGGTGGCGAGGGCGGAAAACAACAACCCATCGAGCGCAACGTCAATTTTCCGCCGTCGGCAACGAATTACGCAGCTAATCAAGGTCGACAACATCGCGTCGCAGGAATCGCTGCAAGCATATGTGGACAACGTATGTTTCCAATCCTTACTGAGCCATCGTGTTGTAACGTTTGAGACGCTGGCAGAGGGCGGACACGGCTCGGGGGATATTCTATCCCTTGACCACAAAGATGTGGGAGGAATTTTTGAGGAAACTGCGTGGTATATCACAATGGCACCGGGAGAATTTATGAAGCACACAGCAAAAAGGATGGTGATTGCATGATTGACGGGGTTTCGGAAGTACTGGACACTCAGGGAGAACAGCCTATTGACGCGCGGATTGCCACAGTTGGGGCAGTTTATGAAGATGGTCTTTCCCTGATTTTCGACGGGCAGGAGACGGCGACGGAAAAGCACTACAAGTGCAACACGTCCGTCACATTCAAAGCTGGGGACCGTGTAAAGGTGGCACGGATCAGCGGCAGCTACGTGGTCGAGTACGTAGTCGGCGCTCCAAGTTCCGGCGGCGGAGGCAGCGTGTCTGAGCTTGTGAACGGAAATTACAAGGTCACATTGGACGCGAACGGGAATCTGGTCCCAACGGGAAATGTAAAAATCGGAACGAAGACAAAGAGCTTCTACAGTCTTTATGCGGGAGCGCTTAACTCAGCGGCTTCCGGGCTACTGAGTTTTTTTGATGCGAACACGACTGCACAGCAATACGCAATTTACACAACGATCAACAGTGCAAACCAAATTTCTGCGCTACAGGGCGTTGTGGATGCGATGATTAAGTTCGGTCTGCTCAAGAAGCTAGGGGGGTGACAAAATGGCGCTTACCATTATGCAAGGCGACCAGTATGCGATTCCGTTTGTGGGGAAGCTCAACGGAGAGCCGCTGGACCTGACGAAGATCGAGCAGATCGAGTTTGTCGTGGGTCCGCTGCGCAAGGTCTACCCAGGCGAGGTCACGACGGACGAGGACGGGACCTTCCTGTTTCCTCTGACACAGGAGGAAACCTTTGCCTTTAAGTCGTCCATGCTCTCCGGGCAGGTGCGCGTGAAGTTTACGGGCGCGACAAAGCCGGAGGTTATCGGCTTGCCGACGGGCTTTATCCGCGTGCTGGACTCTATGAGCCGGGAGGTGCTTTGATGGCAATCACGTTTGAGGTCAAGCAAAAACCGGCAGTCGAGTTTGACGTGGCGGGGGTGCGCGTCATTGAGGTCGGCACCGGAGGCAGCAAGCCCTATGAGGGCGTATACGACGTAACGCCGAAGACTTACGAGCCGGTGGTCTTGCCGACCAGAAACCGGCTTTTGTCCCGCGACGTGAACGTTGCAAAAATCCCGCAGTATGAAGTATCCAACGCCGCCGGTGGGCTGACGCTCATCATGGGCGACGAGTATATGAACAGTTAGGAGTGAGCATATGGCAAACAAGTACGTAAACAAAATCGTTGTGGGGACGGAGGTAAAGCTCGACCTGTCGGCGGATACCATCGTCCCGAGCGATCTCAAAAAGGGCGTAACCGCGCACGACAAGTCTGGCGCGCCGATTGTGGGCTCGAATGAGTTTGACGTCAACTCGCAGGACGCGACCGCCGCCGTGGCGGAGGTGCTTAAGGATAAGACATTTTACGCGCGAGGCTCGAAGCTTACCGGCACTATGCCGGACAACGGCGGCCAGACGCTGGACATCGCCGACAAGGACGAAGAACCGGCCATTCCGATGGGCTTCCACGACGGCTCCGGCAAAGCGCGCATCAAAGCGACCGAAAAAGCAAAAATCATTCCCGGCAATATCAAGTCCGGCATTACCATTCTCGGCGTGGTGGGCAGCTACGGCGGCGAGGCGGTCAAGGCACAGGCAAACAAAAACGTCACACCGAGTTTTGCCGAGCAGGTCGTGACGCCGGATGAGACGTATGACTATCTGTCGCAGGTGACTGTCGCGGCGATTCCCGTCACCTACACCGACAACGCCGCAGGAGGGCAGACGCTCCAGATCGGAGGCTGACATGGCGGTCAACAAAGTCGCCCTTAACGGCGAAGTCAAGCTTGACCTGACCGCCGACACCGTAACGCCGGAGACGCTTCTCAAGGGGATGACGGCGCACAACGCGGCGGGCGAGCTGATTACAGGAGTGTATGAGCCTATGAACATCAAACAGTACACCGGCACGCTGCTTGCCTCGGGCTGGGCTGCGGATTCACATGGCTACCAGGCGCAGACGATCACGATCACGGGGCTGAAAGCGTCCTACGCTATTGACCCGCAGTGGGACGTGGCGCTCTCTGGGACTGACCCGGACGCAGATGCAGCGCTTTTGGAGGGCTTCGCGCTCATCCACAACTATGTAACTGGCGCGAACAGCTTGACTGCACAGTGTATTGGTAAAGCTCCGACTATAAACATTCCGATTAAGGTGGTGGTGTTCGGATGAGCGGAAGAAGTCCAAGATGGTTTACGGGGATTCAATATCCGTATGAGGCAAATTTTGCAGACAACACGTGGGAACAAATCATTGCTGTTTGCCAGAAAAATATCGTCCCCCCAACGTGGAAAGTTGGCGATCAGAAGGCAATGATGATTGGCTCCACGGATTATCTGGTGGACATTATCGGTATCAATCACGACGACTATTCCGACGGCTTCGGCAAAGCCCCGTTTACCTTCCAGCTGCACGACTGCTACGGCGAACTGAAGAACATGAACAGCTCCAGAACAAACAACGGCGGCTGGACGAGCTGTGTCATGCGGCAAACGCACCTGCCTGCCATTCTCTCCAAGATGCCGACAGAGGTGAGGAATAACATCCGCGAGGTGAACAAGTTGACCTCAGCGGGCAACCAGAGTGCCACTATCAACACCACGGCGGACAAACTGTTTCTGCTGAGCGAGATCGAGATTTTCGGCAGCGTCAGCCATTCCAAGAGCGGAGAGGGCACGCAGTACGACTACTACAAGGCGGGAAACAGCCGGGCGAAGGACGGTGCGGACTCCTGGTGGGAGCGCGGTCCGAATGGCAACGACTCCACGCATTTCTGCTTTGTCCTCCGTGGCAACGCCAGCAGCTCCAACGCGAACTATGCAACTGGCGTGGCTTTCGGCTTCTGCTTCTAAGGGGTGTGATCATGGGAATGTTTTTACGAAGAGGACCGGTAGAAAAGCCGGTGCAAACAGTAGACGTTACAATTTCAGGAAACACAGACACGCAATACGCTTACGTCGAAATTGATGGAACGAAATATACTGCAAAAGGTACATATACAATCCCCGTCGGGGTTACTGCTATTGTACACTGTTATAACTTGTTTGGAACATCTGGGGAAATTGTTAGCAAAATTACGTTTAATGGGACGACAGTTCAAACAGCAAAGGAGAGTAATTCAACGATAACATATTCTTTTTCTGTCGAATCCAGCACAGCTTTTGCGTTTAGTATTAAATCTGTATATGGAGCTGCAAACTATTTCTGCGACATCACGACGAGCTAGGAGGGACTATGTACATTACACATAACAATCAAACCTACGCGAACGTCCGGGTATACAGCACCTCCGGATCGGTACGGTTTACGGGCGATTCTCTTTCGGGGGTGACGACGCTGACCGGTCCCGTCGTGGTCTTCGCGGACAACGGCTTCGAGCTGCGGACGTTCGTACCGATCGATTATCTCCGGCAGGACATCAAAGACGGCAGCTGGCTTCTGACGAATATCCCGCTGCCGGAGCCGCAGCCGGTCGTGGTGACACCGGCTGAATACAACTTGACCGTTTCCACGGCAAATGCGGTCAGGCTTCTCATGGCGGGCAAGCAGCCCACAACGGCGGATGAAATCATTATGTGTTCGGCGCTCTACGACGAGTGGCAGGAGGGAAAACATGTTGCCGGGGACGTATTCTGCGTTGGCGGTGAACCATGGGAATGTTTCCAGAACTACGATAATGCGGTTTACCCGGATATCAAGCCCGGAAATTCTGCATGGTATACGTTTAACAGACCGTTCCACGGCACGTCACGCGAGACGGCGCGGAATTTCGTGCACCCAACGGGTGCGCACGACATCTACAAAAAGGGTGAATGGGCAGTGCAGGACGGAAAGTTCACCAAAGCGAACCAGGATACAGCATATAGTCTCGCAGAATACCCGCAGGCGTGGGACGTGGAAGAATAACAGTCGCCCGAGGGCGAGAAAGGAGAACACATGGACACCAAGACCATCATCGTTACCCTCGTCTGCGCCGTGCTCGGCTCGTCCGCGCTGACGGCGGTCGTCAATGCCGTCGTCAGCGCGATACAGAAAAAGCGCGGGAAGACCACGACGCAGGATACGCGCATTGCAGAGATCGACAAAAAGCTCGACAAGATGCAGACGCATCAGAACGAGCAGTATCTCGCAATTCTCCGGCTGACCATCATGTCGGAGGAAATGCCAATGGCAGAGCGCCTGATCGCCGGAGAGAAGTATAAAAAGATGGGCGGGAACGGCGACGTGAAAAAATTCCTGCACCAGCTGGAGGCGCAGTGCGGACATAGCAATGGAGTTTAGCAAGAAGTGGCTGATTTGCAGCGCGCTCGTCAGCCTCGCGCTCATCATCGCATGCGCGGCAGGCGCGGATCTGACGGAGATCACGCTTGCGGTGCTGGCCGAAACAACGGCTTCCAGCGGCTTTTACCTCTGGAAAGCCAAAAATGAGAACCGCGCGAAGTACGCGCAGAAGTACATGGATAAATGGGCCGAGAAATACGGCCCGGAAGCGGCAGCACGTATCGCGGAGATCGTGCTGAAAGATTGAAAGGAGCATACATATGGACTACACACAGATCATCTCGGCAGTGATCGCGCTCATCAGCGCGCTCGTTTCGGCATTTTTGATCCCATGGCTCAAAACCAAGATCGACGCTGATAAGCTGCAAACGCTCCGCACTTACGTTGAGATCGGCGTAAAGGCGGCGGAGCAGCTGTACACCGCGACGGACGGCGCGGCGAAAAAGGCGTATGTTGTGAACTTCCTCGCCGAGAAGGGCATTCAATTTGATGTGGAAACGATCGATAAGCTGATCGAGGCAGCCGTGCTGCAGCTGCACCACGAGCTGTACGGGAGTGAGCGGGTATGAGCATCAAGATCGGACAGGCCAGCCTCGGCGAGACCGGCGGCTGGAACCAGAAGCCCGGCAACCAGACCGGGCGGGAGCTCAATATCTCGTACTGGTACAATGGCCACTGGCTTGGCCTGCTGCGCTACAAAGACCCGAGAAAGGCCGAGAGAGCCGCCCAGACATGCGAGGCAGCGATTAAAAACCGGAATATCGGCTACGACATGTCCGACCGGAACACAGCATATGAAGCCGCTAGAGCCGTGAACTGGGACGTGAGCAAGATCACAAAGCCCGTGGAGACGGACTGCTCGGGGCTCCAGACGCTCTGCGCGGTAGCCGCCGGGTGTAAGGGTGTAGAAGAGCTCTACAGAAAGCAGGGCAACAGCTGCACGACCTACTGTATGCTCAACGATTGGCCGAAGACCGGCGATTTTGAGCTCCTGCACGGCGAGTACCTAACTTCGGACGCAAGGCTGCTGCGCGGCGACGTGCTGGTTTCCAGCGGCCACACGATCATGGTGCTCGAGGACGGAAAACTTGGAGAGGAGGAACGCGAAGTGGTAGAAAAAAGTAAGATCATCGTCGACGGCAAGGAAGTCGCCGTGGAGCGCATCCTGAAGGACGGCACGAATTACGTCAAGGTGCGCGACCTCGCCGCCGCCCTTGATCTGGAAGTATCCAACAAGGGCAATATTGCCGTGCTGAATCACAAGTAAGCCGTCTGCCGCGCCCTCCCGGAAGGAGGGACGTTATTGGCAAGCGCAAGAGTCCATATCCCAAAAGATCTATCCGGTTTGCTGCAAAGCGAGTGGGAGCGCGTCATACGCGAGGCCGGATACAGCAGGCAGGACGCCGAGATCGTGCGCCGCTACATCGTGGGCAAGTCCCCGCAGATCGACGTCGCCGTCGAGCTGTGCATGGAGCGGAGCACCCTGTCGAGGCGGCTGCCCGGGATTTATACGAGGGCGCGGCAGACAGCAAAAAGGCTCGATATGATATAGCAAACCCCGGTGTCCAACTTGGGCACCGGGGTTTTGCTTATTTATCAGCAAGATATTCCGCGATCCATCCGCGGATCAGCTCGTTCGGTGTGGTGCCGCGGGACTTCGCGGTGGTCTTAAAATTTTTCGCGATCTCCCGCTTGAGCTTGCAGGAGATCACGGACATGTTTTCTGCATCCCACTTGTTGCGAGTGCGCTTTTGCGCATCAGTTGGCATTTCTTGCAGCCTCCTTTTCTGAATCATAAAAAATGAATATGGATTTCTCCGCTTCTGATTTTTGTGTTGAGAAACGCGGCCTCTGGATTCGGGGCGTTCTCAATGCTTTTCTTGCATAAATAAAGTACGATCTGCAAAGCCTGTCTGTGCGCGGCAAGCTCGGCGTTTCTCTGCTCCAAAGTTGTGATCATGGCTCTGCGGATCTCTGGATTATCATCCGATAGATTTTTCAGCGCTTCGTTTACCGTATGAGATAAGCTCGAACGAACCGTTTTTTCTCCAAGATGGATTGGGATTCCGATGGTTTTGCCGGTTTCTTTGAGATACAGCAGCCGCAGCTCGTGGTCACCGCTATTTACATCATCCTCAAGATGCACAAACACACCGTGGCACGGAGAATCAATATACCGAAATCCGTCGGCGAATTGCACATAAAAAGATCGGTACGGGATATGGTACAGCGCCTTGCTATCGATCTCAAACTCCCCATCTTCTTGTGCAAATAATCGTTCCTGCAAAGAACGGCCGACAATAAACACATCCTTGTTTTCAATCCATGGTGCAAGGGCGGCGATCTCTTGCGTTGCCTTTGTGGCGGCAGAAATGTTTTCGTATGTGCCAGGAGAATCGCCCATCACAATCGCCATTGCCGCGGACATTGGTGCATAGCACCATTGATTCCATCTCGGAAGCCCGTTCTTGCCGTTCATTTCATGGAACAGTTTCATTTTCTCCCAGGCATCAGGGTATTCTTCTGTTACTCTCTGCAACAGAGCAAGCGGTGGATATGATGGATCAATTCGCATTCGTGATCTCCTCCACCTTTTCCTTGTACGCTGCCAGCGCGGACTTGTAGTTTTTTATGGCTGAAACATCTTCATCGGAAATACTTGTTTCCGTATTATCCAGGTAAATGCGCCAGTTCCCGGGCCTTCCATAGAATTTCCCGTTCCAGCGTCCTGCCGGGTAGCATACAGGGCGTTCCGGCTTTTCGAGCGCTGCTATTGCGCTCGCAACAGCAGCGTCGTCTTCTGCGAGGTGCTTTGCCATATCGCAGAAGAGCATATGATCCATCTGCGTGAAAGAGTTCTTGACTTCGAGTTCAGGGATGATCTCTTTCAGCGAGCGGATCGCATCGGAAACGGCAGAGGAAACGGCTTCTGAAAATTCTTTTGCAGTGGTATATTTGGGCGCCGGAAGTTCCTTGCTCCAACACGAGTTGAATCGAGTTCCCGTATCCAGGATGCCGGACAATCCCGTTTCAAACGGAACATCCCAGCGATAGCCGAGAGATTTGAGTGCATCCTTCACGGGCCGGGTGTTCCCAGTAATGGAGATCACGATCTGCGCATTGAGAACATCAAGCCCAACGAGCGCCGTGATCGGGTTCTTCGGTTTTTCGGAACGCATACGCTTTGCGTAGCAGACGGGGCATTCCGTATAGTGGTCTGCCGCCCACAGAGCCCAGCTATCAGCTTCGGCGCGAAGCCCTTTGTTGGTCGTTCTCGTAAATTCTGTTCCGCATGTTTCACATTTGCAGTAAGCAGTTGCTTTTGCCATGATATTTGCCCCCTCATTTTTATTATACTGCTCCAATGCGGTTGCACCGGAGCAGCTTTTGTTGGAATGGAATGTGGTGGATCTAAAACTCAGATCTTCTCACCGCAGTATACGCGATACTGGATCTCTACGGGGATATTGTGTTCAGTCCGCCCGCAATACCAACGGGAGAGGGTCTCGCCGCTATCATCGCAGCTGGATTTTTTGGCCAGCTTAAGAAGCCGGCTTGCAGAGTTCGAGCGGTGGAAGAAAAACATCTGGCCGTTCTCGTCATATGCCTTAAAGAAGTATTTATACTGTTTCATTTTGTGTTCCTCCTGCATTCATTTTTGATCTCCGGATCTCGCCTTGTTTTATCTTATGGCTATAGTATATACTGTATTACCGTATATGTCAAGGGGTTTTGCAAAAAAATCAAAATTATTTTACACGCAACTTCACATTCCCGCACGTTCGCGCCACCCTTAAAAATCTGCGCTCCGGTACAATGGGAGCATAAGGAGGGACGCACGATGGCGTATAACCCATACACTGGGCGCTGGGAAATGGACGGCGCGCAGCAGGTGCAGATGCAGCCCATGCCGCGGGCGCAGGTGCCGCAAATGCCGCAGCAGCCGCCGAAACTCGGCGTGCTGACCGTGGCCAGCGAGGCCAGTATCAACAATTTGCAGATGCAGCCGAACGATAACGCGCTCGCGCTGCATGAAACGGAGAATCTGCTCTATTACATCCGGACAGACAGCATGGCGGCAAAAACCGTCGCAAGGTTCCGCATTTTTCCGGAGCCGACCGAAGAAGAAAAGGCAGCAAACCAGTTACAGGAGCAGTTGAAGCAGATCGCAGAAGGTATGCAGAGTATGGCGGAAAGACTTGAGAATTTGGAGGGAAAAGTAAATGCAAAATCCGATCATGGCGCTGATGGGCGGAAACAGCGGAAACAAAGTGTTGAGCGGGCTGATGCAGACGGCAATGACGACGCTTAAAGGACAGAGTCCGCAGATGGTCCTGAGTTTCCTTGCCTCGCAGCCGGGGTTTAATGACTGGTTCGAGGCGAACAAAAACAAAACCGTGGGAGACCTCATAGGGCAGATTAAGTGATACCACGCGAAAGCGTTTATCAAATCTGACGGAAAGGAGGGACATCTATGGACAACAAGGACTATGGCTTCGGCGGCTGGGGCATTGTGATTCTCATTGCACTGTTTTTCCTGCTCTTCGCCGGACGAGGCTTCGGCGGCAGCGGCGAAAGCTCGCCCGCTACGCAGGCAGACGTGCAGCGCGCCACTGACTTTGCCGCACTGGAACGCCAGAACAACGAGGGCGTCGCAGCGACGCGCCAGAGTGCGTATGACGTCACAAGCGCCGTCAAGGACAACGCCTACAACATTCTCGGCGAACTGCGGGATTTGCAGTCCGTCACGGAGAGCGGCATCTCTGTGCAGCAGAAGTGCTGCTGCGACATCCTCCGCGCGATTGACGGAGTTAACTACAACGCCAGTATCAACGCTTGCGAGCTCAAGACGGCTATCCACGCCGAGGGCGAGGCGACCAGAACGCTCCTGCAGCAGCAGGAGAACCAGCGCCTGCGCGACGAACTCGCACAGAGCCGCGCCGCGAACAACGACTATATGCAGTCGCAGTACATCCTCGGCCAGCTGGGCAGGTACTACCAGAACCCGCCCTGCAATCCGTGCGGCTGCGGCGGCTGACGGACGGCCCAAACCTGATATAACTATCCGGGGCGATTGCCCCGTTTTTCATAATTTTGAAAGGAGACGAGTAAATGTCTTGTAGCGGAAACAAATCCTATCAGAAATCCTGCGTCCGGTATTTTAATAACAGCCCGCAGACGCTTGCAGCAAACGCTGCGACAGTGCTCACGCTTGCGGGCGCGAAGGTTGTCAACTCCGGAGAGTCCATTCAGGTCGAGCCTCAGAGCTACGACACCGTAAAAATTGGGCTCTATCACCTAGTAGCCGATGCGGTCATCACGTCGTCCGCGGCTGGCGAGCTCACATTGCAGTGGTACATGGACGGCGTCGCGCTGCCCTGCACGCTGCGCAAGGTAACGCTTCCGGCGACCGGAAACACCGAGATCCACACGGAGACGGAACTGGCGCTGCCCGGGTGCTGCTGCTGCGTGAACCACACCTTTACCCTCATTGCGACGACCGACTCGACGGCAGCGGGCAATGTGGTCGAGCTCTGCACCGGCCTGCTCAAGCTTGCTTAGCCTATGACGGAGAAAATCAAGGCCTATAAGGCCAAACTCTGCGGAGCGCTTGAGGCGTGCATGGCGGAGCCCGTATGCTCCCGAAGCGTGGGCAGCTGCACCATGCTCATGGACGCGCTGTGCAAGGCGGATAAGATCAAGATGGAGTCCGAAGCCTCCACGTTTACCGAGGACGACGCGCGGCGCTGGGTGCAGCATATGAAAAACGCCGACGGCTCGACCGGACCGCATTGGACGCTGGAACAGGCAACCGCCGTTGCAAACAGCATCGGCGTGCATACGGACCCGTGGGTATGGTTCGCGGCGCTCAACATGGAATATTCCGACGGCTGGGAAGTCGCCGGGAAGTACGGGCTTGACCGCCCGGAATACTACGCAGACCTCGCCAAAGCGTTTTTGTTTGACAAAGACGGCGGCGGACCAGTGGCAAAGATCGCCGGGTATTATCACGGCGTCGTGGAGCCGCGGCTTGACGCTATAGACACAAAATAAACACAGTAATTTAATATTTAATTGATATTACTGTGGATAAAAAGGGTTCGAGTCTCTTCAGGTCCACCATCAAGCTGCACCAAAAAAGATGCCGCTGCAAAAAGCCTAGAAGTTTCAACGACTTCTGGGCTTTTTTGCACCCATTTTTAGAGGCGTGACAAAAAGATGCCAAAATGGGCTTTGGCAAATTCGATGGACCTGTACCTTTACCCAAGGCTTTTTGAGCCGTTTTTCTGAGGACTTTTCGGAAAAGTGGCTCTTTTTTGTCCTCGGCAAAGTGTAGAATTTCGACCGGCGTTTTTGTTGGTTATGCCGAACACCCACTCCAAGCACAGATGCCAGCGCGTTAGCCGGCTGTGCGGCATTTCAGACGTTAAGGCTGCAGGCAAGCCCCATCCCACTCCAGGGCGAAACCACGGCGTATTGGCGATGCTGGGACGCGAGAAAGCAAAGCACCCGCTGCCAGCGCAGCGGGTGGTCGTTTATCGACTTGCTCTCAGCAGAGCATCGGTTTTCAACGTCACGCTCATCATGTCCTTGTGGGCTTCGCGGGTGTCCCGGCAGAGCGGCGACAGGAAGGTCAATGCGTTCTGAATGCGGCTCAGATCAGACGCAGAGAGTGTGTTCTCATGCAGATGGCGCAGCACCCGGCGATAGGATTCGCGGAGCTTTGCGTCCACGGACGGCTGGAAGAAATAGTTTGAAATCAGGCCGCCGATCAGAGCGGCTTCGGTATCGGTGTACTGCATGGTGATTGCCCTCCTCTACGATGTTCACACAACAAACGCGGCAATCATACCACAAGATGCAGTACCGGTCTATGCGCATTGTGCCGAAATATTGAATCACAAACCAATACACAAAATGAAGCGGCGTTTCGCTCTCTTATGAAAAGAGGGTTGAAACGCCGCTTTTTTCTTTTCTTAAATTCTGAACCCCAGACGAAGGAGGTCACAAAAATGTCTGTATTCCGTGTCGAGAAAAACAAAGGTTACACGGTTATGTCCAACCACCATCTCCGCAACCATGCGCTGTCCCTCAAGGCCAAGGGTCTGCTCTCGCAGATGCTGTCGCTGCCGGAGGACTGGGATTACACGCTGCAGGGGCTTGCGCAGATCAATAAAGAGAGCATCGACGCCATCCGCGAAGCTGTGCGCGAATTGGAACGTGCCGGTTATATTGAGCGCAGCCGCGAACGCGATGAGCGCGGCTGCCTGCGCGGAACCGTCTACACGATCTACGAGCAGCCGCACGCGGGGCCAACGCCGGAAGAACCTGCGCAGGCTTTGCCTACATTGGATAATCCAACGTTGGAAAAGCCTATGTTGGATAAACCTACGTTGGAAAATCCAACGCAATTAATTACTAAGAGTACGAAAAAAAGAAAAAGACAAAGTACAGACTTATCAATTACCGATTCGATTCCTTTCCCTTCCGGTTTTCCGGACGCTCCTGCGCAGAAGCGAACGGAAACGAAGGGGACGTTTGAAAGCTATCGGAAAGTGATTCTGGAGAATATCGACTATGACGTTCTGGCAAGCGATCCTCACGTCGACCATGAGCAGCTTGACGAGATCGTCGATCTGGTGCAGGAGACGGTTTGCAGTACCCGCAGCCGAATCCGCGTTGCAGGCAATGACTACCCGACCGAGGTCGTGCGGTCGAAGCTGCTGAAGCTGAACAGCGAGCATATCCGCTTTGTCATGGACTGCCTGAAGCAAAATACAACGCGGATTCGGAACATCCGGCAATATCTGCTGGCTGCGCTGTTCAATGCACCAAGTACGATGAACAGCTATTACACTGCGCTGGTGGCGCATGATATGGCAGGCGCAGCATAGCCTGTAGTTCGTGCTGACCAAATGCTGTTCAATCGAGTGCCTTACAGACCACGGCTGTTATCATGCCCGGCTGCTTCGGTACAGCCTCGCGGCAGAATGCAGGCAGTGCGCCTGGATGCTGAAAGTCCGCGCATAAAAGTCCGCAAGCAGATGGGGGTGCTTTTTTGCACACAAAAAGCCCGCACGGCAGAACCATGCAGGCTTTGAATTGAAGGAACATCCTATTTCTGCTTGAATATCCGATCTGGAAAAACGGTAGCATTGATCAAATCGGCAGGATCAATATCAAGCGCGTCAGCAAGGTTAAAGAATACGTCCAGTGAAAAGCTCTTTGCCAGTCCAG
>ERZ838577.738-NODE-738-length-49139-cov-6.888294_pt1 | contig 49139 bp, 48 predicted proteins | sample MGYA00519682_ERZ838577 | MGnify/ENA primary metagenome ERZ838577 (study PRJEB31850, sample SAMEA3708838) | human gut metagenome | biome: human gut; feature: human-associated habitat; material: faeces | place: China | collected 2014 ...
GAGGTTTGGAGGGGGCGGGAGGGGTTTTCTTCAGAAAGGCCCTCCCGCCCCCTCCAATCTTCTCACAATTCCTCTTCCTACCTCAAACTTTCCAACACTTCGCGGGTGGACTTGAGCATGTAGCCGAAGTCCTCTTCGCTGAGCCAGTGCTGGAAGGGGAAGGATATCTGGCCGTCGAAGAAGGCGTCGGCGTTGGGGCAGTTGGCTTCCCCGAGTCCGAGCTTCTTGTAGAAATCGTAGCGGTCGAGCGGGATGTACTGCACCACGCACTTGATGCCCTTTTCTTCGGAAATGGCGTGCATGAAGGCGTCGCGCTTGCCGTTTTTCATGCAGCCCACGAGCAGGTGGTAGTTGTGGCGGGTGGTGTCGTCGCGGAGGAACTCCAGCTCGGGGTAATCCTTGAGCGCGTCGATGAAACGGATGGCCCGGGCGCGCTTTTCGGCGTTGATCCGGTCGATGCGTTCAAGCATCTTGACGCCGAGGGCACACTCGATTTCGCCGAGGCAGTAGTTGTTCGGCCAGAGCATGTCGCCGTCGAGCATGGGCATGTCCACATTGCCCATCGCCGGGGTCCAGTAGTTGGGCCGGGGCTCGGGATAGCCGCAGTGCCCGTTGTGGCGCAGGGCGGGCACCAGCGCGGCGAGCTTCGGGTCCTTGACCACCAGCATGCCGCCCTCGCCGAGCGTGGTAAGGTTCTTGTGGGAATGGAACGAGAAGATCGCCATGTCGCCCCACGCGCCCGACTTGATGCCGTCGATGTCCGCGCCGATGGACTGGGCCGCGTCTTCGATGACGAGCACGTTGTGCCGCTTCGCCACTTCCATGATCGCGGGCATGTCCGCCACGTAGCCGTACAGGTGCACGACGACGATCGCTTTCGTTTTGGGCGTGATGCACTTTTCGATGGTTTCGGCGTTGACCACATGCGTGACGGGATCGACGTCCGCCCAGACGAGCTTCGCGCCCTTCTTGGCGTAGGGGTAGGCCGAGGCGGTGAAGGTGTGCGAGGGGATGACGACTTCATCGCCGGGCTTGAAGTTGCAGAGCTGCGCGGAAAGCTCAAGCGCGGACACGCCGTTCATCACCGCAAAGCAATGCTCGGCCCCGATGTACTCGCCGAACGCCTTCTGGAAGGCTTGCAGATGCTTGCCCTGCGTCAGCGGTTCCGCGTTCCGCATGGCTTCCACGACCACAGCGATCTCGTCTTCGGTGTACTTGATCGCACGTCCGCTGAAATTGACTTTGATGTCCATAAGATGTCCTGTCTCTGATTGCCCAGTGCGGAACCCGAAACGGTATAGCCGCTTCGGGTTCCCTTATGTTTCTCGGGACAATTGGCGCTGCGGAGGGGCCTCCGTCTCCCCGCTTAGCGGGTCAAGGGGCCGCATGGTCCCTCGCGGGGGCAAGCCCGCCGGGGGCGCTCCCGCTAGATGCTCTTGTAGCGTTCGATGAGGTTTTCCCTGGTGAGGATCTGCTTGAAGTCGGGGCCGAGGGCATTGGTGAGGGGCTTTTCGTGGACGATGCAGCCGCGATAGAGGCCTTCGTACTGCTCTTCGGTGAGATCCTTGCAGATGCCGGTGGGCAGGTTGACGCCCTGCCGTTCGATCATGGTGCGGAACTGCTTGTATTCTTTGGGGTAGATGTCCCCAAGGACGTTCAGGGCGAGGCAGTTGCCGAGGCCGTGGGCCACATGCAGGACGACGCCGAGCCCGGCGGAGAAGGGATGGATGACGCCCACGTTCCCGGCGGCCATGCCGCCGATGTAGGAGGCGATCATCATCTTTTCGCGGTTTTCTTCGCTCATCATGTCGTCGGAGAGGAAAATTTCCTCGCAGAGCTGCACGGCGCGTACGGAGAAGGCGTCGATGATGGCGTTGCGGTAGCTGCCCTGAAGCGATTCGACGCAGTGCATGAAGGTATCGATGCCGGTGTAGAAATACTGGTCGCGGGGAACGGTGGCGAGCAGGTCGGGATCGAGCAGGAGCTGATCATAGACCGTGTAGTCGCTGTTCATGCCCAGTTTGAGATTTTTGGGGATGTTGGTAAGGACACAGGTGCGGGAGCACTCGGAGCCCGTGCCGGAAAGGGTCGGGATGCCGATCTTGTAGACGGCGGGATTCTTGACGAGTTCCCAGCCCTGATAGTCTTCGGCCTTGCCGGGGTTGGTGAGCAGGTTGGCGACGGCCTTGGCGGTGTCGAGGGCGTTCCCTCCGCCGATGCCCACGACGCAGCAGGGGGTGCGGCTGTCGGCGGCGGATACGGCTTCCTTGAAGGCGTCGATGCGGGTGACTTCCGGCTCGGAACTGGAGTCGACGAAATGGAGCTGGTCGCCCTTTTCCATGGGCAGACGGCCGATCAGTTCATGATCGCGGAAGAAGTGGTCGACGAAATAGACGACCGGACCGTCCACGGCTTCGCGGCGGGGTTTCAGCAAGTCGCCGAGCTGAGCCAGAGATCCCCGCCCGAACACATAGTAAGGAACGTTTTTTGTATTGCGATACATGGTAAAAGCCTCATAGGATGATTTTAGGAAACGATAACGGGCATTGTATGTTGAATCCGCCCGGGCCGCAAGCCGGAGCAAACGGCCCGTTCCGGCGGTTTTCCACCGATTTTTCCACGGGAGAGTGTATGTCAGGCAAAACTTCGATAGCGGTTCTTGGGGGCGGAAGCTGGGGTACGGCGCTGGCCCATCTGTTGGCCCATGCCGGGCATTCGGTGGCACTGTTGTTACGGGATACGGAGCAGGCCGCGCACATCAACGCGCATCATGAGAACCCGCGTTACCTGCGGGGCGTACCGCTGCATCCGGGCATCCGGGCTGTTGCCGGGGATACGGGCGGTCCGGAACAGGCGGAAGTGCTGGCGGACGTCTCCATTCTGGTCCTGTCGGTCCCTTGCCAAGCCATGCGGGGGACGCTTCGCCGGTTGGCGGGCGTTGTGCCCCCGGACTGCGTTCTTGTCAATACGGCAAAAGGAATCGAAGTTTCCGAGCTGGTTACGGTGGAGCGCATGGTCCGGGAAGAGCTGCCCGGATTCGTGGACCGATACGCCGTCCTTTCCGGGCCGTCGTTTGCCCTTGAGGTGGCGACCTGCAAGCCCACGGCGGTGGTGCTCGGCTGCCGCGACGAACGGCTTGGGGCACGGCTGAGGGAAGTGTTCGCCACGCCGTGGTTCCGCTCCTATTCGAGTACGGACGTGCCGGGCGTGGAGCTTGGCGGGGCGATCAAGAACGTCATCGCCATCGCTGCGGGCCTCAGCGACGGGCTCGGCTTCGGCCTGAATGCCCGGGCGGCGCTGGTCACGCGCGGCCTTGCGGAAACCAGCCGCCTCGGTGTGGCGCTTGGGGCTCGGGCGTCGACGTTCATGGGGCTTTCCGGGCTCGGGGACCTCATGCTCACCTGTTCGGGCGATCTGTCCCGCAACCGTCAGGTCGGGCTGCGCCTCGGGTCGGGTGAGAGCCTGGAAGACATCGCCTCATCCATGTGCATGGTGGCCGAGGGGGTCAAGACCACGCAGGCCGTGCACCGGCTGGCGCAGCGCCTCGGCGTGGACATGCCCGTGACCGGCACCATGTACAGCGTCTTGTATGAGGGGTTCGCGCCCCGCGAAGCTGTACAGGCCCTTATGGGAAGGCAGTTGAAGGAAGAATAGACGGGGGGAGTTGAGTGGGTGCGGTTTGTTTTTACCGTTGAGCGGTGGATGGGTGTTTCGTCCCGTCCGCCGTATTTTTAGATCAGGGTGGAGGCATGGGAAAAGAGTCTTGATGCGAAATGCCGTCTATTTGGTATATATTGACCATATGTATTCTCTTTATGCTTCGCTGTGCTCACATGTGGTGCATAAAACATCAGTTAACAGTATTTCTTATAACGTGTATAGCATGAAGAGGTGTTGTTGGATCGGTTGTGATGTTGCCTGTCGCGTTAAAGCCTGACGTCTGTTGTATCAGCATAAGATCGCATATGGATAGCAATACTGTTCACAGATGTTCTATATAGATGAACTGTACGATATAATTCTGTAATGCATTATCTCGAATTTTGCTTGTTCAGAAGTGCACTACAAGGACTCTATTGGTAGATTTTTTTGAAGGAGATATTTTTATGATAAGATGAATACTTTTTTAAAAGATGTTTTTCTTATTTATAATACGCCAATATAATGCTTTTATTTCATGCATCCATGACAAGGAGTTTCTTATTTATCGGATCTTACCCTTTTCAGTGCCTTCTCATCATGTGATTGAAGCGTCGACAATACGGCCTTTTGTTGAAAGTTTGTCCTTTATTGCGTTTGGTTGTCGTGTTTTTGCTTTGCGGTTGCTTTATGGTGACTTGTTCGCGTCCTCGGTGCTCAGGGGGCTGCCGGAACGTCCGGCGGCTTCTTGAATGAAGCGATTTTTTAACCGCATTCTGGGGGGCAATGGAAGAGATGAACTACTTGGAAATTGCCAACAGCACGATGATGTGGATCGCTGAGGGGTTGGCGGTGGCTGTAGTGCTGGTTCAAGCCTTCATTTTCAGCAAAAAGTCCTACTCCACGAGCCTTGAAATGGGCCTGACCCGCGAGCAGATGAACGGTGCAAGAGCAGCGCCATCACCGCCCTCGGCCCTTCTCTGGTCGTGCTCAGTGCGATGATCGCCCTGCTGGTTTCCCTGGGCGGGCCCATTGCGTGGATGCGGCTGTCGTTCATCGGCTCGGCCATGTACGAGATGATGGCGGCCGGTTTCGGCACGCAGGCCGTGGGCGTTACCCTCGGCAAGGACCCCATGACCGGCATCGCTTTCGCCAATGCCGTATGGACCATGACCCTCGGGGCGCTTGGCTGGATCGTTTTCGCTACCGTCAGCGCGGACAAGATGGAGAAGGTGCAGAACAAATTTTCCGGCAACGACACCAAGCTCATGGGCGTCATCGCTTCCGGGGCCATTCTGGCTGCGTTTGGTTCCTTCAGCGCGGGGCACCTCATCACTCTGGACAAAAATACCGTATCCTGCATTTCCGGCGGCGTAGTCATGCTGATACTGAACATGATTGCCGACAAAAAGGATCTCAAGTGGGTACGCGAGTGGTCCCTCTTCTTCGCCCTGTTCGACGGCATGCTGGTCGCCGTGATTTGGCCCTAGGCGTTCCGCGTGTAATCCCGTCCCTGTAGCATCCGGCAAGAAGGATGCATTATGAGCAACAATCATGTCATATACGAAAAAAAATATCTGCCCTTCATCATCAAGTGGGGACGCATCACCAACTGGACGGCGCTGGTCCTCTGTTTCTCCCCCGCCCTTGTGCTCGCCGTCAGGTTCGGGCTGATGCCGCCGTTTTCGGCTATTCTGAGCGGATTCTTGGCATCACGAGCGCCGTTGGGGTGATCTGGTTCGTGGAGCCCATTTCCTACTTTCCGATCGTCGGCGTGGCCGGGACATACATGGCCTTCGTTTCCGGCAACATCAGCAACCTCCGCATCCCCTGCGCCATGATCGCGCAAAAGGCGGCCGGGGTGGAGCCGGGGACGGACAGGGGCAGCATTGTCGCCACGCTGGGTATGGCCGTTTCCATCATCGTCAATGTCATCATCCTCGCCGCGGGTATCTTCGCGGGCGCGCAGGTGCTCCAGCAGTTGCCCGAGATCGTCGTCAATGCCCTCCAATTGCTGTTGCCGGCCCTGTTTGGCGCGATTGTCAAAAGTCCCCGGCAAAGCCGGGGGCTTGAAACGCGGTAACCGCTCAACGCGGTTTTTGCTATTCGCCTACGGCGAATTACAGCAGCTTAAGCTGCTCCACCTTCCTGTCTTCTTTTTCCTGGTTCCTTATGTAGAGCCGAATTTCCCGTTCTCCTACTCCTACCGTGCTTACAAAATATCCTCTCGCCCAGAAACTCGCTCCTGTTATTTTACGAACCTTTTCAAAGAGTTTCGCTATCTCAATAGCGCTTTTCCTTTTAAATAGCCCACTACTTCTGCCACCCCATATTTAGGTGGAATCGACGGTAACATGTGCACATGATCCACACACAGGTGCTCTTCCAGTATCTTGCAGCCTCGGCGGTTGGCTAATTCATGAAATACGCCCACCAACTCCTCACGAATCTTGCTGTACAAAACTTTTTTCCGGTATTTCGGAATCCACACTATTATGATACTTGCACTCCCAGACCGTATGACTTAAACTTTGTAAGTACCTCATAAAAAGCCTCCTTGCTCTGCCTTGAGCGGTTCGGACAAGGAGGTTTGCTATCTTAGAGAATTGTCAAACTGAAGGAGCCGCTCCGTGAGGGCAAGCCCGGACATGGCTGCGGCCACAACCTCTTGGGCGTGTACAGCATGCTGGCGGCCTGTGCCGTCAAGGAATCCCTTGCCGCCGAAGGAAAAAGCGGTACGGCGCGCTACTACGGCTGCCCTGCGGAAGAACAGCTTACGGGCAAGGCCGAGATGGCCAAGCTCGGCTACTTTGACGGGACGGACGTGTCCATCACCTGGCATCCTTGGGATGTCAGCACTGTTACCGACAGTACCATGACCGCGCTGTTCTCCGCGGAATTCCATTTCACAGGCCGCTCCGCCCATGCCGGGACTTCGCCGGAGGCCGGACACAGCGCCCTCGACGCGGTGGAGCTGATGAACGTCGGGGCCAACTATCTCCGGGAACACATGGTGGATCAGGACAGGCTGCACTATGTCACTACCAACGGGGGCAGGCGTCTAATATCGTTCCCGCCGAGGCCGAGGTTTGGTGCTTCGGGCGTTCGCCGAGTAGTGAGGAATTGCAGTCTCTTTGGAAGCTCCTCAATAAAATAGCCCAAGGCGTGGCCCTGATGACGGAAACAGAAGTCAGTGAGTTGCTCGGCGGCTGTTACAACACGCTTCAAAACAAGGTCTGAATCGGGTTTTTGACGCCAATTTAAGAACAGTTGCCGGAAGCATTTCTTTTGATGAAAGCGAATTAGCTTTTGCCGCCGCGCTCCAGCAGACTCTGCCCGAAATCCAGGTGGCGGCGGCCCTGGCGAAACCCGTAGAAATTATGGAGCCGGATCGGGTCCTCGCCTCAACCCCACTGCCCTGTTATGATTCCGGGACCTTCATTATGGGGGCGAGCGACGTCGGCGACGTGGCGAATATCATGCCCACTTCTATGCTGTGGGGCTCGCATGGCCGGTAGGTGCGCAGCCCACACATAGCAGGCCGTGCACGGGAAGCTCCATCGGGCTTAAGGGCTCGGTTCAGGTGGCCAAGACCATGGCCGGAGCCGTGTACGGTCTGGTCAGCGATCCGGCCCTGATCGATGAAACGAAGAAGGTGTTTATGGTAAGGCGCGGCGGCAAGGCGTATTGTTCCATTGAGAAGTTGCTTGGCTAGACTCCTCAATTTGTCGATTGCAGAAAAAACGTTGGCTCATTGCGGCATGTACGCTGGCAATGAGCTAATGTTTTTATGCGTTGAGCGGATCAACCATTTTTTTACGGCGTATGATTTTTTGAACGGCAAAGAAATATTGAGGATTGGCTAGGGTTAGCTGGTCTTGCGAGATTAAAAAGGGCGGAATCGGGGACAGTTTGATGGGAATGTAGACAGGTGGAGAGATGGGCAAAGAAGCGGGACGGTATTCAAAAGCGCGCTTGACCATAAAAAAAGGAATTGGATAACAAATCCAATTCCTTCGTTTTTTGCTGGTGCGCCCGGCGCGATTCGAACGCACGGCCTTTAGCTCCGGAGGCTAACGCTCTATCCGACTGAGCTACGGGCGCGGAGTTTCCCCGGAAGGGGACACTACAGAGTTGGGAAGCTAGCTCTTGTGCCGCGTCCTGTCAAGCTGTATGCTCCGGTACCGGGAGCGTGCTGCGGCTCGTTTGGTGTCGGAGCCGTGTTTTTGTGTCCATCCGTTTGTTACGCTTCCCCTTCTTTTTCTTTATCTTAAGGAGTATTCCATGAGCGTTTCCGTTACTTGGTACGGTCATTCCAATTTTAAGGTTTCTTGCGGCGACGTGACTGTTTTCATAGATCCCTTCTTCACGCATAACCCTTCCTGCCCCGTGACGTGGAATGAGGCCGGAAAGCCGGATTTGGTGCTCGTCACCCATGATCACGGCGATCATACGGGTGACGCCGTGGCGATCTGCAAAAGCAGCGGCGCAACCTGCGGCTGCATCGTCGGTACGGCCGAACGCCTGATCGACGCCGGGATGCCGCAAGCCAGCATTCCCGCCGGGATCGGCTTCAATATCGGCGGCACCATCGAAGTGAAGGGCGTCCGGGTCACCATGACGCAGGCGTTCCATACTTCGGAATCCGGGGCCCCCGCAGGGTACGTCGTGACCATGCCGGACGGCTTTACCTTCTATCACGCGGGCGATACCGGCCTCTTCTCCTCGATGGAGCTGATAGGTTCGCTGTATCCGCTGGATCTGGCGCTGCTGCCCGTGGGCGGCTTCTTTACGATGGACGGGTTGCAGGCCGCCCATGCCGCGCGTCTGCTCAAGCCCAAGGCCGTGATCCCCATGCACTGGGGGACATTCCCGGTCCTTGCGAAGGACACCTCGGCCTTTGCGTCGCATCTCGCTTCCGTGGCTCCCGATGTCCGCCTGGTCTCCATGAAGCCCGGTGATAGCGCCGCGTTCTAATCACGGAGGTGTCACATGACGCTCATCGAACACGGCGAACTGGTCCGCCGCGCTTTGGAATATGTGCAGGAAGAACGCTGCCGCCGCCCGGATGCGCCGCTTTCCTCCCTGCTTGATGAAGCGGGTATGCGCTTCAATCTGACGCCGCTGGACGCGGCTCAGCTTGCCCGCCTTTTCTCCGAAAAAGGACAGGAGCCTTCCGCCCCGTGCAAACGCTAACTTCGCATCCTTACAGGACGTTGCCCGATGCCTTCGCTTCTTCAGAGACAGATATTTAAAGAAATCGCCAACCTGTTCGTTCTCGCCGTGGGGGTGCTGCTGACGCTCATCCTCATCAGCAGGGCGGTGCAGATGCGGGAACTGTTTCTGGGGCTGGATCTCGGCATCTTGGATACCGTTCTGCTGTTCGGCTATATGACCCCGCTGTTCCTCATGCTGGTGATTCCCATCGCCTGTATGCTCAGCGTCTTCCTGACCTTCCTGCGCATGAGCACGGACCGCGAGCTGGTCGCCCTGCGTGCGGGGGGCATCAACATCTATCAGATGCTTCCCGCGCCGCTCCTGTTCAGTGTGATCTGCATGTTGCTGACGCTCTGGGTATCCCTGCATTGGCTGGCGTGGGGCATGGGGCATTTCCGGGAAACGATCCTTGAAATCGCCAATACCCGCGCCCGTGTCGTGGTGCAGCCCGGTGTCTTCAATACGGACTTCCCCAATCTGGTGCTTTTCGCCCGGCAGGTGAACCCCGGTGACGGGGATATGTCGCAGGTTCTGGTGGACGACCGTTCGCACCCCGAGCGCCACATGACCATCCTCGCCCCGGAAGGGCGCTTCGATACCGATACCGAGCGCGGCGAGCTGGTATTCCTGCTTGAGGACGGCAAGATCTACACCACGGATAAGAAGGGTTCCTCGGTGCTGGCCTTCGACGAATACAAAGTGCGGCTGCCGCTGGATTCCCTCTTCAAGAGCCTTGATCTCGGAGATGTGCGGCCCCGCGAGATGTCATGGAGCAAGCTCTCCAGCATCACGCGGGAGGAAGCGCTTAAAGTGGACGCCAACTATGCCAACAAGCTGGAGGTGGAGCGCCACAAGCGCTGGGCCTATCCGGTGGCGTGCATCGCCCTGACCCTCTTCGTGCTGCCGCTGGCTTCGGCCTTTGAGGGGCTGCACAGGCAGACGGGGCTCATGTTGGCCCTTGCCATGTTCTTCGTGTATTACAGCCTGATGTCGCTTGGGTTCAGTACGGGCGAGTCCGGGGCCATCCCCCCCTCCATAGGGTTGTGGGTCCCAAACATCCTGTTCCTATGCCTCGGCATCTACGGGCTATGGCTGACGGCGCATGAGCGAACGCCGCACGTGGCGACCTTCTTCCGTAACCTGCGGACACGGAGGACGTCATGAGCTTGCTTTTCCGCTATCTGACCAAGAACAACGCGATGATCCTGCTGCCGACCCTTGCCGTCGGCATCGGCCTGTATGTGCTTACGGACCTGTTCGAGCGTCTCGACAACTTCATCGAGGCCGGGCTGTCCGTGGGCATGGTGCTCACCTACTTCGTCGTGAAGATGCCGCTCGTGATTTCGCAGATCCTGCCGGTGATCTTCCTGCTGTCCACGGTCATCCAACTGTGCATCATGGCTCGCAGCCGCGAGCTGACGGCGTTGCAGGCCGGGGGCATCTCCCTCGGCGTGGTGGCAAACTCCATGATCCTTTGCGGCATTTTCTGGGGCGGCGTCCAGCTTGGTTTCTCCGAATATCTGGGCGTTGCCGGGGAACGCGAGTCCGCCCGCATCTGGCAGGAAGAGGTCCGAAAGAAGAACCTCGCGGCAACGGTGCTTGAGGATGTCTGGTTTACGGATGGGGACTGGATCGTCTCGCTCGGCACGCTTGATCCCCAGGCGCACGGCACAGGCTTTTCCGGGTATGAACTGTCCGACGACGGCCTGAGCATCAAGCGCATCGTGCAGGCGTCCACGTTCACCGCCGAGCCCAGCCACTGGGCCTTGCAGGATGTGCGCGTCTACACGCCCGACACCTTCACGCAGGAGCAAGAGCCGGATTTCGTCCTCCCGCTCAGGCAGGATCCCGAAACCTTCCGGCTCGTCAGTACGGGCACGAAGCCGCAGCAGTTGCCGCTCTGGCAGCTTGGGGACGCCATCAGCCAGTTGAAATCTTCCGGTTCCAATGTGGAGGCGCTCCGTACGGCGTGGCACGCCAAGCTGGCCTATGCGGCATCGATTCTGGTCATGGCCTTCGTGGCGACGGCCATTGTCTCGTGGAAGGACAACATCTATATCGCCGTGACCGTCGCGCTGCTGTGCACGTTCCTGTACTTCGCGGTGTATACCCTCGGTACGACGCTTGGGCAGCGCGGCATCCTGCACCCGTTCCTCGCCGCGTGGACCGCCAACCTCATCGCGCTGTTCTTTGCGTTTTGGCGGCTTATCCCCTTGCTGCTGCGAAGGGAATAATTTACCGGAATCTTTTAAAGATTTGAGGGGCGAGAGAAACGTTCTGAAGAAGGGGGGAGCCCCCCACGTTTCCCTCGCCCCCTCCAACCTTCCCTCCACTCCCTTCAAAGCCTTTTCCCTTTATCGAATCCCCCATCCGCAGTATTCACTATGCCCAAGAATCACTCCCCCATGACGATACCATTCCAGATCCAGCGGTGGTCATCAAAAAACGCCCGAATACACGAACGTATCCGGGCGTCTTCACTTTCTCATCCAACGGAACTGCCGCCGGGCGGCCTCCCAACCAGTCGAAAGTCTTAGGAGGGAAAAGGAGCCGTGGGGGTGCTCTCCCCTTCTCCAGAAAGGTTCCCCTTTCCCTCACCAATTCCACTCTCGCATTCTGCCTCTATCGCAAGTCGCGGAGCTTCCGCTGCCCCTCCTCGTCACGATACAACTTATACACGACAGAATCCACAAGCCCCTGCCAACTGGCTTCGATGATGTCATGCGACACGCCCACGGTCACCCATGTGCTGTCGGCGTCGCCCGATTCGATAAGCACACGGACAACGGAGGCCGTCCCGCCCGTACCGTCGGAAGCGGAAAGGACGCGGACCTTGAAGTCCAACAGCTTCATTTCCTTCAAACGCGGATAGAACGGCAGAAGCGCCTTGCGGAGCGCGGTATCAAGCGCGTTGACCGGGCCGTTGCCGGTGGCTGCGGTATGCTCGACGGCACCCTCCACTTCCACCATGACCGTGGCTTCTTCCATCGGCAACTCATGGCTGGCATCACGCACGGCGCTCACATGGTACTGCACCAGCTTGAAGAAGTCCCGGACGCCGCGCCGCGCCAGTTTGCGCAGGATGAGCAGCTCGACGCTGGCTTCGGCGGACGCGTAGTCGTACCCGAGGCTGGCCTTCTTTTTCAGCTCGTTGAACAGCCCCTTGACCACGGGCTCGTCCTTGTCCAGATGGAACCCGAACCGGCGGGCCAGCGAAACGATGTTGCTCCGTCCGCCGAGCTCCGTGATCAGAATGCGCTGGCCGTTGCCGACCAACTCCGGCTCCATATGTTCGTACAGGGAGGAACAGCGGTTGACGGCGCTGACGTGCACCCCGCCCTTGTGCGCAAACGCGGAATTGCCCACAAAAGGCTGGCGGTTGAACGGCTTCATATTCGCCACTTCAGCGAAGTAGGACGACAGTTTGGTCAGCTGGCGGAGCCGCACATCAGCGGGCTCAGGCAAGCAGGTCAAACCGCATTTCACCTGCAATACCGGGATGATCGAGCACAGGTTGGCATTGCCGCAGCGCTCGCCCACCCCATTGATCGTGCCCTGCACCATTTCCGCGCCAGCCTGCACGGCAACGATGGTATTCGCCACCGCCATCTCGCAGTCGTTGTGCGTATGGATGCCGAGCCGCACTTCCGGCAAGGCCACGCGCAGATCCGAAACGATCTGCTGCATCTCGTTCGGCAGGGTGCCGCCATTGGTGTCGCACAGATTGATGATCAGCGCGCCCGCCTCGTGCGCGGCCCGCAGGACAGCCAGCGAGTATTCCGCATTCCGCTTGTAGCCGTCGAAAAAGTGCTCCGCGTCAAAATAGACTTCCGGCATGGAGCGCTTCAAGTAGGCTACCGAATTACGGATAATGTCCAGATTCCGTTTGGGGTCCAGACGCAGGGCTTCCTTCGCATGGCGTTCGCACGATTTGCCGAAAATCGTCCCCGCCGTCGCGCCGGAAGCGATGAGCGCGTTCAGATTCGGGTCTTCTTCCACCTTGTTGTCGGGATGGTGCGTGCTCCCAAACGCGGCGATACGGGCGTATTTCAGGTGATAGTTGGCGATCTCCTTGAAAAACGCCACGTCCACCGGATTGGAACCGGGCCAGCCGCCTTCGATATAGTCGATGCCGAATTCATCAAGGCGCAAGGCGATCTTGATTTTATCCGGGGTCGACAGGTTGACGTCTTCGGCCTGCGTGCCGTCGCGGAGGGTCGTATCGTACAGGACAATCTTCTGCGTCATGGCGTTCCTTTCCAGTGGTTACTCTGCGGAACCGCAGCAGGAGCACTGCCCGCCGCAAGCAACCGGGTATTCACCATTGAAACAGGCGAGACAGTACTTGTCCGGTTCGGAAACCGAGTTCAGCAGCCCTTCGATGGTGAGGTAATGAAGCGAATCAAGATTCAGCAGGCCGGGCAAGGCTTCCAGTGGGTGGTTGGCGGCCACGAGTTCCCCGCGGGACGAGAAATTGATCCCGTAGAAGCAGGGATGGCGCAACGGCGGACAGCTCACGCGGAAATGCACCTCACGAGCGCCCAGCTCACGCAGCTTGACCACACGGGTGCGAACCGTCGTGCCGCGCACGATGGAGTCGTCGACGATGCAGATACGACGGTTCTTGATCATGGAGCGCACCGGGTTCAGCTTCACGCGGACGCCGAAATTGCGCATGGTCTGGGAGGGCTGAATGAAGGTGCGGCCCACGTAGTGGTTACGGATATACGCCTGTTCGTAGGGCACACCGGCGGCATGAGCAAAACCGATGGCCGCGTACACGCCGGAGTCCGGGAACGGCATGACCAGTTCGGCGTCGGTGGGCGCTTCCTTGGCCATTTCGTAGCCCATGTGCTTGCGGCACTGATACACGTCTTCACCGAACACGATGGAGTCGGGGCGGGCAAAATAGACCAGCTCAAAAATGCACTGGCGGACAGGCACCTTGCCGGCATTGTTGAGCGGGCGGCTGACGACCTTGTCGCCGTCGACGACAACCATTTCGCCGGGCAACACTTCACGGAGATATTCGGCCTCCAACAGGTCAAAAGCGCAGGTTTCGGAAGCGAACACATAGGCGTCGTCCACCTTACCCATTGCCAACGGATGGAAGCCGTGGGCGTCGCGCAGCGCGATGATGCGGCCTTCGGACAGGATGATGAGGGAATACGCCCCGCGCACGCGATCGCAAGCGGAGAGGATGGCCTCCTCAAGATCCTTCTTTTTGGCAAGGCTGCGCGCAATGAGGTGCACGAAAATTTCACTGTCGCTGCTGGTCTGGAAGATGGCGCCTTCGCTTTCCAGTTCGCCGCGGAGTTCCGAGGCATTGGTCAGATTGCCGTTGTGGGCCAGCGCGATCTCGATGCCGCAAACCCGAACGACCAGCGGCTGGGCGTTCTTGCGAACCGAAACCCCCGAGGTGGAGTAACGCACGTGGCCGATGGCCCTGTTGCCCTGCAATTCCTGACCAAGCGTCGCTTCGTCGTATACGTCCGGCACGAGCCCCATGCCCGCGTGCAGCCGGATGTGCTTGCCGTCATAACTTGCGATGCCCGTGCTTTCCTGCCCGCGATGCTGGAGGGCGTACAGACCGAAATAGGCCATCCGAGCCGCTTCAGGATGTCCAGAAATACCAAAAATTCCGCACATACAATACCTTTTGTCACGAAGAGGGCGGAAAAAGCCCCTTGAAGAAAGGCTTCTTCCGCCCTCTTCAGGCTTTCCTTCCGCTCCGTCGACCTTTGTTGTGGTCAGTGGATAACGCCCGCGGAGGCAGGGCGCTCGTTGTACGCTTGTCGCAGTCCAGCGGGGCTTTGCCCCATTCCCGGCAGGGTCCCGCCCCGTCGGCGGATAGCTTTCCGCCCCAAAAAGGGCAGGGATTCCGGCATCGCGTTTCCGCGAGAGGCCGCAGGCTGGCCTAAACAGGCAAGCCTTCCGGTACAACGGCATCACGGTTGCATACCGTTTCCGCCGCCGTCCCGGAAGGCCGGGTATCTTTTCAAAAAAGGAGGGAGAAATGATAAAAAAAACTTCCGGTTCTTGCAACACGCGGAGAACCGCCCCCTCCTTAAGAGGCTTTCAGCAGGGGAGGAACGAGGGAGGGCCGCCTTATCAGAAGCGCCCTCCCCGCGGGTTACTCGCCCTTATAATATTCCTGAAGGCTCTTTACGCGCACTTCGGTGGTCCGGGCCGCACCGATGGCGCGGGCAATGGCCTTCGCGCCGGACAACGTGGTGCTGTACGGCACGCCGTAATGGAGCGTAGCCTGCCGGATGGCCTTGGAGTCGTGCGCGGTGCGCTTGCCCGAGGCGGTGTTGATGACCAGCGAGACTTCGCCGTTCTTGATGAGGTCGACGATGTTCGGGCGGCCTTCGTACACCTTGAGCACGCGGGTGGACGGGATGCCCTGCCCTGCCAAAAGCCCGGCGGTACCGGAGGTGGCGAGCAGTTCGAAACCGAGATCCACATACTGGCGGGCGACCTCAGCCACAAAGCGCTTGTCGCGGTCGTTCACGGACAGGAACACCTTGCCGCCTTCCGGCAGCTTCTGGCCCGCGCCCCACTGCCCCTTGAGGAAAGCTTCCTCAAAGGTCGGGGCGATGCCCATGACTTCGCCGGTGGAACGCATTTCAGGTCCGAGCAGGATGTCCACGCCGGGGAAGCGGCGGAACGGGAAGACGGATTCCTTGACGGACACGTACCCGGAACGGCGCATGGACCAGGGGTCCAGTTCCTTGAGGGTCTTGCCGAGCATGACCTGCGTGGCGAGACGCGGCAGGGGCACGCCCGTGGCCTTGGAGACGAACGGCGCGGTACGGGAGGCGCGGGGGTTCACTTCGAGGATGAACACAACCCCGTCCTTGACCGCGAACTGGATGTTCATCAGGCCGACGACGCGCAGTTCCTTGGCAAGGGCCACGGTCTGGCGTTCGATTTCGGCGACGGTCTCGGCGGGCAGCGAATAGGGAGGCAAGACGCAAGAGGAGTCGCCCGAGTGGATGCCCGCTTCTTCGATGTGCTCCATAACCCCGGCGACGTACACGTCCTCACCGTCGGACAGCGCGTCCACGTCCACTTCAATGGCGTTTTCAAGGAATTTGTCGATGAGCACGGGATGCTCAAGCTTCTGCTTGCCGACATGCAGCGCGAAGTATTCCGCCATCTCCTCGTCGTCATAGACGATCATCATAGCCCGCCCGCCAAGCACATAGCTCGGGCGGATCACAATGGGGTAGCCGATGCGGTGGGCGATCTCGCGGGATTCTTCCAGCGTGGTCGCCGTGCCGTTGGCGGGCTGGAGAAGCGACAGCTTCTGGAGCAGAGCCTGAAAACGTTCGCGGTCTTCGGCGCGGTCGATGGCGTCCGGGCTGGTGCCGAGGATGGGCACGCCCGCGCGCAACAGCGGCACGGCGAGGTTCAGCGGCGTCTGGCCGCCGAACTGGACGATCACGCCATCGGGCCGTTCCTTTTCCACAATGTGCATCACGTCTTCAAAAGTCAGCGGCTCGAAATAGAGGCGGTCGGACGTGTCGTAGTCGGTGGAAACGGTCTCGGGGTTGGAGTTGACCATGATGGCCTGAACCCCGGCGTCCTTGAGGGCGAAGGACGCGTGGCAGCAGCAGTAGTCGAACTCGATGCCCTGCCCGATGCGGTTGGGGCCGCCGCCGAGGATGATGACCTTTTTGCGGTCGGCGGGAACCACTTCCTGACCCGTTTCATAGGTCGAATAGAAATAGGGAGTGTAGGCTTCGAATTCCGCGGCGCAGGTATCCACCAGATAGTAGGTGGGCACGGTGCCGGTTTCGCGGCGCAGGGCACGGATGTCGCCTTCGGGCTTCTTCCACATTTCCGCAAGCTGACGGTCGGAGAAACCGAATTCCTTGGCCTTGCGGAGCACGGCGACCATTTCCGGATTGTCGGGCGTCATGGAGTTGGCCAGCGCAAAGTCGCGGATCTGCCCTTCCATATCCACGATTTCCTTGATCTGGCGCAGGAACCACGGATCGATCAACGTGATTTCATGGAGTTCTTCCAGCGTGAACCCGACAAGCATAGCCTGACGGATGGCGAACATACGGCGTGAGTTGGGCATACGGAGCTTACCCATGAGATCTTCGCGCGAGGGCAACGCGGCGCGGAAGTTGCTGCCGAGGCCGATAGCCCCGATTTCCAGCGAACGCAGCCCTTTCTGGAGCGATTCCTTGAAAGTCCGGCCAATGGCCATGGTCTCACCCACGCTCTTCATGGAGGTGGTCAGTTCGTCCTTGGCTCCGGGGAACTTCTCAAAGGTGAAGCGGGGAATCTTGACCACGCAGTAGTCGATGGTGGGTTCGAAGGACGCGGAGGTTTCGCGGGTAATGTCGTTGCGGAGCTCGTCCAGCGTATAGCCGACGGCCAGCTTGGCCGCGATCTTGGCGATGGGGAAGCCGGTCGCCTTGGAAGCCAGCGCGGAGGAACGGGACACGCGGGGGTTCATCTCGATGATCACGAGTTCGCCGTTAGCGGGATTGACGCCGAACTGCACGTTCGATCCGCCGGTCTCCACACCGATTTCGCGCATGATGGCGAGGGAGGCGTCGCGCATCTTCTGATATTCGCGGTCCGTGAGGGTCTGCGCCGGGGCCACGGTGATGGAGTCGCCGGTGTGCACGCCCATGGCGTCCACGTTTTCGATGGAGCACACGATCACGCAGTTGTCCGCGGTATCACGCATGACTTCCATCTCAAATTCTTTCCAGCCGATGACCGACTGCTCGATCATGACTTCGCCCACCGGGCTGGCGGTCAGGCCGTCGCCCGCGATTTCCTCAAGGTCTTCCATATTGTAGGCGATACCGCCGCCCGTGCCGCCGAGCGTAAAGGCGGGGCGGATGATCATCGGGAAGGGCATGGAGGAACCGATGCGGCGCACGTCGTCCATATTGTGGGCGATGGCGCTCTGAGGGACCTTGAGGCCGATGTTTTCCATCGCCTGACGGAACAGCTCGCGGCTTTCGGCCTTCTCGATGACTTCGGCCCGCGCGCCGATGAGTTCCGTGCCGCACTCGGCCAGCACGCCGGATTTCGCCAGCGCGAGCGCCGTGTTCAGGCCCGTCTGCCCGCCGAGAGTGGGCAGGATGGCGCACGGGCGTTCCTTGCGCACGATGGCGGCAACCGTTTCCGGTTCGATAGGTTCGATGTAGGTGCGATCCGCAAGCCCGGGGTCGGTCATGATGGTCGCCGGGTTGGAGTTCACCAGTACGACCTCGTATCCCTCTTCTTTCAGGGCCTTGATGCCCTGAGTCCCGGAATAGTCGAATTCGCACGCTTGGCCGATGACGATCGGGCCAGAACCGATTACCATGATCTTCTTGAGATCTGTACGCTTGGGCATATCGCTCCCCGCTGGGCAAGGGTAGATTTGTTTCGTCCGCAACCGGCCTCTCCACCGGCTGACACCAATGGCCGCACGCCGAAACAGCGGCACTCCATCATATAGGGAAATGAAGAATAATGAATCCCTCAGTTCCTACACGCCATTGTTCCCGCTGGCAAGAGGAAGAAGCGCACCTTTTCCGGAAATCCCGCCGCTCCTTTTCCCCTTCCGGACGCGCGACGGAAGAAATACAGCCAGCCGTTCCGTACGAAAAACGCGGCTTACCTCTTGCGTTTTTTTGGGAGAGCGTATATGAAACCAGTCTTTGGTGCGGACAGTCCGTGCCCCTAGAAAGATTTTTTCGGGCGACCGTCCGAATATATGGAGGATGTCATGTCCAAGCAGTGCGAATTTTGTGGCAAAAAGCCCCAGACCGGCAACTATGTGAGCCATTCCAACATCAAGACCAAGCGTGTGTTCAACCCCAACCTTCAGAACGTGCGTCACCAGTTCGCCAACGGCGAAGTCCGCACGGTTTCCGTGTGCACCCGCTGCCTGCGCTCCGGCGTGGTTACGAAACCCGTTGTCCGCAAGGCCGACTAGTTCCCGTGTCTGCGGCATGGTTTTCCAAAAATCCCCGGTTGTCCGCAGCCGGGGATTTTTTTGCTTTTTGAAGAACAGACCTTACCTCAAGGACATGACACCGCCACCACGCCACCTCTCGCCCACACGGCAGGCCACATCCACCCCTTCGCGCCGCCCTCCTCTGCGCAGACGTAAACTGCGCCTGTGGATGCGCCCCTACAGCGTCCCCCGTTTTTGGAGGATGATCGACGACGGGGAAAAGCGGCCTACCCTCCCTCCTCCGCACCTGTTCGATCTTTGGATCACAATACTCGCCTCCCGGAACATCCCGTACCTGCTTACAGGACGAGGCAACAAGCTCCGCCTGTACGTCCCCGCCCTGCTCGAACGCCAGGCCCGTTCCGAGCTGGAGGCCGTACTGGCCGAAAGCAGAAAGCCACGCCCTGTCTACATCGAGCCCCCCACGCACAACAACGCGCACTGGGTGCTGTCAGTGCTGCTTCTGCTCATCCTCTGGCATGGCGTCAGGATGCATTGGGGATTTTTGGCCCATCTTCCCGGCCTGCCGGATCTGCCATCTGAAGAATGGTCGCGGCTCGGCTCACTGGATGTTTTTCGCGTGAAGACATTCGGAGAGTGGTATCGTTGCGTTACGGCATTGACCCTGCACGCCGACAGCCAGCACCTCTTCGGCAATGTCCTGTTCGGCGCGCCTTTTCTGATCCTGCTCTGCCGCAGGGTGGGCCTCGGGCTTGGCCTCTTTCTTATCTTGCTGGCCGGAAGCTTCGGCAACGCCCTCAACGCATGGTACCGCCCCGCCGGGCATATCAGCCTCGGCTTCTCCACGGCCCTTTTCGGCACGGTGGGCGTGCTTTCCGGATTCATGGCCCTTCAAGGGTGGGGCAGCAGAACGCAGAGCGATACCGGAAAGCTCTCCTGGCGCAGAGGCATCCTCCTGCTGGCCGCAGGCACGGGCATCCTCGCCATGCTCGGCACGGAAGGCGACAAAACGGATTACGCCGCACACCTGTTCGGGCTGCTCTCCGGCTTCATTGTAGGAGGGACCGCAAGCTGGATATCACGGCGTACAGCCCTCCCCTCTCCGGTCATAAATACGCTACTCGGCCTGAGCGCCGCAGGGCTGGTCGTGCTGTGCTGGAAGTTGGCGCTGTAGCGCTACCAGCAGACGCTTCCCATACATAAAACCCAACGGGAAGAAAAGCAGAAGGATACCATCCTTTCTATGAAGCGGATAATCAAACAAACCGTACCCTGCATAAAAAAACAATACGGCAGGAAATAAGTACACTTTATCGATAATTGCCCACCGGATAGCAGGCAACAATATCGCTAGCAACAATATAATGCCAATAGAACCATAACCAAAAGCTATACCTAAATACATATTATGAGGACTAGCAATTGATGTTTCAACAACCGGATATTTTGCATTGAGCTCCTTAGCATACTCTGTGATGAAATGTTCATGATAAGATTCAAATGACCTAATACCATTTCCGATGAGAGGGGATTCTTTGAATCCTGCGATAGCCGCGTCCCATATAGGTTGACGCGAAATAAATGTCGCATCCTCAAAAGGGTTTTGGATGGCAGATAAAGCACGCTCTCTTTCATGAGCAGAGAGTAGACTTAAAAGTATTCCTCCACACACGATAGTTACCAAAAAAAATTGGCCCCAGTAGCGGCGGTAGATGACGATTCCCAAAAAAACACTTCCAAGAGCAACCGCGAGAAAAGTCCCCCGAGCAGCACAAAGCGCAACAATCGAAAAGGAAATAAAACTTCCAATCGTAGCGATTTTTTTTCTTTCTGGATTCTGAGTATTCCATTTATTAACAAAGAACAAAAAAAGTAATCCAGTGATGAAAGATAAAACGCTAGGATGGTCAAAAAATAGCCGCATCCTTCCATTCCACAACATATCCTTTGGAAAACCTCGTACTACAAAAATGATTAGAGAGGCTATCAACGCAAACAGCATTCCGCAACCTATATGCCAAAGTTTATCCTTGAGGAAGATAGCAAAAGATACACCAACAATAAACGAAAAAAACATTGTCCCACTGAGGCTTATATCTTTAAAGAGCATACCTGGCGTTAAGGCGATATAAGCAAAAAACAAAAATGGAATCCACAAGTAATGAACAAATATTGCATAGTCTTTCTTCAATATAGGATACAAAAGCATGAATCCCAGTAATGTAGCCAAGTATAAAGATATAAAGATACCACGGTTAAAGAATAACATAAAAAACAACATATAAACAGCAACAAAAAAAGCCGTATTATTCTCTGTTAAACAACAGAGAAAACGGCGTAACATTCTTGATGGCATAAAATCCCTTCTCTGAATAAACTGATGCTGATAGATATTTTATTTATGCCAAATAAACAAACGATATTTCCGATTGACTTCAACACACCATGATATGGTTTCTGGAAACAGGCGCTGAAGAAACGCAAAGATCATAAAGCCAAAATGTTTATTACGTCTCCGTCCCGCGCTCTTAAAATGAAAAATTTTTCCAATTCGACATGTTACATCATTATAAATATTACCATCAAGAACACGGACACTATAACTATCATACATCTGTCGAGAATTGATCTTTCCTAACTCTACTTGACGTTCCAACAGCGTACTGAGAGCGGATTGATCAGTATGCTCACCATCTTCACACAGTTTTTTCCATTCATTAAAAAAAGAAGATTCAATATTGGAACCAAACCCCATAACCCCCGTGTTAATTTTTCCATTCACAAGGATGTGAGGCTTCTTTTCCCGATCACAACGATATGTGACTACAATCTCCCTCTCGGAAGGAAAAATATCGTTGACAGCATCATTAATAATCAATACATCCGCATCTAATACTAAAACACCTTTCTGATATTTATGAAGAAAATGCTCAATACAGCCCATCTTATGGGTAGCACGGATATTTTTCTTGCTATTGAAAGAAAAAATATCTTGCTGCTGTGGTATTTGCTCAATAGTTACATCAAGTTCACGTAACTTTTCGCGTTCAGTATCCTGTAATCCCAAGTCATACAGAAAAAGCTTGTATCCCGGGTAGTGCCGAATATTCCGCGCAAGACACAATGCCATTGGATAAAAGTTCGTATCTGCACAAGTCAAAATCGAGTACATCACTTTCCCCTTGAAACAAGGCTCTGCAGCCAGTTTTCCAACTTTTCCGCCTGAACATCAATGTCGAAACGCGTCCTGCAGGTTTCGCGGGCCCACTCACGCAGTTTCAGCAGCTCCGTATCCGGGAGATTTATAGCAGCACTGATGGTTTCCGCAAAAAGGTCTTCCTTCGTCTCATAAGGCAGCATCCACCGCCGCAATGCCTCGGGGATTACTTCAGCAACGCCCCCAACTTCACGGGTAATCGGCAGCAATCCCGCAGCCATGCCTTCGAGCAATGTGTTGGGCAAGCCTTCGGAATAGGAGGCCAGCAGAAAAATATCCCCGACTTGCAGATCATCCATAATATTCATGGAAAAGCCATGCCAAACGATGCAATCAGACAGCCCCAATTCCTGTGCGAGTCGCCGCAACCCCTCTTCTTCTCTGCCTTTTCCCCATATATGCAGTTCAAAGGGCTCCGAAACTCGGGATAATGCTCGCAGTAACATGGCATGTCCCTTATCGGATTCGAGCTGTTGTGTGCATACCAAGCGCCGGGGGTGGTGCAATTCCAGAGGAACACTGGAAGCTTTTTTACCATTCAGAACGACATGTACGTCTTCAGCTTTTATGTATGGGAGACTCTTGATGAAGCCTTCGGCGATGAAGTGGCATGGGCATAAAAAAGCTGGACGTATCCATGTATGCAGCAACCGGGTCTTCAACCGATATGGAATATCCTCCGGCAGACCGATCCTTTGTACGACTGGAATTTTCAGCAGCCGCGCGGCAACTCCAGCCGTCGCAATATCCTTTCCTATGTTCGTTATGACGACATCAATATCGTGCTTTTTAAACTCATTATAAAAAAAACGGATTGCTGACGGATTCAAATCCGCGCCGAAAGAAACCTGTTCACCATGCCCCACCCGTTTTCTTGCCGCATCAATGAATTCAGGCTGCCTGCCGTATACGAAGACATGATTACCACGCTTGGCAAGGCGCTCGGCAAATTGCAGGTACCAAGTCTTTACGCCGCCCCATCCAAACGTGGAATTCACAAAAGCGATGTTCACGAGCTCACCTTACAGAACCCGGCAGCCGTCTTCAGTGACCAGCACCATGTGCTCCCAGCGGATCCCGCCCCATTCAGGGAAGTACAGGCCGGGCTCCACGGTCACGATCATTCCGGGCTCCAGCGGGGTTTTATTACGTCCATTAAGGCTCGGCCCCTCATGGGTTTCCAGTCCGACGCCATGCCCGAGCCCATGCGTAAAGGCTTCGGCAACGCCGAGAGACTCGAAGTGCCCTCTGGCCGCCTTATACACATCACAGGCCAGAACACCGGGATGGATAGCCCGGATAGCCTTGTGCTGCGCTTCTTGTACGGCCTCCAGCGTCTTTTTGAAGCGCTCCGTCGGCTTTTCGCCGACCCAGAAAGTCCTGGTCTGATCGGAACAGTAGTCTTCCAGACGGCACCCCACATCCACCAGCACAAGATTTTCCGCCTCGAGAAGGGCGTCTTTGGAGGGCAGGTAGTGCGGGAGCGCCGCGTTGGGGCCATGCCCCACAATGCTCGTAAAGGCCAGCTCGGTCGCCCCGTGATGCCTGAAAAACATTTCAATGTCCCACGAGACGGCGGCTTCGCTTCGCCCGGGAACGAGCACGCCGGGCAGCCACTCCATCATCTGCTGGTTCAGGCGGCAGGAAATCTCCATACGCCGGATCTCTTCCGTATCTTTGATCACGCGAAGCCGTTCAACCAGACCGTCAGCCTTTGAAAGGCGGCAGCCCGATCCCGCCAGCGTTTCCGCGAATTTTTCATAGAATTCCAGCGTGACCGCGCGGGCCTCAAAGCCGATGGTTTTGCCGGGCACAAGCCCTTTCAAGAGCTTGGCGATATCTTCCGGCGCGTCCGCGCCATAGATGAAAACCCGCTCGGGCTCCCACAGCCGCCGGGCCGCGTCCAGATAGCGCGAATCCGTCAAGATCCAGTCTTTACCGTCCGCCATCACAATCAGGCGGCCGGCGCTTTCGTTCAACTGCACATCATGCAGTTCGAAACCCGAAAGATAGTACCGGTTCGCCGCGTGGCTGATCAAAAGCGCTTCGATTCCCTGTTCCCGCATCAACGCACGCAGGCGTTCGCGGCGCTGTTCGCACATCTGTTCGGACATAATCGCATCCGTTTGTTTTTATAAATATTTTCAATAAATAAGCTGAAACATATACAGGAAAATACCATATACGGGCACGTCACCCTTGTCCAGCGAGGGGAGGGGCATGGGAATCCCCCTTTCTATAATTATAAGGGACATTCCTCTTTTCCTCGATGAAATGCTCATTCCGCGCTTTTGGGTTCCTCTTCAAAAAGTTCACCGAGGATACTGTTGGAAACAAGCATCCCTTCATCCGTAAGCCGAAACACCCCGTTCTCCATGCGGGCCAGCCCCTCAGCACAGAGGCGGTGGGCGAACGGACCGTGATCCCCCAGAAACGAGCGTCCGGCCAAGGACTCATAGGCATCCAGCGGCAAACCATCCACGGTTCGCAGGCGCAGCATCATGAGCTCCAGCGCCCGCGTTGCCCGATCCAACGGTTCCCGCTCAGGGCAGCGGCGCCCTTCCCGCACCTGCTCCAACCAGCCTTCCCCCTCCGGATTGGTCCAGCGCTCCCCGCCGATCGTGGATGTCGCCGCAGGGCCGACCCCCAGATAGTCCCGGCCTTCCCAGTACCCCAGATTGTGGCGGCACCGGAAACCATCCCTGGCAAAGTTGGATACTTCATAATGATGCAGCCCAGCCTCCTCAAACAGCCGGATGCCTTCAAGATACATTGCGCACTGCACGTCTTCCGAAGGCAGCTCCGCATCCCCGCAGGATTCCGCAAGAGGCGTCCCCGGCTCCAAAGTCAGCCCATATGCGGAAATGTGCTCCGGCCCAAGCGCGATTGCCGCGCGCGCATCCTCCAGCCACTGCTCCAGCGTCTGCCCCGGGAGCCCCCACATCAGATCGAGGCTCAAATTGGCGCAGCCCGCTTCCCGTATGGCCCGGAACGCCTCCCGCGCCGCATTCGCCCTGTGCAGCCGTCCGAGCGTCTCCAGCATCCCGTCATGCAGCGACTGCACGCCGAGCGAAATCCGGTTGACGCCCGCCGCCAGGAACCCGCTTGCCTTTTCCGCCGTATGCAGGGAATCCGGGTTGGCTTCCATGCTGATTTCCGCTCCGGGCAACACTTCAAACGTCCGCCCCACACAATCCAGCACGCCCTCCAGTTGATCCGGATCAAGCAGGCTTGGCGTGCCGCCGCCGAAGAAAACGCTCTCCACGGGCACTCTGCCGAGACGCCGCCCCCATTGTCCCAGCTCGGCATACAGCGCTGAAAGATACACGGCCATTTCATCGCCCGAACGGGTCAACGGATTGGAATAAAAAGCGCAATACCGGCATTTGCGGCGGCAGAACGGTACATGGATATACAAAAGCATAGATTCTCCGGGATACGGTTCACGGGATGGCCTCTCTTATCCCGTTTTACGCTCCGGCACAAACCCATGCAAAAAAAACTTTACATCAAGGGGCAGTCCGCATATTGTACCGTGTGGGCATACGCCCAAAAAACGTCAACCATCTCAGAGAAGCCGAATGCTCTTTATCCTCCGCCGCCACGAATATCCCGAAGCCATCCGAAACGGCATTGCCCCGGTTTCTCTCTATTCCCCGTTGTTCCAGCGGGGTTTTTTTTGAGCTTTTCCGTTTTCCGCCGATACGCTATCGGCCTGCCGAGACGACAGGCTCCAACGTCAACCCCCGAGAAGCCGCCATGCAACAGGAAACCTTCCATTGGCCTCACAAAGACTTGCTGGATGTGGACCAGTTGACGCAGGAAGAACTTTTCCACCTGCTTGATACTGCCGCAAACCTGCACGAAATCAACTCCCGGCCAGTCAAGAAAGTCCCCATCCTCAAGGGAAAAAGCGTCGTCCTCTTCTTCGCCGAACCGAGCACCCGCACCAAGACCTCTTTTGACATGGCGGGCAAGCGCCTTTCCGCCGACACCTTCGGGCTGGCGAAATCCGGTTCCAGCCTCCAGAAAGGCGAAAGCATGAAGGATACGGCCCTGACCCTCCAGGCCATGAACCCCGATGTCATCGTCATCCGCCATTCCAGCAGCGGCGCGGCCCAGTTCCTTGCCGAACGCCTGCACTGCGGCGTGGTCAACGCCGGGGACGGCTGGCACGCGCATCCCACCCAGGCCCTGCTCGACGCCTTTTCCCTGCGTCAGGTCTGGGGACACGACCGGAACGCCTTCAAGGGCAAAAACCTGCTTATCCTCGGTGACTGCGCCCACAGCCGCGTCTGCCGCTCCAACGTACTGCTGCTCACCAAGCTCGGCGTGAACGTCAGCCTGTGCGCCCCGCGCACCCTCCTGCCCGCGGGCGTGGACAACTGGCCCGTCACGGTCCACACGGACAGCAAGAAAGCCGTGCGCGACATGGACGCCGTCATGTGCCTGCGCCTCCAGCTCGAACGCCAGCAGGCGGGCCTGCTCCCCGACCTGCGCGAATATTCCAAACGCTTCTGCCTCACCACGGCCCACATGGAATTGGCCAGGCCTGGCGCACACATCATGCACCCCGGCCCCATCCTGCGCGGACTCGATGTTTCCGACGCCCTGGCGGACAGCTCCCAGTCGCTGATCCTCGATCAGGTCTCCGCCGGGGTTTCGGTTCGCATGGCCGTTCTCTACCTCCTCGCCACCCGTCCCGACATCAAGGACAACCTCTAACAACGGAGATCGCCGATGTCCTCTCTTCTTATCAAAAACGCCCGCTATCTGGGCGACTCCGTGGACCTGCTCGTCGTCGACGGCAAGGTGCAGTCCCTCAGCGCTTCCATCAATGCCCCCGCCGACGCCGAAATCGTGGATGCCGCCGGAAAAATCCTGTTCCCGAGCTTTATTGATGTGCATACCCACCTGCGCGAGCCCGGTTATGAATGGAAGGAAACCGTAGCCACGGGCCTCAGCTCCGCCGCGCACGGCGGGTTCGGAGCCATCCTCTGCATGGCGAACACCGATCCGGTCAACGACGACGCCGCGGTAACGGAACAGATCCTTGAGTCCGCCCGCCGCTCGTGGCCCAACGGTCCCCGCGTCCATCCCATCGGGGCGGCCACCGTCGGCCTCAAGGGTGAGGAACTCACCCGCATGTCCGAACTCAAGGATGCCGGATGCGTCGCCATCTCCAACGACGGACGCCCAGTAGGCAATACCGAAATCTTCCGCCGGATGCTGGAATACGCCGCCGATCTCGATCTCATCGTCATCGACCACTGCGAAGATCCCTATCTTGCCGCCAAATCGCACATGAACGAAGGCGCGACCAGCGGCGTCCTCGGCGTCAAAGGCCAGCCCGACGTGGCCGAAACCATTCAGGCTTCGCGCAGCATCCTGCTGGCCGACTATCTCGGCGTGCCCGTGCACATCGCGCACGTTTCCGCCAAACGCACGGTCGACATCATCGCCTGGGGCAAATCGCGCGGCGTCAAGGTGACCGCCGAGACGACCCCGCACTATCTGACGCTCGACGATACCGCCGTGAACGGCTACAACACGCTCGCCAAGGTGAACCCGCCGCTGCGCACCCCCACCGACGTTGCCGCCATGCGCGAAGCCGTGAAGACCGGCGTCATCGACATGCTTGCCACCGACCACGCCCCGCACGCCGCGCATGAAAAAGAAACGCCCTTTGACGAAGCGCCCAACGGTTTCACGGGCATGGATCTCGCCCTGACCATAACCTACGGGCTTGTCCGCGAAGGTGTGCTTACCGAGGCAGATCTCATCCGTCTCTGGGCCACGGAGCCCGCCCGCGTGTTCAACCTGCCGGTCAACACCTTCGAGCCCGGCGCGCCCGCCGACTTCTTCCTTTTCGATCCTGAGCTCGAATGGCAGGTCACGCCCGAGACCCTCTACTCCAAGAGCCACAATACCCCGTGGCTCGGTAAGTCCCTCAAGGGCCGCGTCTCCGCCCACTGGATCGGCGGCGTGAAGATAGTATAAGGGAGGGGAATGAATATTGGGGAGGGGGAAGGGAAACTTTCTCCAGAAAGTTTCCCTTCCCCCCGCACTCTCACCCTACCTATTTGCTATGCCCGTAAATGCCGCCGGCAAGAGCGCCGAGGCCACCGCCGATGAGCGCGCCGGTCGTCCCGCTTCCGCCGGTGAGGGCACCAAGGCCAGCACCGAGGATCGCACCCCCGGCAGCGCCGCTCAAGAGGCCCTGCTGGGTCTTGTTCATGTTCGTGCAGCCAACGGTCCCGAAAACCAACGCGCCGACCAAAAGTATGGCTGAAAGACGTTTCATTGCACTTCTCCTATCGCCCCTTCCGGGGTGGGATTATCAAGATATGCCGCCGAGCTACTTGCTGGCGGGAACCATGAATTCGTACCAAAGCACGTCAAAGACTTCGCGGTTCGCCTGATCCGGATGCGCGGCATACCACGCGTCCAGTTTTTTCTGGATATCCGTCCAGTTGGTGTTGCCGAAAGCTTTTATCCATGCCGTGACGAACGGGGAGGCTTGCGTTCCCTGTTGTTGGGCGATCAGCTGTTCGATGGCGATGATATTGGATGCGCCATACAAAAAGGCCAGCTTTTCGTTCTGAGAAGACTGCAACCAATGCTTGCCGGTCAAATCCGTGGCAGACTGCGCCGCAACCGCAGGCAGGCACAAAGCGCAAACAAGCGCCGCCGCAAAGACCACCTTAGTGAATCGAGCCATCATGAGAAACCTCCTTTTCGCCGCATAGCTGCCGCGTTATTCCTCAAAGGGAACATATTTACGGGATGGTTTCAAGTAGAACTACAGCCTTCTAATGCTGTCAGCGGAACAAGGAAAGAGGCGGGCATCAACGCCCGGAAAGGCGGACAAGCCGCTCGAAACGGCGGTGGGTCAAATGGCAAATCGCTGCGGCCAGCGCGTCGCCCGTGTCCACGGCCCAATCGGGCTTCACGCCGAGCACCCGCCCGACCATGAAACTGACCTGCTCCTTGTCGGCCCTGCCGACGCCCACCAGCGATTTTTTGATCACCGTGGGTTCGTAGTCCCGCACAGGCAAATCATAGGCCGCACAGGCCGCAATGGCCGCACCGCGAGCCTGACCGAGCTTGAGCGCGGTCGCCGCGTTCTTGGCGGTAAAAACCTGTTCCACGGACGCTTCGTCCGGTTTCAGACGGCCGAGTACCTGATGCATTTCCTTAAAGATGACCCCGAGCCGGGAAGCGAACTCTCCGTCAAGCGGAGGGCGGATGACCCCGCAATCCACAAGCTGGAGCACGCCGGACACTTCGCGCACCACTCCCCACCCCGTATTCCGGGAACCGGGATCGATGCCGATGATGGTGATGGACTGCGACATGAGAAAAAGGAGGGAAGAGATTTCCGTGCTCCGAATGGAAGCACGGCTCGGAGGCGGGGCCCCCATACGCTCCCCGGAGAAAGGCTTCTGGAGCATTCCGCCTTGAAGGGAACAGAGGGACGCTGGTTAAACGCCAGCGGTTGCAGATTTCGGGAAGGGAGGGAAAACGTTTCTAAAGAAAAGCGCTTTCCCTCCCCTATATCTTCAAAACAGTTCAGCCAAATCAGTCTTCCAGCTGAGCCATGATTTCATCGGAGATGTCCGCGTCGGAGTAGACGTTCTGGACATCGTCGTTGTCTTCAAGCAGCTCGATGAAGCGCAGAAGCTTGCGGGCGGTTTCGAGATCGACTTCCATCGTGGTCTGGGGAACCTGATTGAGCTCGGCGGAAATCATTTCCAGCCCGGCGGCTTCGAAGGCTTCTCGGACGGCGTTGAAGTCGGCCATGGCGGTCTGGATTTCCCACACGTCGCCTTCGTCGCGCAGATCATCGGCACCGGCTTCGAGCGCGGCTTCCATCAACTGGTCTTCGGTGTACTTTTCCTTCGAGAACTGGATGACGCCCTTGCGTTCGAACTTCCAGCTCACACAGCCGTTTTCGCCCATGGACCCGCCGCCCTTGCTCATCAGATGGCGGATTTCGGCCACGGTACGGTTACGGTTGTCGGTCGCGGTTTCCACGATGACGGCGACGCCGCCCGGACCGTAACCTTCGTAGTTGATTTCTATGATGTCGCCGCCGGCATCCTGCCCGGTACCCTTGCGGATGGCGGCTTCGATTTTATCCTTGGGGAGGTTGATCGACTTGGCAGCAGCAATGGCCGCACGCAGGCGGGAATTACTGGCAGGATCGCCGCCGTTCTTGGCTGCGATGATGATTTCCTTGGCTGCCTTGGTAAATTCCTTACCTCGCTTGGCATCCTGGCGACCTTTACGGTGCTGGATGTTGGCCCATTTGCTGTGTCCAGACATTGAATCCTCCTGAATGTTTCAAAACAAGGCCGGGGCAATGTTTTCCGGCTGGTGCATCTCAATCGGGGTCCGGCCTCCCTCATACCTTCAAACAAGGAAGAGGGTCATAGCCGGGACCGCGTGAACAGTCAATCCCGGGCGCCGTCCGCCTCTTTCCCCTTGAAGCCCAGCCCGACGAAAAACGTTTCTTTGCTTTCCACGCGGGAACTCTGAGGTTTGAACGAGGTCACGCGGGCGAACCGGGGGCGCATACCTTTGAGCAGCTCCCCGACGTCCGGCCCCATGAAAATCTTGACCACAAAACTGCCGCCCTTCACCAGATACTTTTCGGCGACGGCAAGCGCTTCCAGACAGAGCTCAAGGGAGCGGGCCTGATCCGTGAATTTCGTCCCGGTCGTCTGCGGGGCCATGTCGCTCATGACGACATGGAAGGGCCCCGTTTCGGCGAGCTGCCGCTCAAAAGCCTCGGAGCGCTGGAACACGTCTTCCTGATGGAATTCCACATTGGGAGGAAAAACGGTGACCGTGCTCTGGATATCGCAGGCCAACACCTTGCCCTGAGCGCCCACGCGTTCCGCCGCGCCAAGCGACCACGAGCCGGGAGCCGCTCCCAGATCCAGCACTTTCATGCCCTTTCTGAAAATCTTGAAACGCCCGTCTATTTCCTTGAGCTTGTAGACGGAGCGGGCAGGATAGTTTTCCTGTTTGGCCTTGAGGAAGTAGTGATCACGATATTCTTTCATAGTATCTCCACCTTGTAACCCAAAAACCTCCAAATCACCAGAGGTATGGAGCGGAGGGAACCATGTTTTTTCGGCTCTGCGCGAAGGCGGTGCGGGCTTACATCCTGTCGCAATAGACGGAACTGAGGAATTCTTCCATCGCCTCGTCGGCAAGGGCGATATACTCGGAAAGCGGAAACGCCTTCCCACACTTGGGACAAAACATGTGCACCTCATGGCAAGACCGCTCAATGAACAGCGGCATCCCGCAATGCTTGCAGCACACCGTCGTCTGGACCTTACGGGCACGGGAAAACGAACCCCACATAGCATACCTCCAAAATCGCTTTGGCCTATACGACACGGCCCGATTCGTCAAGCGGCATGGCGCACCCCTTGCCCTTATTGAAGAATGCCTGCACTCTCTCCTTGAAAAGAGAGCACAGGGAGCGGAAACGCATGGAAATCAGGAAACCCGGCGCGGCGGAACTCAAGCCCGCCTTGGCTCTGGCATGGGACGTCTTCCTCAAGGACGCGGCATCCGGCTTTTCGGACGAGGGCATCAGAACATTCAAACGCTTCATCGAATACGACAGCATGGCGGCAACGCTGGCCAACGGGACAACGACGATGTGGGCCGCGTTTTCCGGCCTTGAGCCTATCGGCGTCATCGCCGCAAGGGAAAGCCATATCTGCCTGTTCTTCGTCGCCGGCCCTCATCAAAGGCATGGAATAGGCCGCCGGCTTTTTGAGACGTTCCGCAGCCGGCGCCTCAGCCTCGCGCCCCAGGCGCCGCTCACGGTCAACGCCGCCCCTTCAGCGGTCAGGGCGTACCAACGGCTCGGCTTCGTCCGCACGGGCGGAGAGCAGGTTGCCGGCGGCATCCGGTTCGTACCGATGAAGCATACATTGTGAGGATCTGACAAAAAGCGGCGCCACAGGCCGCCGCCACGCTTGCAACGGACGCAATCGCACGATCGGCGTCCGCCTTTGCAGGGCTGAACCCAAGAGACAGGATGAGCCGCCGAGAGCCCCTTGGCATCCGTTGTTCCGCTGGCGGCTTTCCTTTTCAGAAAAAACGTTTTCCGGGCTACAGCATGTTCACGGGGTCGATATCCAGTGAAATACGCAGGTTCGGGGGCGAGGCGAGAGGCAGAAGCACGGCATAAAGGGCACGGATGGATTGCCAGTCTCCAGCCTTGAGGAGGCATTGAAACCGCCTGCGTCCCCGCAGGAGCGGCAGCGGCGCGGGCGCGGGGCCAAGAACGGTCACGCCTTTGCTCTCCGAACGCAGCAGAGCCGTAATCCGCGCGAGCTGCGTCGGCCCGTCCGCCCAGTCCATCGGGTAGGAAATCCGCAACAGAGCCAGATTGATGAAGGGGGGATAGCGCCGCCGCTTGCGCAGAGCGATTTCGTAGTCGTAAAACCCTTCGTAGTCCCCGTTCTTCACATACTGCCAGCAGTAATGGTTCACGTCGCGGGTTTGGATAATGACCTGCCCCGGCTTCTCGCCGCGCCCGGCCCGGCCCGATGACTGCACCAAAAGCTGAAAGGTCCGCTCCGCCGCCCGGTAGTCAGGCAAATTGAGGCCAATGTCCCCGTCAGCCACCACAGCCAGCGTCACATGCGGGAAATGGTGCCCTTTCGAAAGCATCTGCGTGCCGACAAGGACCTGCGCCTCCTGCCGGGCAAAAGACTCAAGGATCTCCTCCATGCGCCCCGGGCGGCGAGTGCTGTCCCGATCCAAGCGCAGAACCCGGCCTCCCGGAGGCAGAAGCGTCCCGATATACTCTTCGACACGCTCGGTTCCCTGCCCCATGGGATGGAAATGCAGCCCTTTGCAGCTCGGGCAAGGCGAAGGGAACGGAACCGAATACCCGCAATAGTGGCAGACCAGCCGCTCTCGCCCCTTGTGGTAGGTCAAACCGATATCACAATGCGGGCATCGGGCCACCTTCCCACAGTCGATGCAGTACATCAGCGGAGCATAACCGCGCCGATTCAGGAGAATCACCGCCTGATCCCCCTGCTCCACCGTCTGCTTGAGTGCGGAGAGCGTCTCCGGAGCCAGAATGGACTCGACGCAGTTCATGGACCGGATGTCCACCAGCCTGATCGAAGGCAGCGTACCGCCACCCACACGCGCCGGAAGCGTGGACACCGGGATTTTCGCCTCGCGGACCGCGTAAAACGTCTTCAGATCCGGGGTCGCGGATCCGAGCACCAATAACCCTTTAGCCTGCGCGATGCGAAACCACGCCACTTCTTTGGCCTGATAGGTAAGCCCTTCATCCTGCTTGAAGGAAGAGTCATGCTCCTCGTCCAGCACTACGGCCCCAAGGGACGGCAAAGGCAGAAACAGGGCGGAACGCGTCCCGACGACAAGGCACGGTTCGCGGCGTTTCGCCAACTCGCGGAACGTTTTTTCGCGCAGGGCGGCCGACTGGTATCCATGAAAAAAATAGAGCGGCACATCCGGCAGCGAGAGAGAGGCGTCCCGGCGCAGCTTCAAAGCGAGCGCCACTTCCGGGGCCAGCAGCAGCATGGAGCGGCCACGGCGCAGGCATTCTTTGGCCAATTCCATATATACGGCTGTTTTGCCGCTTCCGGTCACGCCGAACAGCAGGTGCGACGCGGGATTCCCGGCATCAAGATCCGCACGGAACGAAGCCAGCGCCGCCTCCTGCGCTTCGGAAAGCGCGAAAAGGGCTTCCGATGCGGGAGGCAACAGGTTGCAGCCGGTTTCCTCTTCCGCACAACCGGCTTCGAGGCATTGCAGGCCAATCAAACCGTTCTTGAGCAAAGACTCGAGCGCCGGGGCGACTCCCTGCCCCATTTGCCGCAATACTTCCCGCCGGGAAACGGCGCCATGCTCCAACAGGAACTCCAGAAGCTCGATCTGGCGCGTCGCGGTCGGCCTCACAGCCCACGGCGGATCGCAACGCAGTACACACAGCTCGCTGGCGGCGGCGTCTTCCCGTGGCCCGAGCAACTCCGCCCCTCCCCGCATCCACGCTTCACCAAGCGCAGCCAAAACCTCTACTGGCAGCTTGGGCAAATCCTTCAGCAGCCGTATCTGCGCCTTGCCTTGCGCTTCCATCGTACGGAGACGCATCTGCGTCACCCGAAGCCCCGCGGGGAGCACCATCGCGAGGATCTGCCCCGGCGTCACGGCCTGGCGCAAAGCAAGCTGGCGCACCATTTCCATGTGCCCGGACGGCAGCAAAGGTTCCTTTTCCAGAGGCCAAAGCATGGGCCGAGCCGTTACCCCCTCCGGCAGAGGGGAACCATCGCCGAGGACGACCCCAATACGCAACATCCCCCTTCCCAGCGGCACGGCGACCCTCAAGCCGGGGCACCACGCAAACCCGGCAAGCCACTCGGGAACGGCATAGGTCAAGGAAGCGAATGGGGGCGTCAGCAAAGCAACGGTTCGAAGCAAGGGGATATCCTGAGGTGTTAGGGAGTGGACAGCAGCCTATCCAGGAATCGCTGCTTGTTCCCTCTATCGGTTCAATTCAAAAAGAAACGAAAACAATACATTTCAATACAATAAAAGAACAGAAAAAAAACCACCTTATCCGGCAGCACCTCCTGCCGGAGGATGTGCCGGAAAGGCGGTTTCCCCTGTTTATCAAACGCCATCCACAATGCCTAGTCGAGCAATTCGCGCAACCTGGCCTTCAGGCCGTCGCGCAGTTTTTCATCGCGCAGTCCGAAGTAGATGTTGGCCGTCAAATAATCCACCCAGTCCCCGGCGTCAAAACGGATGCCGCCCATCTTCACAGCCAACATACCGCGTTCCCGGGCCAGAGAAGCCAGCGCGTCGGTAAGCTGAATCTCGCCGCCGTGTCCGGGCTTCACCCGTGCGAGATGTTCAAAAATATCCGGAGTCAGCACATAGCGTCCCACAATGGCGAGGCGGGAATCCACCGTGCCTATGGCTGGTTTCTCCACCATATCCGTAATGTTATAGACGCCGGGAGTGATTTCTTCACCCATTACGATACCGTAACGGTTTACCTTGTCTGCGGGTACTTCCATGACTCCGATAACCGGCATGTCGTGTTCGGACGCCACTTGGACAAGCTGCGTCAATCCCGCGTCATCGCCGATCATAAAGTCGTCGCCGACCATGACCGCAAAGGGTTCGTCACGTACCATCTCCTTGGCGCACAGCACCGCATGGCCGAGACCGAGCTGTTTCTTCTGACGAACGGACATGATGTTGACCATCTCGGCCACATCGCGGACTTCCTTGAGCATCTTCAGCTTTCCGGCGCGTTCCAGAACGCCCTCAAGCTGAAGGTTATAGTCGAAGTGATCTTCAATAACGCTCTTGTCACGGTTGGTCACAAAAATAACGTCTTCCACACCAGCACGGATAGCTTCTTCCACAACGTACTGCACAACGGGCTTGTTGTAGATAGGCAGCATTTCCTTGGGAATATTTTTGCTGGCAGGCAAAGAACGCGTCCCCCAACCGGCAACCGGAATGACAACCTTACGAATATTCATGTGACTTCGTTTCCCCCGCAAAAAGATTTTGGGCCGGTTTCCCCCGTATCCCTTTCTTTACTCTCTCACTCCTTCCACTGGAAAGGCGAGCCTCATTGCAACAATATACTGATATGCTCGATCAAATACTTGTTCGATCTATACTTTATATCAAACAATCTTGCTAAGTCCTATTCCTTCTTGAAGAGCAATATAAATATATCACCCTCCCCATCAGAAAAAGCCGAGCCATGCACCCGGACAGTTCTCAAAACCCGTCTATCCGAGCGCTTTTTCCACGATTCCGGCAAGCTCGTTGGCATACACGCGTACCTTGTCCGCATCCTGCCCTTCAACCATAACCCGGCACAAAGGTTCCGTGCCCGAATAACGCAGCAACACACGCCCACGGCCTTCAAGGCCTTCTTCGATACGGGCGACGGCATCGGCGATTTCCGCGTTTTCCTCAAACGGTATCTTGTGTTCGACGTGCACGTTCCGGAGTTCCTGCGGATAGGGGACGAGCAGGCCGGCGAGTTCCGACAGAGGCCGCCCCCGCTGGCGCATGATCCGCAGGATCTGAAGAGCGGCAAGGAGACCGTCGCCGGTTGTGCTGTATTCACGGAAAATAAGATGGCCGGATTGCTCCCCGCCAAGGAGAGCCCCTTGCTGGCGCATGGCCGCCACGACATGGCGATCGCCTACGTTGGTACGGATAAGCGTACCGCCCCGCTCCTTCATGAACACTTCAAGCGCCATGTTGCTCATGACCGTGGCCACAAGGATGTTGCCCGGAAGCTTGCCCTGCTGCATGAGATCCTGAGCGCACAGGGCCATGATCTGGTCGCCATCCAGAACGGTGCCCTTTTCGTCCACGACAATGAGGCGATCGGCATCGCCGTCCAGAGCAAGCCCAATATCGGCCCGCGTCTCGCGGACCTTCGCGGCCACAGCCTCGGGGTACAGGGAACCGCAGCGGTAATTGATATTCAACCCGTTGGGCTCCGTACCGATTTTAACGACTTCGGCGCCCAACTCCTCAAGGGCCAGCGGCGCGACCCTATAGTTGGCGCCATTGGCGCAGTCAATGACCACCCGCAGCCCTTCAAGGGACAAGTGCGCGGGGAAACTGTTTTTGAGATACACGATGTAACGGCCCGGAGCGTCCTTGATTTTATAGGCACGGCCGGTGTTCGCGGGTTCGGGATAATTCCAGTCGAAATTCGGGTCCAGCACCATTTCCGTCATGCGATCTTCATCGGCATCCGGGATTTTGAACCCTTCGGCGTCGAAAAACTTGATCCCGTTGTCGCTGAATGGGTTATGCGACGCGGAGATGACCACCCCCACATCCGCCCGCATGTTGGTCGTGAGAAAGGAAATCGCAGGAGTGGGCAGGGGGCCGACAAGAAAGACATCCATCCCCGCCGCCAGCAAGCCCGCCGCCAGCGCGTTCTCGAACACATATCCCGAAAGGCGGGTATCCTTACCGATGACTACGCGGCTGCGTCGGTTCTTGTCCCGATAGAACGTGCCAGCGGCAAGCCCCAGGCGCAAAGCCACTTCCGGCGTCATAGGATACTTGTTGACCCGGCCCCTCATCCCGTCAGTCCCAAAAAGACGAACGCTCATCAACTACTCCAAGATCTCTTTTGTTATAAAACAGCGGAACAGACCGCTTATTCGCTCGGATGCCGGGAAATCGACACGGTTTCCGGGCTGATTTTCAGGACGCGCCCGCCTTGGGGCACGGCAACCTGAAGAGGCGCGTTCACGGCCCCGTCTTCCGCAGGCATCGCCGTATCGGACGGGACGGAAACCTGAAATTGCGCGAGGTACCCGGCATCTTTGACCATCGCCTGAGGGACGGAAACCATGAGGTTGGCCCGTGAAGGCTGAGCGCTTACATTGGGATTCTCACCCTCAAAAATGATATCGCGCTGCAAACTCAGGGTACGCCTCTTCACATCGATTTTCCATGTCACCTTAACGACCTGCGGATTGAGCTCCACAGCGGGCGGGGCAAGGAGCGGAACCTCTTCCGAGACGGCCTTCCCTTCCGCCGCGAGATCCACCGGGATCTCCGCCTGTATCTCCTTCATGGACGCGATCACGCTTGCCGGACCGCGCACGGTCACTTGCGGCGGGTCGACCACCAGATCTTTCAGCCTTACCGACGAGGCAGCGGGCGAAGCTCTCAGCGCCACTTTTACAGGCAGGTTCGTTTCCATGATCTTGTCCACTTCAAGAATCATCCGGGATGGCGTGACTTCAAGCACCTCATAGGCCCGCAGTTCCGGCGGCTTGTTTTCCCCCGTCGTCAGCGGGATCACGTTCTTGCCCGGCGTCACGCCGGACAGATCCATCGTATAGGAAATTTCCCGGTTGGTCATGGACCGCAGCAATTCCTGTGGACCGCGGAGGCGCACGCTGACTTTATTGAGCTGGCCTCCCGTCACGATCAATCCGGTCGGCAACCCCTTATAATCAAGGCGCACCTCAACCACGCGCTCGATTTGCTCACGCGCGTTGAGCGTATACCACAACCCGAGGGCAAGGAGAAAGGCTACCAAGAGATAGCGCCAGTTGCCTTTCTGGGGTTCTTTAGTGTTCGATAACATTGTTCAGCGTCTCTTTCAGTTGTTCGGCATCGGGCATAACCGCCAAATGGCCCTTAGAGGCCACGCTCACTTCGCCGCGTTCCTCTGAAACGACAATGACCGTCGCATCGCTGACTTCCGTAGCGCCAAGCGCGGCGCGGTGCCGCGTACCGAAATTCTGGCGGTCCATCTGCGCCAGCGGCAGGATACACCCCGCCGCGGCAATGCGCCCTTTGCGGATGATCACCGCCCCATCGTGCAGCGCGGTATTGGGAAAGAAGATGGTCAGCAGGAGCTCCCGGGATATCCGGGCGTCCAGTACTACCCCGCCCTTCATCATGTCGCCAAGCTGCACCTTGCCTTCCAGAACGATGAGAGCCCCGATGCGCCGCTTGGCGAAGTATTGGCACACCCAGACGAGATCGCCGACCATATTTGACGGCGCGGGGCGTTTCTTCCACGAAAGGTATTGCGTCCCCATCGCGGCAAGAGCCTGCCGGATATCATCATGAAACAGGATCACGATGACAAGGAACAGCGAACCGAACAGGTTCTCCAGCAGCCATGACAAGGAATAGAGGCCTATAAAATGCGAGAGGGCGTACACCGCCACCAGAACGACCAGACCGATGAGCGCCGAAAACGCGCGCGTTCCCCGGATAAGAAGCAGGATGCGGTATAAAAGCAGCGTTACGAGGGCGATATCCAGCACGTCACGCCAATAAAAAGACAGGAAATCCATGATCCGGCTCCAAAATGAGCTTTACAGGGTACGCCGGAAGGATCAGGCGAGAGGCGTCATAGCTTCGACAAGCCGCAGCGCTTGCGCGCAACCGGCAACGTCGTGAACGCGATGGTAAGGGATGCCCCGCGCGGCCAGCAGCGCGACAGCCAGACGGGTGGCTTCGGCCCGTTGTTCCAGTTCGAGGCCAAGGATCTCCCGGAACATGGATTTCCGGGAAAGCCCCACATACAAGGGGCGGCCCAGCGAAGCAAACCGTTCCAGCCCTTTCAGGATGGCCACGGTGTGATCCTTATTCTTACCGAACCCGATGCCGGGATCAAGTACTATCCGATCCTCGGGCAAACCGGCCTTGACCAGCCGTGCCAGATGTTCCTCAAAAAAGGCCAGAATCTCCTCCACCACGTTCCCGTAGCGGGGGTTCACCTGCATTTCACGCGGGCTGCCCTGGCTGTGCATGAGCACATACCCCGGCTTGTATTCGGCAAGCACGTCGAGTAACGCCGGATCGGCCACGCAGGCCGACACGTCGTTGATGATGTCCGCGCCGCCTTCCAATGCCGCCCGGGCCGTCCCGGCCTTCAACGTATCCACGGAAAGGACCGCATCAGGCCGCTGCTCACGAAGGCGTGCCACAACCGGCATGAGCCGGGCGATTTCCTCACCTTCGGGCACGGGTTCGGCAAAAGGACGAGTGGATTCCGCCCCCAGATCGAGCATCCCGGCCCCTTCGTCCAACAGACGGAGGCCATGAGCCACGGCGTTACACGGATCGATATACTTTCCCCCGTCGGAAAACGAATCCGGCGTTACGTTCACAATGCCTATCAGACAAAAGGGGGCAGGGTTCAACACCCTCCCCCCTCGAAGAATCCATTTGCGTTCGTTGTTCACGCTGCTGTCCTAATAAAGCTGAATGCCCCGACATCCGCAGGATGCCGGGGCAAGCCGTTTACTGCTGTTTGGTTTCGTCCTGCGTTTTCTCGCCCGTCCCGCCATCCTGAGACGGTTCCGCTTCCAGCTTGAAGGTTTCACCCTCCGCGTCAGCGGAAGCAGGGGCGGGAGCCGCAGGTTCCTGCTTCGCGGCACTGCCGTCCGCATCAAACGGCGGCAGCGGTTCGCCCTTGACGAGCAAATCAATATCGTCGCCGGTGATGGTTTCGCGGTCAAGCAAGGCCTTGGCAAGCGCGTGCAGGAGATTGATGTTTTCCTGCAACAGCTTGTGGCAGTTCTCGCGCGCGGTCTCCACCAGCTTCTTGATCTCGGCGTCCACGATGCGGGCGGTGTCTTCGCTGTAGTTGCGCGCATGGCCCCAATCGCGGCCAATAAAGACTTCCTCGCCCTGCTCGCCGATGGTCATGGGGCCGACGACATCGCTCATGCCCCATTCGCAAACCATCTTGCGGGCCATGCCCGTAGCGCGCTCAATGTCGTTGCCGGCACCGGTGGTAATCGTGTCGAAGATGATTTCTTCGGCCACGCGCCCGGCCAGCAGCACCATGAGGTTGTTCTGGAGAAACGCCTTGGAGTAGCCATGACGATCGCCTTCCGGCAGCTGCATGGTCACGCCGAGCGCACGCCCGCGCGGGATGATCGTCACCTTGTGCACGGGGTCGGTCCCGGGCAGCAGCTTGGCCACCAGAGCGTGACCGCCTTCGTGGTACGCGGTGATCCGCTTTTCCTCGTCGGAAAGGATAAGGCTGCGGCGTTCCTTGCCCATGAGCACCTTGTCCTTCGCATATTCGAAATCGCGCATGAACACGGTATCCTGGCCAAGGCGGGCGGCCTGGAGGGCCGCTTCGTTGACCAGGTTCTCCAGCGCCGCGCCGGAAAAGCCCGGCGTACCGCGGGCGATGACTTCCAGATTGACGTGCTTATCCAGCGGCGTACGGCGGGTATGCACTTCAAGAATCTTCAGGCGGCCCTTCACGTCGGGCGTGGGGACCACAACCTGACGGTCAAAACGGCCGGGGCGGAGCAACGCGGGATCAAGCACGTCGGGACGGTTGGTCGCCGCGATGAGGATGACGCCTTCGTTGGACTCAAAACCGTCCATTTCCACAAGGAGCTGGTTCAGGGTCTGTTCGCGTTCGTCATGCCCCCCGCCGAGGCCAGCGCCACGCTGACGGCCCACGGCGTCGATTTCGTCGATAAAGATAAGGCAAGGAGCGTTTTTCTTGCCCTGCACAAACAGGTCACGGACACGCGAAGCGCCCACGCCCACGAACATTTCCACAAAGTCGGAACCGGAAATGGAGAAGAAGGGCACGCCCGCCTCACCAGCTACGGCGCGGGCCAGCAGGGTCTTACCGGTACCGGGAGGGCCGACGAGCAGGACGCCCTTGGGAATGCGCCCGCCAAGACGGGTGAACTTGCGCGGATTGGAGAGGAAGTCGACGACTTCGGAAAGTTCTTCCTTGGCTTCGTCCACACCGGCCACGTCATCGAACGTGACCTTGCCCTGCTCCTGATTGAGCATACGGGCCCGGGAACGGCCAAAGGACATGGCACGGCCCGCTCCGCCCTGCATCTGGCGCATGAAGAAAATCCACACGCCGATAAGCAGCAGCATGGGGAACCACGACACCAACAGGGTCATGTACCACGGGGAGTCCTCGACAGGCTCGGCCCGGACTTCGACCTTCTCGGCAATGAGTTTATCCACAAGGCCGGGATCGTTGGGGACGTAAATCTGGAACGATTTGCCGTCGGTCGTTTTCCCGGTAAGGGTATTCCCCTGAATAACCACCTCGGACACTTCACCCTTGGCGGCCTGACGCAGGAATTCACTGTACGTCACGCTCGGCTGGGACGAATGCTGAGGCTGGCTAAACAGGTTGAACACAATGACCATAGCCAGGGAGATGACCCCCCAGAGCATGAGATTCCGCGTAAACTGATTCAAAAGTTACCTCCGTATGGCCCGGCAGCGCCAAACCCCGCCAAGCCTCGGGCACAGTGTAAGTTCTCTTTGAGCGTTTGACAACGGCAGACGGGTTATTCAGGAAAAAGCTTTCCTTATGGGGGGGTCTCCGGCGTCATCAATTCCGTATCAGAAAACACTATGGGGCATCAAGAAATTATATCGGCTCAACTGTATGGGCATACTTTTTAAAAATATGTATTTCAAAAGAGTTACGTATACAAGGCACCAAAGCGGGGGACACGGCGGACATGAAAAAAAGCGAAACAGCCCCTTTTCTCAGCCAATCCCCGCCCCCCCCCGGAGGTCCAAAGCCCTCCGGGTGCCCCGCCGTTCCCTCAAAAATCCCTCTCCCCATTGATTCCAAACAAATCCCGGCCCTCGCCTGAGAAACCGGGAAAATTCCATATGGGGAGGCCAAGCCCACTCCCCTTCTCAACCGATTGCATTCCGGGAATGGGAAAAGAATAGGCCAGATACGGAAAGAAAAGGCGCCCGTTTCAAAAACGAGCGCCCCTCATTGCCGGTTCCTAAAAAACGTCTTTGTATAGCTGGCTGATGATTTCCAGGCTCATTGTACGTGGGTTCGTGGCGGCGCAGGTGTCCTTCTGGGCATGTCCGACCATCGCGGGGATGTCGCGGGGATCGATGGCCTTCACGTACCGGGCGGCGAGCTCGGTGATGGTCGTGGGGATGCCCACGTCCTTCGACAGCGTCTTGATGGCGGAAATCGCCAATTCAGCGGCGGCGCGTTCGGACAGGCCGTCAGTGCACTCGCCCATCATCTGCGCGATGCGCACAAAGCGATCGAGGCGGGAAATCAGGTTGAAGGACTCCACATGCGGCAGAAGGATGGCGTTGCACTCGCCATGGGGCAGGCTGTAGAAGCCGCCAAGCTGATGCGCCATCGCGTGCACGTACCCCAGACCGGCGTTGTTGAAGGCCATCCCGGCAAGATATTGGGCGTAGGCCATGCCTTCACGGGCTTCCATGTCCTTGCCGTTGGCCACGGCCTTGCGCAGGTACTTGGCAACCAAACGGATGGACTGTTCCGCGCAGGCGTCCGTCATCGGCGTGGTGTTGGTGGAAACGTACGCTTCGATGGCGTGCGTCAGGGCGTCCATACCCGTGGCTGCGGTCAGGGACGGCGGCATACCGACCATAAGGACAGGGTCATTGACCGCGACGTTGGGAGTCAGGAACCAGTCCACAATGGACATCTTCACATGGCGTTCCTTATCGGTGATCACGCAGAAGCGCGTCAGTTCCGAAGCGGTGCCCGCCGTCGTGTTGATGGCGATGTAGTGCGGCAGCATGTGGTTGACCTTATCCACGCCTTCATACTGATAAATCGCGCCGCCGTTGGAAAGCAGGATGCCTATGCCCTTGCAGCAGTCGTGCGAGGAGCCGCCGCCGATGGAAATCAGGCCGTCGCAGCCGTCGGCCTTATACTGGGCGACGCCTTCGGTCACGTTTTCATCGGTGGGATTCGGCACGGTCTTGTCATAGATGCTGTACGGGATGTTGTCGCCGTCCAGAATGTCCGTAATGATCTTGAGGATCCCCGTGTTCACGATGCCCTTGTCGGTGACGATCAACGGCTTGGTGATATGGTAGGTGTGGACATAATGAGGGATACCGTGGCACGCGCCCACGCCGATCAGGGAAATGCCCGGAACAAAAAAACTGTGCATCTTGCCAGGAACAGACATGTTCAATCCTTACCGTCAAAAAGAGATGTGAAAAAGAAGCCTCGACTGGATGCGCTCCCACGGGGCGGCGCCGTTTCCGGAGCCACCGCCGCGATACGGCGCCATCAAGGAACTTTGAGTGCTTAACCAAACACGACTCTCACTACCTCAAATGCCCCCGGTTGGCTACCCCGAAAATGCACATTTTTTCACGAAAAGCGGAACCATCACAACAAATCGGAATAGCGAGAGAAAAATCAGCGGAACCACCGTTTGGAAAGGCACGGGCTCGCATGGAAGCGCTTTTCCCCGTAACGATCGCTCACAGTGAAGCCTAGCCCGGCCGTTTTATACCATCCTCCCAAACACCGGCAACATCACAATGATAACGGCTGCTCCACCGCGAGGCAATCCCAACGTTCCGGAGAGCATACCGATTGGTGTTTCATGAAGTAACCGCACGTCCGGCGAGGCTCACACCGCTTCCGGCCCGTTCCCCCGTTCCCAAAAGGTGCGGGCCCCCCAAAGGCCAGTGCACGCATGGAAAATCTATCCACACCAAAAGAGAACCCAACCCCGCAGCGCCTGCTCTCTCCGAAATAAGCTCGGACAGACACGGAAGACATGATTTTCTCGCGGCCTTCGCTACGAAGCGCATTACCAACCTCCCTCGGGGTTCCACGCGGCTCTTCCGGTCGATGCCTCATTCCTCTGGGGAAAGCGGAGTTCTGGACTTCATGCCTTCCACAGCCATCAGCCTTCAATGAGCAGCCCCACTTCCGCCCCTTTCCCCTCAACAATAGAGAACCTCACAGCACGCCGTCAGCCAAAAGGATAATATATTGCAGCAAATATCTTGACGCCGTATAGAATGGCGCCCCCGCCTTCCACAAAACGCACGTTTCCGCAGCCTGGCCCGGCTCCCTCCGGCTCGCCTTCCCGATTGGGCCGGGCATAAAAAAAGCGCCCCGATGCGGACATCGGGGCGCAGATGAATCAAGCCAAACTAGTAGCGCGGAGGACGCGGGGCACGGGGCTTGGCTTCGTTGACGCGCAGGGTGCGGCCACCGAAATTAGCGTTGTCCAAAGCTTCAATAGCAGCAGAAGCACCGGGTTCTTCCATTTCCACAAAACCGAAACCACGAGCGCGGCCGGTTTCGCGATCGCTCACGAGTTTCACAGAAACGACCGGGCCGTAATCGGCGAAAAGGCTCTGAACCTGTTCTTCGGTAGCGGACCAAGGAAGGTTGCCGACATAGATAGACTTAGCCATGAAATAAACCTCATCAAAAAAGACACCGTATTCCCGCGCTTGGCCATCTCCAAAACACCTTGGAAATGACGCGGTTCCTCATGGGTGAACCATGCCCGACACGACAGTGGAAGTCAATGCCCTCTCGAATTTTTATCCTTCTTCTCATAAATTTTCTGATCTTCTCTTCAGTCTTCTTCTTTGCAAAAGGAAACTGATAAGCACTTCATCAGAGATTGTTCTTCCCTTTTCACAAGAAAAGAGGATTTCAGGCCTATCTTTTGCATAAAACCTTTTCAGGAATCTTTCCCGAAGCTCTTTCTTATCCTTCGCCGCATCTAAAAGATAAGGAAAGATTGCAAAAATGCACAATCCTTAGATTGACCATTCAACCAATCTTAATAAAGCCTTCACGGCCGGAGGGGCTCCACGATCACTCCTTTCCTGCTCACGGAAACCGGGCGTACGGGGATCAGCGTGTGCCCTTCCCCCCGCAGCGGTGTCCGCAGACGGCAGGGCACATAGCACTCATCCACGCCGTGCTGGCCGGAGGCGGATCCGGCATCCTCGTTGCAGTCCAGCGCCACGAGCAGCCGCTCACATGTAAGGGTGTCCTTCCAGAAGGCTTCGCGCTTGGCCTCCACCACCGCGCGTACGCGGGCGGCACGCTCCTGCCGGACGGCCTTCCCGACCTGATCCGGAAGCTCCGCCGCCACTGTCCCCGGACGCGCGGAATACGGGAATACGTGCGCATAGGTCAGCGGCAGGCTCCGCACCACTTCCAGCGTCTCCAGCGCGTGCGCTTCCGTTTCTCCGGGGAAGCCCATCAGGATATCCGCCCCAAGCCCGAAACGGGGCCACAGCTTAGCTACGCCCTCCACAGCCGAAAGCAGCGCCTCCGGCGTATAATGCCCACGGCGCATGGCCTTCAGCACGTCCGCGCTCCCGCTCTGGAGCGACAGGTGCAGGTGCGGGCAGACCATGCGGGTTTCGGCAAGCGTGGCGATGCCCCGTTCCGTAAGCTGCGCGGGTTCCACGGAACTGATGCGGAAACGCGCCGGATCGGGCCGGGCGCCGCTCCCCCACTCCGGAGCCAGTTCTCGGTCCAGATAGGACAGCAAATCCCAAAAATCCCGGCACCCCTCGTCACGCATGGCGTACTGGCGCAGGTTGATGCCGGAAATCATGATCTCGCGGTAGCCCGCCTCAAGCAGGCGGCGCATTTCGGCAAGGCAATCCTTCGGAGGGCGGCTCCGGGCCGGGCCGCGCGTCAAGGGGACAATGCAATAGGCGCACCCGTGCGAGCAGCCGTCCTGCACCTTGAGTACGGGACGGGCCCGGCGGAATCCGTCGATATGGAAGGGCGGGAACGTACGGTCGCGCGTGGCGGCGCGGGCGGCGGCTTCGGCGGGGGAGGAAGGGAACGGCGTTGCGCTTCCCGCCGCCTCCTCGGCGAAGAGGACGAGCGGCGGCGCGTCGAGCAGGCGGGATTTATGATCCTGCTCCACAACGCGGAGCACGCCGGGCAGGGCGGCAAGCTGCTTGCGGGCCACTTCGGCGGCGCACCCGGCGATAACGACGGGCACGCCGGGCGCTTCGCGCTGGAGGCGGCGTACGGCCTGCCGTGCGTCGGTCACGGCATTGGCGGTGACGGCGCACGTATTGAGCAGAATCACGTCCGCCTCGGCGGGCGCGTCCGTCTCCGCACCGTCCATGCGCTGCCATGCCTCGCGCACTGATTGGGATTCGTACTGGTTGACCTTACAGCCGAAGGTCAGGATACAGAAGGTCCAAGGGGCATAGTGCATATGATGGGTCTCCCCCGCAGCGCCTGCCGGTTTCCGGTTCGCATGTACGAATCGGGGAACAGCCCAGGCCGTTTCGGCCGGAGCGGCAACTCGCACGGGGGAAACACCAGTCCCCTGGCAGGGATAGAAATCAGGCGGTCTTTTTCTTGAACTGGATGTCGATGATCTCGTAGTTGATCCGGCCACGCGGGGCGTTGACCGTGATCTCGTCGCCGACTTCCTTGCCGAGCAGGGCCACGCCGACGGGAGACTGAATGGAAATGGTCCCCTTGGCATAGTCTGCCTCGTCCGGGCCGAGCAGCGTGAATTCGCGTTCCTCGCCGGTATCCGCATCCTCCACGGTCACAGTCGCGCCGAAGATGGCTTTTTCGCTGGAAAGGGTCGAAAGATCAATCACATTGAACAGCGCCATACGCGATTCGATGTACTTGATACGGGCTTCAAGCATCCCCTGGCGTTCGCGGGCTGCGTCGTAGCCGGCGTTTTCTTTCAAATCGCCTTCTTCGCGGGCTTCCTTAATGGCCTGGATAACGTGAGGACGCTCTTTCTTCAGACGGTCCAGCTCCTGTTCAAGGGCCTGGAAACCTTCTTTGGAAATGGGGATACTGCTCATGTTGGAATCTCCTGAATATTCTTGCGGAAACCGCCCGATACAAAAAAAAACGCCCCCCGTCGCCTGCGCGACGGGTGGAGCTTCGGTGCGATTGCCACACTGCTAAGGTAGTCCATCCCGACGGATAGGTCAAGCAGCCGGAAAAACAGCGGCGAGAAATCAGCGTTCTTTCTGAACAGCCACCTTGCGCCAAGGGGAATGAGCAGGTATCAAGAAGGCGCGGAATTTATTCTTCCGTTCCGGAGACCCCCCGTCCCCGTTCCGCAAACCGTCTATGTCGGAGACATGATGCTGAAACAACTTCTACTCGCTCTGAAACGACTGCTGCGCGCCTTGGGCCCCGTCCTTGTCGGCTGCATCTTCTTGGGTGCGGTCTATCTTCTCTATAGGGAAATCAGCAAATACAGCCTCGCGGATATCCGCATGAGCCTGGCCCAGATTTCCACGGGAAGCATCATCCTGTCCGTCCTGCTCGCCATTATCAACTATATCATCCTGATCGGCTATGACTGGCTGGCGCTCAAAGGCATCCACAAGACACTCCCCGTCTCCCGCGTGTCGCTCGTTTCCTTCGTCGGGCAGGCCGTAAGCTACAATTTCGGCGCGCTGCTCGGCGGCAGTACGGTGCGCTTCCGTTTCTATTCAAGCTGGGGCTTTTCCCCGATGGACATCGTCCGGCTGGTGCTGATGCTCGCCATCACCTTCTGGGTCGGCGCGCTCGGGCTCGTCGGGGCGATTTTCATGATCGCGCCCCCGGAGATCCCGCCGGAACTGGGTATGCATATGCCGCTGGATATCCGCCCCCTCGGCGCCATCCTGTTCCTCATCGCCATCAGCTATCTGATCGTCTGCAAATTCATCCATAAGCCGATCCACATCTTCGGCAAGGAGTTCGCGTTCCCGCCCTTCAAGATCGCCGTCGCTCAGGCTGTGGTGGCCGGGGCCGACCTCGTCGCGGCGGGGGCCTGCCTGTACGTCCTGCTTCCCCCGGATGCGCACGTTTCCTTCCTCCAGTTCCTGCCCACCTACCTGATGGCGATGGTAGCCGTGGTGCTGACCCACGTCCCCGGCGGCGCGGGCGTGCTGGAAGTCGTGATCCTGCACCTGACCACGGCCTCGCCGCAGGCCGTTTTCACGGCCCTCCTCTGTTTCCGCGTCATCTACTACCTGCTGCCGCTGCTGCTGGCCGCAGTCATCTTCGCCATCTACGAAGTCCGCCAGCAGGCCATACAGGAATCCGGCGTGCTGCACGACGCCGGGCGCTGGATGCGGGCCTTCGCGCCCACGATCATGGCGAGCGCGGTGTTCGGCATCGGAGCCATCCTGTGCTTCTACGTCGTCCTGCCCGTCAGCCCCGAACGGCTCGCGCAGATCAGGGAATGGATCCCCCTCGGCATCGTCGAGTTCGCCAGCATGGCGACAGGCGTCGCCGGGGTCATGCTGCTGTTCCTCACGCGCGGCATACAGCATCGGCAGCGCGCCGCCTTCCGGCTGGCCATCGCCATGCTGTGCATCGGGATTATCGGCCCCCTGCTGCATTCCCTGAGCTGGTTCGTTGCCCTGATGTCGCTCATCGTCCTGCTTTCGGTCCTCTCCATACGGAGGAAGTGCTGCCGCCCGTCCTCCTTGTGGAAGCTGCACCTCACCCCCAGCTGGCTGTTCGCCATCGTCAGCGTGCTGGTCTGTTCCGCCGGGCTCGGCCTGCTGATTTACCACATGGACCCTTCCGATCCCGTCCTCTGGACCTCCTCCGACTACGCCGCCGACGCCGCACGCCTGTTCCGCACGTTCGCTGCCGAAGCGCTCCTTCTGATTTGCATCGCCGTCGGCTACATGCGCACGGCCCCGATCCGCAAGCGCTGGAACGCCGTCCGCCGTTTTGGGAGAAGGAACAAGCAATAGATTGAACCGGGGAGGGGAGAGGGAACCCTTCTCCAGAAGGGTTCCCTC